>Ga0067045_1029251_pt1 | contig 22563 bp, 13 predicted proteins | sample TerdegcTABiofilm_FD_59184 | JGI IMG/M metagenome (GOLD analysis project Ga0067045, IMG submission 59184) | Combined Assembly of (Gp0054472, Gp0054536) Wastewater bioreactor microbial communities from Singapore -Terephthalate degrading...
GGGTCGATTTGCGCGGAGCCGGAGCGCTCGATGAGATCCCCGAGGCGGTCTCGCCACGCATAGAGCCCCGCAGGCTCGCGCGAGTACTCGGTCATCGTGCGGACCAGCGACTCGGGAACCTTGAGGGCCGCCCGGGCGTCGGCCAGCCATTTCTGTTGCTCCGCGCTGGGCGACGCGGCCCTCTCGCGCTGGCGCACGATGGCTTCGAGAATCACTGCGTAGGCGTAGTCTTCCAGGCCGTCGCGGAAGTTCTCCAGGCGGATCGTGGGAACCGGCGAGCCCCCGGGGCCTACGCATGTCCAGGAACCGTCGCCGTGATACGTCGTCCAGCTTCGCGGCTCCCAGTCGGTGAACGGGCCCGACGTGATCGGCCGGCGCGAGTTCCAGATGCTGATCTGGTAGTAGAGGAATGCCTCGGGGCGCTGCTTGACGGTCATGGCGCCCATCAGCAGGCGGCCCTCGATCGCCGGGTACTCGAGGAACATGTTGGCATACGGATGATGCGGCCCGCAGCAAATGTACCACCATACGGCCTTGCCCGCCGCACGGGCCTTGGCGGCCTTGTCGGGGTCGAACTTGGGCGTGAGCGGGCAGAATCCGTCCATGGCCCGGATGACCGACTCCATGCCGTAGCTGTGGTCGTAGGTGGTGGTGGTGACCGCGACGCCGGGGAACTCGGCCTTCAGGATCGCGGCCGCCTCCTGCACCTGGCCGAACAGGTCGGGCTGGGCTTCGTCGCAGCCGTAGATATAGGCATGATCCAAGAGCCCCAGCTCCTTCGCCTTGGCGTAGGCCTTCCGCAAGCGGGGCAGATGCGTGGCCTTCCACGTCTCGACGTCCCCCGGCTGCGGCCCGACTTGCGAATAATAGCCCAGGTTGAACGCCCCGAGCCGTCCCTGCCGGTGCAAATGCTCGAGCACCTCGAAGTCGGGCATCTCGCGGTGATAGAGGCTGTCGTAAGAGATGTAGTAGTCGGCCAGCATGTCCGCCCAGCGCAGCTTCTGCTTCTTCCAGGCATTCAGCGGGTACTCGTCCGTCTTGCTCCACGCGGCCTGCTCATGCCGGGTTTCCGGCAGAGGCGAATCGTGGGGCGCGAAGGTGATGGCCAGCGGCAGCGGAGTGTAGTCGGGCAGGGTGAACGGATACACGTGCAGCGTGACGGCCAAAGTCTGCGGCGCGGCATTTTCGGCCGCAACCGTCAGCGTGCCGCGGTACACGCCGGGCGCCTGGTCCTTGGGAGCGACAAAGCGAATCCAGAACGCCTGCACGTCGCCGGCCGCGACGTCGACCGGTCCGAGGAAACTCAGGATCGGGTCGGGCCACCAGCCCACGTGCGGCACGTCGTAGGGAGGACGCTTCTTGGTCTCGACGTAGCCCACCACGTCGCAGTTGATGTGCTCGCGCCGGAAGATCGCGCCTTCGGCCGACTTCAGGTCGCCGGCGCTTACCGAGACCCTGCGCAGCGCGTCGGCCGCGGGCAGCACGGCCACCTGAATGCTCTCCTTCTCGTTTCTCGCCAGGCGAAGCTCGACGGGCCGGGCGGGCACGATGTGGAAGGCCGCATCGCGCGGCAGGACTTTCTCCATCGAGGTGGCCAGCCCGACCAGCATGTTCGACTCGGAATGGCCCGCCGCTCGGCACGCCTGCTGGAAACGGGCGATGCTGACCACGCGCTGCGCCTTCTGCGGCAGCGTCCCCAGTTCGTCGTCCAAGGCGCTAAGCCGGGCGACGGTGAGCGAAGGCGACTCAAGCTCGGCACGGATCGCATCGAGACGCTGCCGGACCTTGGCGAATTGCTTCCGAGCGACGGGAGACTCCGCGGCCCGCTGCGCCTCGGCCAGGGCCTTTTCCGCAGTTGCGAGCTGGCCCCGGCTCAAGGGGACTAGCTGCCGAGCGAAGCCGGGTCCCGGGTCCGGGGCCGACTCGCCCCGCTTGAGGAGCGTCAGGTTGTCGAGATGGATCGCGAAGTCGGACGCCGGGCGTTGCGTGAAGAAGTGCAGAACGGCGATGTCCGCACGATTGACATTCTTGGGAAACGACGAAAGCGGGACCAAGAACCGCTTGTATCCCCGCGACGGCAACTCGAAACGGTAGATCAAGCCCTGCCGGACCGGCACCTTGCTGTCGGAGACCATCAGCGAGAAGAAATGCCGATCGGCGCCCGGATTCGTCACATCGACCATGAGCCGATCGAACGGCGACCAATCGCGCACGGGCGATGTCATCTCGAAGGAAGGCCATTCCGGCATGCCTTTCCGCCAGGCGGGCGTGCTGAACCGCAAGGCCGCGCGACCGTGGGTGGCGAACTCAGGAACCGTCTCCAGGCGCGTCTTCCCATGTGAGCGGTACGGCAGCCGCGCGAGGTCCGCCGGAGACTCGAAGTCGAGCAACGTGGTGGCCGCGTGCCCGGACGCTGCCGCCATCAGACAGAGAATCGCCGCAAGAACCGTCTTCATCGCCAGGTTCCTCCTCTCCAAGTATTTCCGCACAGATTGCGTAGTGGGCATCCTCAAGGTCGTCTTGCCAAGAGTTCCTCGATCATGCCGCCGACGGCTGTTCGACGCTCGAAGATGCGTTGGGCGTCCTGCGTGTAGTCGGCCATCGAGCGTGAAATCTCCGGCGGCACCCGGCATAGGTCTTCCGCCTTGGCCAACAGGGCCGGCGGCGGCCGCCTCGAGACCGGCAGGGCCTTGGCTTCGTCCAAGAGGCGCGACAGCATCGCGAGGTATTCGTAATCTTCGATGCCGTCGCGGATCACCTCGAGTCGCAACGACGGATAGGGCGTCAGCCCGGGTCCGGGGTAGAGCAGCACGCCGTCGCCGTTGACCTTGAAAGACTGCGCCGTGCCGAGGTCCTTGAAGTGGATGGGCACCTCGGGCCAGCAGGGCTTGCCTGCGCCGGGCACCGGCAGCCCCTGCCAATAGCACACGCACCAGTATAAGAACCCCGTCGCGCCGCGCTGCCATGTCTGCCAGAAGAGCACGCGATGCTCCGCGGCCGGGCGATCGACGAAGAAGTTGGCGTACGGGTGCGTCGGCCCACAGCAGACGTACGTCCAGAGCCGGTCGCCCGCCTTGCGCCGCTCGGTGTAGAAGTCGGCGTCCAACCGGCTCGCCAGCGGACACCAGATCCCGACCAGGCCGGCCAGTTCCTCGGGCTCCTGGTGATTGACCGTCTGCATGATGGGGAAGTCCGGCGCCGCCGCGCGGAGTTTGCGGTAGGCTTCGGCCAGGAGCGGATAATGGCCCGGGCCCGGCTCGTCGACTCCGTACACGTAGGCCGAGCCAGGCAGCCCAAGCCGCCTCCATTCCGCCGCGATGGCCGCCGTCTGGCGTGCCCAATCCGACGTGTCCGGACGATAGTCCGGCCGGTAGGGGTGCGGGGCGCTGGGCAGGCGATGGATAGCAATCGAATAGGGCGCGAAGTATTTCGGCGACAACGGGCCGATCGTCGCCCGGACGGCCGAGAGGTCCGCGCGCCACGTGTTTCCCTGGCAGACGACCGACGCGTACTCGGCGCCCGCGTTTTTCGGCCCAAGCCGGTACTGGCCCATGAACTCGCACCACCGGCCGTAATCCTTGAGGCTCAGCTTCCGGCGATAGTCGCCGCTGCCATAGTAATTCTGCGAAAGGACGTTCGCATAGTTGCCGAAGGCCGTAGCCAGCGTGCCGGGCCGCGGCAGGCGGAAGTTGCGTACGCGCATCTCGACCGGGACCGTGAGGCTCTGCCCGCCGTGGCGAACCGTCACGCGGCCACGGTAGATGCCCGGCCTGGCGTCGGGCGGCACGCTGGCACTGAACCAGAGCGGCTGCCGCTGGTCACGGGCAACGTCAAACGGCCCGGGCGGCAAGAGCGGATCGGGCCACCAGCCGACGTACTCCGTCGGGTATTTCGGTTTGATCGTTTCCACGTAGTCGACGCGGTGCCATGGGACGGGGATCTCGCCCCCGGGACCGCGGAGGGCCACGGCTTCCACGGCCACACCGCTCAGCTTCGCCCCCGTCGGCATGACGATCAACTGGAACGACTCCGTCTCGTCGCGCGCGGCTTCAAGTTGAACCTGGCGCGCCATCACCCCTCCGCTCCACGCCCCGCTCCGCGGGACCTTCTGAAGCGAGTGCGCGATCGCCAGCCGAAAGCCGTCCGGCGCGTCGCCGGGCGTCATGAACGTGAACTGGGTCGCCAGGCCGCGGGCTTCGGGAACCACCTTGGCGAGGTCGGCCAGCGCCCGCCTCAACTCGGCCAGCCGCTTCTCCTCGTCTCCGGCCACCGCGTCGATCTGCCGGCGGAGATCGGCGATGTTTTGCTCGGCCTTGACCAACAGGCGATCGGGTCCCGCCATGGCTGCGGCGTTCATTCCCGCCCCGCGCATCTCACGGCGCAGCCCTTCGATCTCGTCTTGCCGGCGCGCGAGTTCCCCGACGATTCCATCTCGGCGGAATCGCCACAGATCCGGCCGGAGGGTTACGTTGCCGAACCGCCGCGGGTCGTGGAACCCGCCCAGCGACCAGGTGGCCGTTTCCTGGTGGACGCGGTCGTTTCGCACGAAATTGATGCCCCACGTCGGGGTCGTCTTCAGGCCGATGGCCAGCCGGTCGTAGGGGATCTTGATTTCCACGCTCCAGGCCCCCGGCGCCCGTGCCACGGCCGCCTCGGCGCCGGACTCCCACTGCGGATCCGTGCCGCAGGAATCGCGAATTTGCCCCAGGCAATTCACGCAGAAATGGAAGTAGTTGCGATGATCGTGGTCGGGATCGAGAAAGACCTCGACGCTGTCGTCGAGCCACGTGTCGGCATCGTGGCGGTCCGCCGCTGCGCGGAGCGTGGCCCCCGGCGGGTGCGGGCAGTCGAACGCGACGTACAACCCGGTATCGTCGTAGGCGACCCAGGCCCGCGTCGGCTCGCGCGGCAACCTCGTTCCCGTGTGGACCACCAGGCGCGAAAGCGCCCGGGCCGGCGCCCAACAGGGATCGTCGAGCTTTCCATCGAGCTTGGGCGTGGCTCGCACGGCCGACGTGCTCGGCGTTGCCAGCACGGCGACGTCGTCGTACCAGGTCCTGCCCGGTCCGCCGCCGTAGAGAACGAATCCCATCGTTCGGGCCCCGTCGGGAACGGCAACGGTTTCGCGAAGATAAGTCCACTCTCCAGCCGGCTTCGGCACCGGCACGCCCGTGAAACCCAGGTGCCGGCGGCCTTCGCCGTAGAAGTGGCATCCGACGCGCGGCGACTGGTCCGCCGACGCCTTGACCCAGCAGGAAAGAATCAAGGCCGAACCGCTCTCGACCGGCATTCCGTATCGATTCCACTGCATGTTGGGAACCGCGCCGCCGGACCCGGGCGGGAGCGTGAGAATCAGCCCGCTGGCCTGGCCGCCGTGCGCCACCGTCACGTCGCGCAGCAGCCGGTTGCCGCCGTCGTCTTTGGGCGGGTGGCGGTGCCACCACTCGGGCAGCGTCTGGCCGTCCTCGAAGCCGCCGTTTTCGACCTGGTCAAAGAGCCGGGCGACGTCCGGCGCGACAGGCTCCGCGGCGATCGCATGGGCGGCCGCCAAGCTGCCCAGAAGACCAAGGGATAGAAAGGCCGCCTTCATGGTTGCGCGCGACATAGCCGTCGTCCTCGGTTGTTGCCGATCGGATCATCGTTTGGGCTACTTCTTGGTCTCCTCCTTCGTTACGTTCGGCACGACCGGCTCGTCGCCCGGAGCAGTGATGTTGTTCTGAACGACGCTGTCCTTGGCGCCGGCGAGGTCGAGCGCCGCCTGCTTGCCCGAGGTACTGCGACTCACGCCGACGCAAATGTTGCCGGTCACGGCCAGCCGGCGGCAATCCCCGCGGGCTTCGACGGCCGGGCCGTCCAGGCCGCTGAATTGGTTGCCCGAAAGGACGACGTCCCGAGTGCCGTCCAGCAGCACGCCGGTCGCCAGGTTCTGTTTGCCCTTGCGTCGCGAGTCGTCGCCCCGATAGCTGTCGGAGAAGTTGTTGCCGGTCACGGTGATCCGCCCGCTTGCGGGCCCGACGATCAGTCCTCGGACCCAGTCGATGGTAAACGTGTTGGCCGAGACGGCGCATCCGTGGGCGTCGCGCAGGTCGATGCCGCCGCCGAAGTTGTCGGCCAGGACGTTGGAGCACAAGGTGATTCCGTAGCAGTCACGGTCGAGGATGATGGCGATCCCCTCACACTCCTCGATCATGTTGCCCGACACGACCGACCCGTAGGTGTTTTCAATCACCACCCCGTGGCGCCGGTGGTCGTCGAGGTTGTTGCCGGTCATGGTCAGGTTGAAGCTGTCCGTGCAGCACAGCGCGTCCTGATTCTCCTCGAAGTGATTGGCGCTGACGATGATGTCGTGACATTCCAGCAGGTTCACCCCGGCCCTGGCGTTGTAGGTGAAGATCGAGTCGGCGAGCCGCGGGTCCTCGTAGCAATGCTCCAGGTTCACGCCGTGTCCGCCGCAATGGTCGATGCTCATGCCGTGCAGGTAGATTTCGTCGATACCCCGGGCGAGCACGCCATCGCCGCTTTTCGGCTCCGTGCTCTTGCCGTCGACCGCCTGGGGATCACCGCAGATGCGGAAGTCCGCCAATTGGACCCGCCACAACCGTGCCTTCGGATGCTTGTCCCGTTGAGGCGCCTGGACGATCAACGCCGGTTTCCCTTCCCGGTTGCCGTTGACAATGCAGGTCGCCACCCCGCAGCCGACGACGCGGGTTTCGCCGCGCGAGAGGACCAGCGGCTCGGTAATCTCGAACCGGCCCGGCGGCAGCTTGACCAGACCACCCCCAGCCGGCACCGCGTCGAACGCCTGCTGCAGGCCGGCGCACTTCGAGGCGTCGATCACGGCCGCCACCGGCTTCTCCGGCGTGGCCGCCTTCCCAGGCTCGGCAGCCCGAAGCTGCCATCCCCCGGTCAACAACACGACCACGATTGCCAGTCCTGCCAAAACCCACGATCGCTGCAATTCCATGGCGTTCTCCTTGGGTTGAGGGATCGCGGCATGAGACTCTTGCCGTCGACACATCCACATTACTCGGCTCGTATCTTCACGGCGACATCGCTCGCCAGCGGCGGGACGGCGAGCGTGAGGCGGCCGTCCTTGGCCTCGGCTGGTTCCGTCCGGGTGGGCTCGCCCTTCCAGGTCTCCCACCACTGGAGTCGGTACTTGCCGTCGGTCAGTCCGGTGAGCGTCAGGGTGAAGGCTGCCACCGGGCTTACCTTCTCTTCCTTGCCATGATTATGCCAGCAGCTCTCCCGGTTCTGGAGCCAGACGACGGCCACGCTCCTGGATTTCATGCCGCAGACGAGCACGTTCGGCTTGTCGAGCACCCGGCAGCCGGCAAACGTGACCTTGGTGACGGCGACCCAATCGTTGCCGAGGTTGTCAACGCGAATCCGATGGCGTCCGGCCGGGATCTCGACGCCGACATCTTCGTCGTAGGTCGTCTCCCAGAGGTTCCACTGCGGGCGGTGGACGCTTGATTTGCCCAGCTTCTCGCCGCAAGGCAACTCGCGGTCGAGCTTCAACTCGTCGTCGACGAACACCTGCAACCGGCCCGAGTTCGAGACCTTGTCGACGTGAATCAGGAACTTGCCCGGCTTCGGATAGTCCACGACGAACGTCGGCGGGTTCTTCAGATCCCTGTGGCCGCGGCCATGGAGGAGCCGCTGCGGGAGCCGCTCTTCGGCGACGCTCCCGTCGGGCAGCACGACGAACTCGTGGTGCTCCGGCTTGCCCCATTGGTTCTGCGGCATGACGACCGCGTCGCGGGTCTCCGGCGGGCGCGAACGGTCGGCGAACTCCGGCCCGGCCGTCGCCAGCGGCTCCCACTTCTCGGTCCCCAGCGGCAGGTCCTTCGTGAACCGGGCGATCGCGGTGAAGTGGAAGTAGAGGTCCAGCGGGTCGATGTAGTTCTCGTGCCACCACGGCATGGGCCCGCCGGCCGAGAAGGTCGTCAGTCCGGCCCAGAGGGCATTGTGGATGCCCCAGCCCTTCGGGTCCTTGTCGGCCGTGCTCGAGTGGCTGCGGATGCCGAACTCGCCGAAAATGTGCGGCTTGGCGAACCGCTGCCACTGGTGCAGGCAGTAGCGGCGCACGGGCTCGGCCACGTTGCCGTCGTCGTTCGTGTAGCAATGGGTCTGCACGATGTCGATGTTCGGCAACCGCCAATACTCCTCGGGGCCGGTGTGGCCCCAGAAGCTCGTGGTGATGAGGTGCCCGAACGGGTCGATCGCCCGCAGGTGGTCCGACATCTCCTTGTGCCACGGGAGCTTGATCGTATCGGGCGACTGGTCCCAGCCCTCGAACTCGTTGCCGAACTCCCAGCAGAGGACGTGCGGGCTGTAGCCCCAGCGGGCCACGGTATAGCGGAGCCGCTTTTTGTAGAGCTTCCGGGCCGTCTCGTTGGTGAACCATTCACCGGCATTCGTGCACGGCCCGCCGTTCTTGACGTTGAACGGGTTGCGGAGCCAGCCCCCTTCGCGGAAGTCCTGGTGCGTGTCCATGCACATCATGTAGTAGAGGCCGAGTTGATCGGCCAGGTCGAGCATTGCGTCGAGCCGGGCGGCGGTGTCCTGGCGGTACCAGCCGAGCCGGTCGGCCCACTCGATTCCCAGGCCGGACGCCGACATCCACCAGCGGTTGAAGTTTTCGCCCGCGGCGGCGAACTTCCGCATGGCCTCGTCGCCAATCTGGCCGGTGGTGTGATAGATCGGATAGTTGTGCCCGATGGCGAAGAAGCCCTGGCCGTCGTCGAAGGCGAGGTAGTGCGGATCGACCTTGCTGGTGCGCACGAAGCCGGGACTCTTGCCCGCGACGACTTCAAACGAGCCTTCGCCGCCGGTCACTTCGCCGCTGGCGTCCTTGGCCCGCAGCCGGAAGGTGTGGCGGCCCACTTCGGCCGGGGCGAACCGGACGACCCAGCCGCCGTTCCCTTCGGCTTGAACCACTTCGGTCCCGTCGATCACCTGCCGGCGGTGCTCGACCATGAAGAAGCCGGGTACGACGATCTGCTTGCCCGACGGGGAGACGAACGTCGCGTCGAGCGTCACTTCGTCGGGGTCAAACGGATTCTCATAGGTCGCCGCGAGGTCCACGCGGAGTTCCAGCTTGCCGTACTGCGGCAGCTTGAACGCGCTGGCCTTGACACTGCCGAGGGCCAGCGGCTTCTGCATGGGCTCGATCTGACCGGGGAATCTCTTTGGCATCTCGACGAACGAAATGGCGTATTCCGCCTCGACCGGCTTGCCCGGCTCGAAGTCGCCGGCGACGAGATTGTACCGGTAGCCGTACCCGCGGCTCCCCTCGCTGTCGATCTGGCGGTATCCCTGCGGCGCGATGCACAGGCTGCGGCCTTCGGCCAATTCGATCACCAGGCCGTCAGCGTTGCCGTTGCCGGCGCTGGCCAGCGTGCCGTGCCAGCCGGGCCGCATCCAGACGCGCCCGCTCCCCGGCAGGGTCTTCTCATCGGCAAAGATGTGCATGCAGATGCCGCGGACCAGCTTGAGCGGCCCGGTCTTCTCGAACGTGTAGCGCACGCGGACCCCTTCGGCGCCCGGCGTGATGCGGCAGGCGTACTTCACCGGGGCTGAGTTCTCCCGGGCGGAGAAGGTGCCGCTCATGGCGATGCTGCCGTCGTCGCCGAGCGTGGGGCCCCGGTCGATCTTCCCGCCCGGCAGGGTCTCGTAGATCCACTTGTCGCGCCAGAAGAACTCCTGCCAGCGGACGATCCCTCCGCCTTGCAGCCCTGCCGACCATCGTCCCTTGTCGAAATGGATGAATTGCCCGTCCTGGCGGAACATGAAGCCATGTCCGTCGGCCTGGAACGATTGGGCGGACGCCGCCCCCGGCAGCATCGTCATCGCAACCACGAGAAACGTAAGACGCATGGCAGGTCCCTCCTGGGTCTCAGTACCCCGTGATGTATACCAACATCGGCGTCGACTTGCCAGCGGTGGGCGGGCGATGCCCCTTGGAGTGCGGCGACCTGTCGCCGCTTTTCCTTCGGATCGCTATACGTCGCCGGTCCCGAAAGAAAGCGGCGACAAGTCGCCGCACTCCAAGCGATCGGCGCAGGTCTCCCGACCTCGCCGGGCCGGCGACCGGAGGTCTCCTGGGGCTATGGAGTGGGATGGTGGAAGGACGGCTCGGTGAAGCGAGATTGGATCGTCTGTTTCCGTTCCACTTGGGCTGCCTTGGCTAGACGCTGAAAGCGTCCCATCGTATAGCCCGTATAGCCCAGGGTTGCCGCGCAGCGGCTACCCTGGGACCCTGGAATCGCCCAAGACCCCGTACCCCAACGGGGTTTCATCAGGAGCCCTCTCGATGCCTGGAGGAACAGCATCGTCGGCGATCATTCCAGGAGGAGTCCCGGGAACTCCTGCAGAGACATGGAGTCCAATTCGAGGAGCGATATACGTGGGATTGAAGGTCCGAGCGATTCAACCCCTTTGGGGTGACGGTATCGCTACGGCACACCACCCAGGGTAGCCGCTGCGCGGCAACCCTGGGCTATGCCATGGAACCGCTTCGCGGTTCACCCGATGGACCATGATCGGAACAAACCGGGCAGATGTTCTCCAGCCCAACATGCCCGTTCTTTCACCCACTCAGTTATGGAGACCTTCGGTCACTGTGGGTGCGGGGTCAGGAGACCCGCGCACAGCGCTGCAATCGCTATTGGGGCACGTAGGTGCAGTCGGGCTCGGCGGCCATGGGGTCGCCGGTTACGGCGTAGGCCCGGGCGCGGCTCCCGCCGCAGGTGTGGCGGAATTCGCAGCGCCCGCAGATCCCCTTGAGCTGATCGGCATCGCGGAGCATCCGGAACGTGGGGTGATTCTGGTAGACGTCGACCACGTTGTCGTCCGGGAAGCGGCCGCACACCAGCGGAAGGAACCCGGCCGGGTAGATCTCGCCGGTATGGCTGACGAACATGATCCCTTTGCCGTCGCCAACGCCCAACGGGGCGCGGTGACGCGACAGGGCGACGCGGGCAGGCTCCTGGACGCCGACGTCTGCAGAATGGGGCGGGCTTTCCCTGTGCGGGCCGGCCAGGGGATTGCCGCCGTGTTGGAGCACGTAACGGCGGTAGTGCGGGGCCTCGGTCGTCTTCACGGCGTAGGGCTGGTGCTGGGCGTGGTGCCAGAGCCGCTCGAAGGCGATTTCGTACTCCTCGGGCCGGATCCGCACCTCTTCCACGCCGCGGCCCACCGGAACCAGGAAGAAGACCGACCACATGGCGATCCCCTGCGAGGCCAGGAGGTCGGCGATGGCGTCGATCTGGTGGAAGTTGCGGCGGGTGATGCTGGTGTTGATCTGCACCGGGATCTGCAAATCCCGGGCATCGGCCAACATGCGGAGCGTGCGCTGAAAACTTCCTTCCCAGCCGCGGAAGGCGTCGTGGGTGGCGGCGTCGGCCCCGTCGAGGCTGATCCCCAGGGCATGGATTCCGGCCTCCTTCGCCCGCTGGAACGCCTCGCGCGTGGCCAGCGGGGTGGCCGAGGGCGTCAGCGCCACTTGCAGGCCGCAGGCCACCGCGTGCCCGATCAGGTCGAACAGGTCGGGCCGCTTCAAGGGGTCGCCGCCGGTGAGCACAACCGTCGGACGCCGCGGAAACGAGGCCGCCTGCTCCAGCAGGGCTTTTGAGAGATCGGTCGTCAACTCGCCGGGAGCCGCATGCTCCTGGGCCGAGGCCCGGCAGTGCTTGCACACGAGGTCGCACGCCTGCGTGACCTCGTAGTAGAACATCATCGGGTTGCGGCCGAAGTCGTCGGGGGTGTAGGGAGTTGTGTGCATCGGCGACAGGGCCCCTGAAACGAGCCTTCCCAAGATCACGCAAGATGATTCAGGAATTCGGTCTTGTCTGCAAGTCATACGTCCAGCGACCGTGTGCGTTACGGTTGCGCGCGAGCGAGAAGGAAGCGTTGAAAACGTCCGAATGTTGGAAGCCGTCGGAATCGCGATCGGCAGACCGATAGTCCGCCGCGCCGATACGGCGTATCTCGAAGACCGGCCGTTCGCCGCGGGCGTCGACCAGCCAGAACTCGCGCACGCCCACGCGGGCATACGCTGCCGGGAGACGCCGCGTGTCCTTGGTCTCCGAACTGTCGCTAACGATCTCCACAATCAGGTCGGGGGCGCCTTCCACTTCCACGTATCGGTCGGATTGAGATGTCGCCTTGGGGACCAGCCGGACGCGGCCGCTCTCCAGCGACGCCTCGGACAGGAAGACCACATCGGGCTCGACCGAGAGATCCGCTCCGGGGCACGAGACCCGCGTTCTGTCGCTCAAGAGGTAGCCCAGGCCGCCTTGCTTCACCAGTTGCCCCAACACGGCGACGATTTCTGTCTTCACGGTCCCATGGCAAAAGATGTCTTCGGGCGACATGTCCACCTCGATGCGGCCGGCGATGAAATCGATCCTGCCTCGTTCCGGGAACTCGTCGGAGAGGGCCCACGACCGGAACTCCGCCAGGGAATCGAGAAACGGAATCTCGATCAGGTCTTCAAGAACAACTGAAGTAGCCATCGTGCTTACAGCTTCCCTAAGAAGATTTGCACCTTTGCCTGGACGGGCTGCGACTGGAGAACGAGGAGACACTGGGACGCCTTGTCGAACAGGATCGCGCCGGGCCCCCCCACATCGTTCCAGGTAGCGCCCGCCACCCGCGACTTGATCTGATCGAGGAGCGCCTCCGGGGTCATCGGCCGGGCCAGGATTGCGGCCACGGGGTGGAACTCCAGTTCCAGCCGGGCCGAAGCGGCCTTGCGCGTGGTGATCTCGAAGGTGGTGGCATCGACCATCCGGTAGGTCAGGCCGAGGGGACGCAACATCGTGACCAGGACCTCGGAAAGGGGCTGCTCCCGGACGGCCAACGTCGCCTTGCGCTGCCGCGACATGCCGGCGGCCGACAGCGCCGGCCCGTCGAAGAGCAGGGTCACCTGGCACAGGTGCTCCAGGTCCGTGGCGATCTCGCCCAACGGCGTGGGCTCGGGGTAACTGAGCGTGACCGGCTGGCGGAGCTTGGCTCGGACGAGGTCGAGGTGCGTGGGAGGCGGGCCCGGCGGCGCGAGGGACCGTCCGGCGGGCGACTTGCCGCGGGCAAGGCGGAGCCGGTCGAGGAAATCCGCGACCTGACTCTGGAACAAGACGCTTTGGGAAACGGCCAGCGTGCCGCCGGAGAACTCGACCGTCCCCCGGCCGCCCGCTTCCCGCCAACTCTCCGGCGAAACCAGCGTGCGAACCCAGCCGGCCAGTTGCCCGCCCGACGCGGCCTCTTTGCCCACCAAATCCTCGACGTTGTACTTCTCGGTCTTCTGGGCGTTGCGGGTCTTCGCCGGGGCGGTAATCAAGAGACCGTCCCCGGCCGCTTCGCAGGTCAGGCCGTGCCGCGCCACCAGGGCTTGGAAGACCTCGCCGGTGGTCGCGCCGCTCAGCCGGACCGTGACCGGGTCGCGGAGTCCCGCCCCCAGGGCATGCATCCAGTCGAGGTCGAAGCTGACCGGGACCGTGCTCATCCGGCTCATGAGTCGCACCGCTTCGATCCTCGGCACCGAAGGAAACTCGATCGAGGGCACGAGATCGGCCAGCCGGGCGCGGAGGTCGATCTTGGAAACCTCGGACTCATCGAGCGGAGGAAGCGGCATCTCCTCGTCGTCGCTCTCATCCTCCTCGACCACGCGGGCCCGCATGGGGCCCGGAGCGGGAGTCGCTTCGGCCGGACCGCCAGGCAATTTCCTGTCGACCTTGGGTCCCGCAGACGCAGTAGCCGCACCCGGAGGGATGAGTTTGGCATCCAAGGCGGCGATCGCCTTCTCTCCGCCTCGAACGGCCGCCAACTGCTCCAAGACCTCCGGATCGATCTCCTTGGAAAGGAAGCGGACCGAACCGTCGGCCATGCCGGCCACCATGCCGTCGGGCTGGCCGCTGCCGAAGCCGTCCGGGCCGTTGACGTAGGGCCGTTGGGTCAGGGCCCGGACGGTGCCCGGTCCCCCCGCCGCCCACGCCCCGAGTTGTCCGCTCACACCCAAGGTCGCCAAGGTGTGACTCGTCCCTCGCGGGAGATCTTCCAGTCGCGGTGTTCGGGAATATCCGAACAACCCGGCACGGGCATCGCCGGGCTTCAACTCCGCCGCATCGGCCCCCACGCCGGCCACGCCGACGTAGTGGGTCACGGGGAAGCCGGCCTCCGTGCTGGCCGGGCCCAAGGCCGGATTGACCACGGCGTCGAGCGGTCGTTGCGAGACGGGACGATTCTGCGGGCTGTTCCACGAATAGCCGAACTGCAACTCCCGATGCCAGTCGCGGTGCTCGAAGTAGGGGAGCATCGAGGCGATCCAGCTAAGCCGGGTGTCGGGCGGCAGGAGCCCTCCGCCGTCCACCCCGGCCGGAAAATGTCCTTCCGCCTTCGCGTAGCCGCCGAGCGATACGACGAGGCGTCGCTGGTTTCCTTCGTCCGCCCGGCGTGCGGCTGCGAGCCAGTCGGTCCGGATCGCCGGCCGGCTCTCCAACGCCGCCGCCACGGCGGCCGACAACTGCTCCCCCCAGTCGATCCGCACCAGGACCGTCTGTTCGACGACCTCCGACTTGGCCACGCCCAATGCAGCCGCGCCTTGCTTCAAGAACAACTCGTAGGGCTCCGCCTCGCGGGCCGTCATGCCGCCGGCCTGAAGTCGCTCGGTGAGCGACTTGACGTTGGCCTCCATTGCGGTCCGGGCCGCCGGAAGGAGTTGCTCCAACGCCGCGCCGACCTTCATCGCCGCGCTCTCCCCGTCGCAGACCAGCGCCAGCTCGCTCCGGGCCGGGGCCGATTTCCGCACGGCGAGTCCCATTCCTCGTGGGGCTTCCCATACGGTGTGCCACGACCTCCGGCCGGCCGGCCAGATATCCCACAGGTGGACGGGCATTTGCCAGCCGGCCTCCCGTGCGGCGGCCAGGTCCAGCAGCACGAGGAAATCGGCCTCTCCCGCCGCACTTACAAGCTGCCCGATCGCTTCGCTCTGAAACGGCGCCTCGGTCCGGTCCGACAATTCCCGGAGCAAATCCTCCGGCCCGGTGACGATCGTCTCTTCATCGAGCACAACAAAGGGATGGCTCCAGCTCGCCTTCGTCAGGCGGCGACCTTCCTTGCCGGCGATCTCCAGCGCGACGGCGTCCCCAAGTCCGGCCAGAATCCTGGCGTCTTGTCCCTTCTCCAACTCGATCACCACGACCGCCCGGTCCTGCCAGGCCGCCAGATCGGCCGATGCCCAAGTCACCTTCTGTACGTTCCGCGGAAGGAGCTTGAATGACTCCAGGATTCTGCCTGTCGAAGGCCGCCACAGGGGTTCAATCGCCGCGAGGACCTGGGCCGTCTCGGGCTGCTCCACGAGGGCCGACAGGTGTATGCCGACAACCAACCGGGCGCGTCTCGAAAGCCAGCGGGTATCGACACCGCCAGGGATCGGTTGCGGAACCACCGTCGGCGTCGATTTCGCCGTGTCGGAGGCCGTGGCCGAGGGGGCTTCCACCGGGGCCTCCGCCGACTCGTCGGCCGGGTTCGATCTCGAGAGGATCGCCCAACTGCCAAGACCCACAGCAATCGCCAACAATGGGACCCCCACTCCAATAGGCCATTTCAAGCCAGAAAGCAGGGAACGCTGCCCATCTTCCGAGGGAGGCATGACGTCCACCGGTTCGACCGAAACGTCTCCGGATCCTGGCGTTCCCAAGGCAACTGGAGGAGGCCCCGGCATCGGCACCGCCGAAGCCGCCAATACCACGGGAGGGCTAGCCACCGGTGGGAGACCAGGCTCCGCTGGAGTCTCATCCAGTCGCCTGGCCCGCAAGAGGGATTTCCCCTGGGTTGGCTGAACCGCCGGCCTTGGAACCCATCCGGCAGGGGGTGCAACCTGGACCATACTGCCACATTTGGGGCATGTCAAGATCGCCCCAATGGCGTCCTCACTGCGAACCGCCAGCCGGCGTTGACAGGTGACACACTCTATCGAGAAGAGATAATCGTCCACACACCCACCCTAACGGCTGGCGACACGTCCGAAGCGCTGAGGCCGAGCCCTATTGCTCCACTCAATTGTAGATTGTAGAGCGCTACCCCTACGGCCCGCCAGCATTTAAGGCGACGGGCCGTGCAAGCCGAAGAGACGTTGCACCTCGCGCCAGAACTTGTCGAACGACTCGGAACCTCGGCGGGCAGATTCCAGGTCGAACTGCGCAGCCAGCGCAGGTTGGTCGACAACCGGCGAGTAGGCCCGCGTGCCCGGCATGCACCGGGACAGGAACCCCTTTGCGTCGCGCACTACTTCCGGATCTGGCACTGAGGGGAGTTGTGGCGACAGGCCTCGACGACCTCGCAACGAATCGAGGGACGCCAGGAACCACGCCTCAAACTCGCGTTTGGCAAGAACAACCGCGGTGGGCACGTCGCCTCGCGCTCGACGGGCACGATCCACGAGCGCCGGGCCCACCACGGCGGGACAGTCGTCGTCTGCGTCGATGAGGATCAGGATCGCGCGTGGCCGTTCCATCCGTCTGGCTAAGAACTCGACGGCTCGCTCAAGTTCATTCTCCTTCACAAGCCGGTTCCGCCCAACCCGATGCGGCGGAAAAATCCTCAAGGCAAGATCGGGATAGAGAACTCGCTGAAGCCGACGGAGGAGTACCGGGACCGCCTCCGTCTCCCCGTGACCCTCGACGATCAGCGAGAGATTCAACATCATGGCTCGTCAGGGAACAGCGGCAGGCACTCCGTGCCAGGGTCGGGCGCAGAATCGGCCATCGGTTTTGGGCGGGGTCTCAATTGGTCCAGCCTGAGCAACTCGCCGGGCGTATAGAGGCGGTCGAGCATGGCGGTTCTGGCTGCGTCATCCGCGGGCGTCACCGAGGTCTCGCCACCGACCGCGTTCACGACCAGGAGGGAGTCCGGGTCCGGCTCGGTCGCGTCCAGCAGGTCCGGGCTGTGGCTGGTCACCAAGACTTGGGCGAAGTTCGACGCCTCTTGCAGGGCGCCCATCAGGATCCGCGCCGCGGCCGGATGGATTGTCGACTCGGGTTCCTCGATCCCGACCAAAGGAATCGCCATCTCCGGCGGACGGTCAAAACACTGGAACACGGAGACCAGCACCCCCAGCGCACGCAGGGTCCCGTCCGACATATTCTGGGCGAGAAAACTCCAAGGGTTTTCATCGCCGGCGACCGTCTGCTTGAACTCCAGGGTCTCCTTGTGGCCGAGGGATTTCTTGTCCACCCGTTGGACCCCGGGTGCAATCCTGCCGAGATACTCCTCGATCCGTTCCTTGACCTCGCGGCTCTGCGATTCAAGCCATGCCACCACGCTGGCGAGGTTGCGTCCGTCGCGCAACAGCAGCGTGCCTTCGTCGGGCTCCTGGAGATCGCGAAGCCGCTCCGGATTGATACTGTAGAACCCCATGTTCGAAAGCGAGACGAACAGGGGGTGGAACTCCTGAAAACCCGAGGCAATCGTCAGGTAGAGCCGATCGGTCGAAGCCCGCGGCCACGGCTTGAACGTCGCCGACTGGACGACCCCATCTTTCACCTCATAGCTGCTCGTCGGAGCGCCGTTGCCCCCGATGCGACACTTCTCCTCCTGGACCTCAAATCCCCCTTGGGGTTTCGCCCCGACACGGAAACCGTAGAAGGCGTGCTCGCCCCCGGGAAGAGCCATCTCCAATTCGATCGAGAAGTGGGTCGGATGCCCGCGAGAACGCCGACGGACCTCCTTGATTCCCCCGCGCTCCCGCAACGCCTGGTCCATCGTGGATCGAAGCGACTCGGTGACGAACCGGAGCGCGTCGAGAAAGTTGCTCTTTCCGGACCCGTTGGGGCCGACGAGGAACATCAGTCGTCCCAAGGAGACGTCGCACTCCTTGATACTCTTGTAGTTCCGCAAAACGATACGCCGAAGAAAGGGAGCGGTTGGACCGGTCATGCAACTCCCCGCACGGCCCCTTAAGGGGTATCTGGAAAACGCAGTTCAGGTCGCTGCCTAGCCTAAGTCTTAGCCATTTCGCGTCCCACGGGAAAGCCCTTGGCGCCCTTCCCTTCAGTTTAAGGCGTGAACACAATGAAGGGGCCGCCTGTCTTGAACAGTGCGGACGGAGAGTATTACGGCCCCGAGTGGGGCATTGCCCCACCCGGGCATTGGCGGCGGGACCTTGGTTTCTGGTGAGCATGCGACAGAGAAATCGATGGCTCAGCACACAGCGTTGAGGATCCTCAAGATCGATAGTCGCCGGGAGGATGTCCGCGCCGCGATGGCCAGGCTGCGCGAGCGGCTCAGTCCGCGGGGCGACGTCGTGAGCCAGGAAGGGCGGCGGCGGACCGCGGAGATCTTCGGCCAGCCGCTCACGCCGCGCGAGGTGGTCGCCAGGATCTGCCGCGACGTGCAGCAGCAGGGCCTTGCCGCCGTGCTCGACTACTCGTTCCGCATCGACAAGGCCCAGCTTACCCCCGAAACGATTCGCGTCCCGGAGGAGGAGTTGGATCGGGCCCACACGCATGCCGACCCCGGGTTCCTCGAAGCGGTCCGCCGGGTGCGTCAGCGGATTCGTTCCTTCCAGGAGGCAATTCTGCATCGCGACGTTCGCGTCGAGCGGCCGGGCGGATACTTGCGGGAGCGGTACCGGCCGCTGGATCGGGTGGGGCTCTGCGTGCCCGGGGGCGCGGCGGCGTATCCCTCGACCGTGCTGATGACCGCGGTGCCGGCCCAGGTGGCCGGGGTCAAGGAGTTGGCCCTGGTTGCCCCGCCGACGAAGTTCGGGGCGTACAATCCGGTTCTTCTGGCGACGTGCCGGGAATTGGGCATCCGCGAAGTGTACCGGCTTGGCGGGGCCCAGGCCGTCGCCGCCCTGGCCTACGGGGTGGACGGGATCCCGAGGGTCGACAAGATCGTCGGGCCCGGCAACCTCTTCGTCGCCCTGGCCAAGCAGCGCGTGTTCGGCGAGGTCGATATCGACTCGATCGCCGGACCGAGCGAGGTGGTGGTGATCGTCGACCGTTCCACCCGGGCCGAGTTCACCGCCTACGACCTGATCGCCCAGGCCGAGCACGCCCCGGGCGCGAGCATCCTGATCGGCTGGGACGAAGCGGTGCTCGATGCGGCCGTGGCGGAGCTTGGAAAACAGTTGGATCGCGTCGAGCGGGGCGCCCTGGCCCGGCAGAGTCTCGAAGAGTTCGGGGCGGTGATCCTCGCCCGCGACGCCGACGAGGCGTGCCGCCTGACCGACGAGATCGCCCCGGAGCACCTCCACATCGCCACGGAGAACGCGGAATCGCTGGCCGAGAAGATCCGCCATGCGGGCGCGATGTTCCTGGGGAACTACACGCCGGTGGCCCTGGGCGACTACGCCGCCGGGCCGTCGCACGTGCTGCCCACCAGCGGCACGGCCCGCTTCGCCAGCGGACTCTCGGCCAACGACTTCCTCCGGGCCCACAGCGTGCTCTGCTTCGGCCGCGAAGGGCTCGAACAGCTCGCCCCCGACGTCCGTACCCTGGCGACCCAAGAGGGCCTCACCGCGCATCGGGAAAGCGTGGAAGTGCGGATGCGTCACGACGAGAGGGGAACGGCGGACGTCGAATGAGTTGAAGGGGTTCTCGGACAATCAAGGAGCGAGCGATGGCGGAACTCGTGCTTACCGGCATGGACGACGCGGTTCTCCACCACCTTCAGGAGCGAGCCGCTCGCCATGGACGCACCCCCGACGAGGAGGCTAAGGCGATCCTGGCGGAGTCCGTTGGCGCAGATCGCCCGGACGCTTGGGCCCCGGTCGATGCGATCTACGAACGCCTGGTGGCATCGGGCCAGACCTTCACCGACAGCGCGGAACTGCTGCGAAAGGACCGGGACCGTTGAGCGCGATCATTGTCGATGCCAGCGTCGGGGTGAAGTGGTTCTTGCCCGAAGTCCATGCCGTGGAGGCCCGCGCGTGGCGTCATGGCGGGGATGAGTTGCACGTGCCGGCGTTCTTCTTCGACCTGGAAATCGCGAACATCCTTTGGAAGAAGACCCGTCGCGCGGAGGTCACACGTGAGGATGCCGAGCTGATTCTCAACCAAATCGCTTCACTCCCCCTCAGCCGTCACCCGGAGGCTCCGCTACTGGCCTCGGCCTTCGACCTTGCACACCGTACGGAGCGGACGATATACGATTGCCTCTATTTCGCGTTGGCCGCGCAACTGTCCGGGCGAATGGTGACGGCTGACGAGCGGCTGTACCACAGTATTGCGGCAACGCCGCTTGCTTCTTACATTGTCTGGGTGGCAGACGTGGCGGAGGGCTTATGAAAACACTGTAGTTGCAGGGGGAGTTCTCCATGAACTGGCAAGAGCGGATTACGGCAGACCCGGCCCGCGAAACCCTCATTCCCTTCATGCCCGGGGTCGCATAAGAGGAATACGGTATAATGGTGTTGGATGACGCGAAGAGGTGACTCATGGCCATGCATATGACTCTCGATTTGCCACCCGATGTGGAGGACCGGCTCCGGCGGGAGACCCCGAATCTCGACGCCGACGTCAAGGAGGCTTACTCCCTGGAGCTTTTCCGCCAGGGAAGACTAAGCCATGCTGAGCTCTCCCGCGTGCTAGGCCTCGACCGCTTTGAGACCGACGCCTATCTCAAGCGGCAGCGTGTTTTCGAAGGCTCGCTGACGATGGCGGACCTGGACGCTGACCGGCAGACACTCGATCACGTCATGGGGAAGGCCCGGTGATGCTCGTCGTTGCCGACAGCTCGCCGCTGATCATCCTGATCCACTCTACGGCCACTGACAACCGAAAGCCGGGTTCGTGATGAATACAAATTGGAGAGACGCAATTGTAAGTACACCGGATGTCCTGCGAGGAAAACCGCGTCTCAAGGGAACGAGAATTCCGGTGAGCCTGGTTTTGGGATACCTCGCGGCGGGAAGAACGGCTCGCGAGATCATCGCTGAGCTGCCTGACCTCAACGAGACGCAGATTTCGGCCTGCCTGGATTATGCGCGGGACCTCGCGGAATTCGAGGCACCTGTCTGATGGCGCTGAAGTTTTTCGCCGACCAGTGTGTTCCTGATTCGGTGACGGACGCACTCCGCGATGCCGGACACGAAGTGCTGCGACTCCGCGACCACATACCGCCCGACTCGCCGGATCCGATTGTGATTGCGGCGGCCCAGGACATGGGTGCCCTGCTGATTTCTCTGAATGGGGACTTTGCGGATATTGTGACTTACCCGCCATCGCGTTACAAAGGGATCATCGCATTTCAGATCCGGGGCCACCCGGAAATGCTGCCTCAACTCGTTTCGAGGCTTGAGGCATACCTGTCGGCGCATCCTGAGATGAAGGACTACGCGGGGAAGTTGTTCCTGATCGAGGTACATCGAATCAGGATTCGCTAGTGCCATGGCGTTGGTGGGAATGCGCTTCGCTTGTCCCACCCTACGACCTGTCCGTCGTGTACGAAAGACAACGCCAGGCCAAGACGGCCCGATCCTGTTTTCTGCCTACTGCCTACTGCCTACTGCCTACTGCCTACGTGCGTACTTCCCCATGCCATTCATCCGACCTGAAATCGCCGCCATGGCCGGGTATGTCCCCGGCGAACAGCCGCAAGAAGCAGGCTTTGTCAAGCTCAACACCAACGAGAATCCGTATCCCCCGTCGCCGGCGATCCGCGCGGCGATTGAGGAGGTGCTCCAGCGGGGCTTGCAGAAGTATCCCGATCCGACGGCCGGGGCCTTTCGACGCCGCGCGGCGGAACTGCTCGGCGTGCCGCCCGACTGGATCCTCTGCGGCAACGGCAGCGACGACATTTTGACCATCGCCACGCGGACCTTCGTGGGCCAGGGGCAACGGCTCCGGTTGCCGTACCCGAGCTATGTGCTCTACAAGTCGCTCGCCCAGATCCAGGGGGCCGAAAGCGAGGAGGTGCGGTTCGAGTCCGACTGGTCACTCTCGCCCGGCTTTGCCGACGCCGCCGAGGACCTGCGATTGGTGTTTTTGCCCAATCCCAACAGCCCTTCGGGCACCGTCGTGTCGCCGGAGGCGGTCCTGGCGCTGGCCGAGCGGTTGCCCTGCCCGCTGCTGGTCGACGAGGCCTACGCCGACTTCGCCGAGCAGCACTGCATGAGCCTGGTTGCGCGGAGCGAGAAGATCCTCGTCTCGCGAACGCTGAGCAAGTCCTATGCGTTGGCGGGGCTGCGGTTCGGCTACGTGGTGGCCCAGCCCCACCTGATCCGCGAGATGGAGAAGGTGAAGGACTCGTACAACTGCGATGCGATTTCCATCGCCGTGGCCACGGCCGCCCTCGGCGACCGCGCGTGGTTCGACCGGACCCGGGCCACGATCCTCGCTTCGCGGCGGCGACTGACCGAGGGGATGCGCAATCTAGGGTTTGTGACGGTCGATTCGCAGGCCAATTTCACCTGGAGCGTGCATCCGAAACAACCGGCAAGACCGCTTTACGAGCGGCTCAAACAGGAGCGCATCCTTGTCCGATACATGGACTATCCGGGCTGGGGCGACGGCCTGCGGATCACCGTCGGCACCGACGCCGAGATCGACGCCTGCC
>Ga0067045_1000933_pt1 | contig 22559 bp, 23 predicted proteins | sample TerdegcTABiofilm_FD_59184 | JGI IMG/M metagenome (GOLD analysis project Ga0067045, IMG submission 59184) | Combined Assembly of (Gp0054472, Gp0054536) Wastewater bioreactor microbial communities from Singapore -Terephthalate degrading...
AAGCAACGGGCAACATAAAGCTTGTTTCGTTCATCCTGTGTCATTGATAATATCATCCTTTCATTTTAACCTAGGGAGGGTGACATTTTCTCAGAAATATTTCAGGTGACATTATCACAGAATGAACACACGTGACATTATCACAGAATGAACACACATTTTTTCTTTAACATATTGACACATTAGTTGTCTTAAATTATAATAGCAATAATTAATATTAGATTGTATATAGATTTAATAATAATTAAAAATTTATAATATTAATATAGTATGGGGAAATTAAAATAATATAAATTAGTTGACCAGAAAACTGGAGGCTAAGGAGGTTGTCCCGCTTGGGCATCCGTCTTAGCTTTTTTAATTTTAACGATTAGGAGTGATAAAGTGGCAAAGAAAATTAAGCAAATTGCAATTTACGGGAAAGGGGGTATTGGAAAATCGACGACTACTTCGAACATCAGCGCGGCGTTGGCTAAGGCGGGCTTCAAAGTAATGCAGTTTGGTTGTGATCCAAAGAGCGATTCCACCAATACGCTGCGGGATGGTAAATACATCCCTACGGTTTTAGATACCCTGCGGGAAAAAAACGCGGTTAAACCTGAAGAAGTAATCTTCAAGGGAGTCGGCGGCGTATACTGCGTGGAATCAGGCGGCCCGGCCCCTGGTGTTGGTTGCGCGGGGCGGGGGATCATCACTGCCGTGCAGTTATTGAAAAAACTGAAAGTGTTTGAAGAACTGGATCTGGATATTATCATTTACGATGTTTTAGGAGACGTGGTTTGCGGCGGTTTTGCCGTTCCTATCCGGGAGGGTATTGCTGAACACGTTTTTACCGTTTCATCGGCCGACTTCATGGCGATTTACGCGGCGAACAACTTGTTTAAGGGTATCCAGAAATATTCTAATTCGGGTGGAGCCTTGCTAGGAGGTATAATTGCCAACTCCATTAATGCTCCGTTCGCTAAAGAAATAATAGATGATTTTGCGAAACAAACCAGCACCCAGGTTATCGAATATGTTCCCCGGTCTGTTACTGTTACCCAGAGTGAACTGCAGGGTAAAACTACTATTGAAGCGGCTCCTGAATCTGAACAGGCCAGGATTTACACGCGGTTAGCCGATAAGATTGCCGTGCATGCCGAGTCAAAAACACCTTCACCCCTTGGTATACAGGAATTAAGAAATTGGGCCGCCGGATGGGCCGATCAAATTCTGGCTTTGGAAACAGGCGAAGTTCTGGGTAAGTCAGCCAGCATTTAAAATAAAGATGGGGCTTAAGAAAAGGGGTGAGCAAGTTAGTGTCTGTTTTAGAACAAACAAATCAGAAAAAGACTGAATTAGAAATTAAATTAGGCGTATTAAAGACCAGCGGTAAATCTGGTATTAAAAAAAAGTTGAAATTATTATCAATACTTAAATTTTTATTACCAGTACTGCTGTGGGGGATATTCTGGGCCGCCCATCTATTCATAGCCGACAGACAGGCCTTTTCCGACGGGAAGCACTTTGACTGGTTATTGATCGTTTTGTTGGGAGTATATCTAATATTTCTAACCATCGCTTACTTTAGTAAAGACATCAGGTCCAGGCTGGCCGACAGAGCGCCTCTAATAACGGCGGGGCTAATGATTGTGTTGATCTGGGAACTGGCTACTCTTAAGTTTAACTTGCTGCCGCTGCCTTATTTTCCTCCGCCGGCTAAAGTTGTTGCCGCCCTGGTAACTGACTGGCAGACTTTGTGGATTAGTGTTTTGTACTCCTTACGGCTTTTGGGTATCGGTTATTTCATCGGTTTGCTTGTGGGGCTGCCGTGCGGGACGTTAATGGGATGGTATTCAGGATTTAACTACTGGTTAAATCCGGTGCTCCGGTTTATCGGCCCCATTCCGGCTACAGCATGGATACCCATCGCCATGGCTGTTTTTCCCACCAGCTTTGCCGCCAGTATTTTTCTTATTGCTTTGGCATCATGGTTTCCGGTTACGGTGATGACCTGGTCGGGCATTGCTAATGTCAATAAGGCCTTTTACGAAGTTGCCCGGACTTTGGGTGGCAGCGAATATTATCTGATTACCCGGGTAGCGGTGCCGGCGGCTTTGCCTTCGATCTTCGTAGGGCTGTTTATGGGAATGGGTACGGCATTTGTAACCTTGGTGGTGGGAGAACTGTTGGGAGTCAAAGCAGGTCTGGGCTGGTATATCCAATGGGCGCAGGGGTGGGCCGAGTATGCTAAAGTTTATGCCGCCCTGTTTGTAATGGCGGTCATCTTTTCCGGGCTCATCACCTTGCTGTTCCGCTTCAGGGATAAGGTTTTGGTCTGGCAGAGGGGGCTGATTAAATGGTAACGGCTGAAAAAACTTTACCCCGGGCGGGAGCCATTGTCTTTGAGAATGTCAGAAAGATATTTGTTGACCCTGAAGGACGTGAGGTGGAGGCCCTGTCCTCCGTCAAATTGGCTATCCAGCCTGGTGAATTTGTGTCACTGGTTGGCCCCAGCGGTTGCGGCAAATCAACGCTGCTCAGGCTGGTTGCCGGGTTGGAAACGGCTACGGAGGGGGTCATCAAATTAGATGATGAAGTTATCGAAGGCCCTCACTATTTGCGGGGGCTGGTTTTCCAGGACCCTACCCTTTTCCCCTGGCTCACTGTCCGGAGAAATATCGCCGCGGGTCTGGAAGCCCGGGGTATAGCGAAACAGCAACAGGATGAAGTGGATAAATACATTGAATTAGTAGGCCTGACGGGGTTTGGTGATTCTTTTCCGCATCAGTTGTCCGGCGGGATGGCCCAGCGGGCGGCTTTGGCCAGGGCTTTGGTCAATCACCCTAAAGTACTTCTTCTTGACGAACCTTTAGGAGCTTTGGATGCTTTTACCAGGATGCAACTGCAGGACGAAATCCTCCGTATCTGGCAGGATCGTGGAACCACAGAAGTTTTTGTCACTCATGATATTGATGAGGCAATTTACCTGAGTGACCGCATTATCGTCATGACTCCACGCCCCGGTAAAATTCAGGAAATAATAGAAGTCCCGATCGGACGGCCAAGAAGCAGGAACCATCCTGATTTCTTCCGTCTCCGTTCCAGGATTCTTGAAGTTCTTCATTTTGCCAAAGAGCAAACTCTGAGTTATTATTTGTAGCTTGAGCTGCTTTTGTAAAATGAGTGACTAGTGATAATGCGTAAGGGGGGATGAGTTAAGCGAACATGAACCGTGTTGTATGACAAAGAAGTCTACAAAACTAAATTTGCACTTATGGTTAAGTTTATTCCATGGAGGTAGAGAGATGAAAAGGTCAATTAAAATTACTGCTCTATTATTAATTAGTATCCTTACTGTTACTGTTTTTCTTGCCGGTTGCGGCCGGAAAAATGCCGGTCATGATGAACATAATAATAACGCGGCTCAATCCGCATTTGCTCCTGCCGGCGGGCAGCTGAAAAAAGTTACCATCGGCAACTTCGGCACGACCTGCGAGGCTCCGTTGTTTGCAGCTTACGAGAACGGCTACTTCAAGGAGGAAGGCCTTGATGTCGAGCTGATCAAGGGCGAACCGGGAGTGCTCAAAGATTCTCTGGCTACCAATAAAATTGACGCCACCGACGGTGTGTTGATGCAATGGATTAAACCCGCCGAACAGGGCTTGGATGTGAAATTCACTGCCGGCATACATACCGGTTGCCTGCAGGTTCTCGTTCCCGCCAATTCAAACATAAAGACGGTTCAGGACTTCAAAGGCAAGACAATCGGCGTCACAGGAATGGGCGGTGGCCCGATGAACATGGTTTCCCGCCTGTTGGCGGACGGCGGTGTTGATTTTAAAAACGACATTACCTGGAAGGTCTTCCCCGCTCCTGAACTGGAACAGGCTCTGGAAAAAGGAGAAGTGGATATCATTGCTTTGCCGGATCCTATCGCTCAAATGATTATTGACAAAGGTAAAGCCAGGTCTTTCCTGAACATGGCCAAAGACGAGCCTTTTAAAAGCGAATACTGCTGCCTTGTCGTGGTAACAGGCAAGTTGGCAAAAGAAGATCCTGCCACCGCTGCCGCAATCACCAGGGGCTTTTTGAAAGGCGCCAGGTGGGTGGCGGCGAACCCAATGGAAGCGGCTAAATTAATATCCGAGAAGAAATATGTGCCGGGCGACGTTGAAGTTAACGCCAAGACTCTGGCCGGCTACAACTACGTTCCTTCTGTCGATGGCGGACAGAAAGCCCTGCATTTAGCGGCCAAAGGAATGAAAGACATCGGTATTCTGGAGAAATCTACAGATACAGATGAGTTGGCCAAGAGCTTGTTTCTCAAACTCCCTGGTGTGGAATAAAAAATTAAATCTTTGAGGTGTTATGTTTAATGAGCGCAAAGGAGGTTGTATTAAAATCAATCAATCGTGAGAAGCCGTCAAGGCTCCCGGCGGCAATTTTCTCGGGAGGAGCATGGACCTTTAACAATAAAGGCCATACTCTGGAAGAAATCCTGGGTAAGCCGGAGTTGGCGGCGCAGGTTATGTTGGAGACCAATGAGCAGGTCCGGTCCGATATTGTCTGGGCCGGTTCCGGATATAACAATCTGCCGGTGCGCGCCCTGGGGGGCAAAATCAAGTTCCGGCTTAAAGGTACGCCTGACGTTGTGGAGCCATTGCTGAAAAAGGCCGCTGATGTTGACAAAATTAACCTCGACCGGTTGGGGGAAGACGAAGGGGTTGGGAACCTGCTGGAAACCACAGCTTTGCTTGACCGGGCCATCGGTGAACATACCCTGATTGGAGGCAGCGGCTGGGGGCCGTTCAGCCTAGCCGCGCAATTCTATGGAGTCGAAAAAATGATGCGCGGTCTTTATAGGGACCAGGCGGCGGTACATGCCATATTAGAGTTTGCCGTTGAAGCAGCTTTTCGTTATTATGAGGGTTTCGTCAAGGCCGGGGCGCGGATCTTGTCGGTTGCCGAGCCCACGGCGTCCGGTGATTTAATATCCCGCCCGCACTTCGAGGAATTTGCTTTACCTCACCTGAAAAGATTTATCTGCCGGACAAAAGAAGCCGGAGCGTTGAATCTGCTTCATATTTGCGGCAATATCATCAACCGGCTTGACCTGATTCCGGGCAGCGGGGCGGTTTCACGCGAGTGTATAGAAAAAGCTGGCCCGGACAGTCATTTTATCCTGATGCCTGGCTGCGACATTTCAACCGGCGTGCCGATGGAAAATGCCCGGGCCATGATTGAGACCGGTTTAAACTGGGAGTTGTAAACATTCTTCGAAGAATAGGTTGCTTTCCTCAAGTTTGTACGAATATAAAGGGCTTGAGGAAAGCGCCTCTTTCGACAGTGAGGTGTTGGAGTTGAGCTATTTTGAACAGAAAGAACCACCCAAGCGGGAAGACCGGCTTCAGGCCCGTATCGCGTTCGGGGGTACCTTATGCGGCTTAGCTGATAAAACCAGGGGCTGCTGCCTGGACGACAGGGAGCGCGGTTTCACCCAGGGGTCCATCTGCCTATTATTGCCGGGGCTGGCCATGTTGAACAGTTTGACCGGACAGTGTTGTCCTGCTGCACGGAGCTATCGGCTGCGGCGCGTGCTCACATTCCCAGAATGCCAATGTGCGGGCGGGCAGCAACGTGCGCCGGGGCAAGGTGAAGGACGCCCTCTGGCTGTCCACCGCCCTCAATGAGACAGATGTCATCAGTGGTGGAGAAGTGAAGCTGGAAGAAGCAATCCGGGAAGTGGACCGGCGCTACCGTCCCTCTTCGATTATCGTGGCGGCCGGCTGTGTGCCCGGCATTATCGGCGACGATATTGACGGGGTGGCCGCCCGGCTGCAGCCCCAGGTCAGCGCAAAAATATTGCCGGTGCACTGCGAGGGTTTCAAGACCAAGATCTGGGCTACCGCTTACGATGCCGTATACCATGCCATCGGGCGCAATCTGCTGGATGAACCCAGGGAGTATGATCAAATTCTCCAAGACGAGTTTGAGGAACTGAAGGAAAAGCATATTCTCAGCCGGACCGTTAACCTGATGAACGTTTCGTCCATGGGCAGGGTTGATGAGCTTGAATTAAGCCGGTTGCTGCGTTCCCTGGGGCTGGAGGTGAACATTTTCCCGGTGTTTGCCCATCCGGAAGAAATGTATAAAGTCACCCGGGCGGCGGTTTCGATAAGCACGTGCCCAACACACGACGACTATTTCCTGAAGCACCTTGAGGAAAAATACGGGATACCTTATATAATCCGGCACATGCCTATCGGTATTGACAACACGAGTCTCTGGATCCGCGATGTGGCTGCTTTTTTCGGTTTGGAGGAACAGGCTGAGAAACTGATCTCGGAAGAGGTCCGGGAGCTGCATACCGCCCTGGCAGAGTTCAAACCACTCTTCAAAGGGAAAAAAGTGTTTGTCAGCGCCGGAGAAATCCGGGCGCTGGCCAACGGTCAACTATTAAGAGAATTAGGATTTGAGGTTGCCGGCATACGCTCTTTTCACCACGATGAATACGCTGAAGTGGATTACGAAAAACTGGCGGCCGGGAACCGGGACTTTGTTTTCAATATAGCCAACGCCCAGCCTTTTGAAGAGGTCAATATGCTGAAGAGAACCAAACCCGACCTGTTTCTCGGGCACTGGTGCGGCAATGCGACAGCGTCGAAGCTTGGGATTGCCACCCATGTCATTTACAACACCGGTCTCAGTTACATCGGCTACCAGGGCGTTTACGAGCTAGCCCGCCGGCTTTACCGGCAATTAAAAAATCCGTTGTTTAACAAAAGGCTGAGCAGGTACGTGCCGCTGCCTTACACCGACCAGTGGTATGACGCCGATCCGTTCAAATATATCAAAATCATGGGGGGCGAGGGTGTTGAGTAAATTTATCGAAAAGCCCCGCTACCTTTGCGCGCTGGGTGGGGCGATGGCGGCAGTGACCGCTTTGCCGGGGACGGTGCCGGTTTTGCACGCCGCGTCAGGTTGCGCGGGCAATATCACCTGGGCTCAAAACGGCGGCAGCGGCCTGCAGGTGGGCGGTTACTGCGGCGGGTTGAGTGTACCCAGTTCCAATGTTCAGGAAAGAGAAGTGGTTTTCGGCGGCAGTGAGCGGCTGCGCGAACAAATACGCAACACCTTGGAAGTTATCGCGGGTGAATTGTATTTTGTCCTCACCGGCTGTGTTACTGAAGTTATTGGTGACGATGTCCGGGCGGTGGTAAGTGAATTCCAGGATGAGGGCATTGATATAATATTTGCCGAAACCGGGGGCTTCAATGGTAATTCTTACCACGGCTATGACTTGGTATTGCAGTCCCTTTTCCGGAATTATGTGCGGCGTGGTGTTGAAAAAATAAAGGGCAGGGTGAATCTTTGGGGAATCGCGCCCTTTATGGATGTCTTCTGGCGGGGCAACCTCGCGGGATTGCGCTTGCTGCTGGGGAAATTGGGTCTTGAAGTAAATACATTTTTTACTGCCGGGGATACCCTGGAGGGGATTAAGCAAGCAGCCGGCGCCGAGCTTAACATTATCGTGTCGGATGTATACGGATTGGAAGCCGCCAAGGTTTGTGAAGAGGTGCATGGCATACCATATGTTGTTGTTCCGCCGCCGATCGGGCCCGCGGCTACAGATGACTTCCTGCGCCGGGTAGGAGCGGCCCTGTCCCTTGACATTTTGCTTGTAGAAGATTTAATAGAGCAGGAAAATAAACTTTACTATCATTACCTGGAAACGCTTATTGACTGCTATAACGACTTGGACCTGCAGCGTTACGCCGTGGTTGTAGGCGATGCTAATTACACTGTGTCCGTGGCCAAATTCCTGTCTGACGACCTGGGCTGGCTGCCGGAATTAGTGGTATGCACCGACCAGCTCGGGGAAGAGCAGAAGCCTCAGCTATCGCACAGGCTGTCTAGCCTGAAATCGGGCTTGCAGCCGGAATTAGTGTTTGAGACTGACACCAGTGAAATTTTGGGGCATTTCAACCGGTACTGGCCGCGGAACAGGAGTCAGAAATATTACAACGCCTTCAGTCCGGCCTTTGTGGTGGGGAGTTCCCTTGACAGGGAACTGGCCCAGTCTCTGGGGGCGGCTCACCTGAGCGTCAGTTTCCCGGTAGCCAACCGGGCGGTGCTTGACCGCGGCTACACCGGCTATAGCGGTGGTTTGCATCTGATCGAGGACTTATTTAGCGCGATTGTTGCCGGCAGGTGACTCGATGGCGAACATGAGCCCATAGGTAAGCGCCGCGTAATACGGCAAACATAATAACCATAAGTCAGATTAACAAAGACAGGAGGCTGTTCATGAGTTGCCAGGTTATTTTTCAACCGGCCGGGCGACGTGGTACGGTCACGTTAGGCAAAAGTTTGTTGGAATCGGCTTGGGAGCTCGGAGTCGATCTTGAGTCTCCTTGCGGAGGAGCCGGAGTTTGTGGGAAGTGCAAGGTAAAAATTGAAGAAGGTTTCTTTCCCAAATATGGTATTGACTCCAGCATCAATCATTTGTCGCCTGTTACCGACGAAGAAAGACAGGCGCTTGCGGCGGAAGAATTGGCTGACGGCTATCGCCTGGCTTGTTTAACAAAAATTTACGGAAATGTATTGGTATTCGTCCCTGAGGAAAGCCGGGGTGCAAAACAAGTTGTCTTGGAAACAGGCGTCAGGCGGTCAGTTACTGTCAACCCGGCGGTTCGCAGGTATCATTTAAAGCTAAAATCCAGAAACCTGGGAGACTCGCGGGGAGACTGGGAATTTTTACGGGAAGCTTTGATCCAAGAGAAAAATCTCTCTCCGGAAATTACAGCTGATTATTTTGTCTTAAGAAAAATAGCGCCGGTTCTCCGTCAGGAAGACGGCGAGGTCACGGTATGGGTCTGGCGGAATAAAGAAGTTATCGAAGTACAATCCGGTTTCCATGAAGAGTTATACGGTGTTGCCATTGATATCGGCACCACCACGGTGGCAGCGTATCTTTGCAACCTGGATTCAGGCGAGGTGGCGGCTACCACTTCTTTCATGAATCCGCAGGTACGCTACGGTGAGGATGTGCTGTCCCGGATTACCTACGCAAACACCAGTACCGGCGGCCTGTCGAACTTAAATCAGGCAATTATAGAAGGAGTTAACCGGGCCATTGCCAACCTTGTGGCTGAAGTGGGTCTTTTGTCACGGCAAGTGGCTGATTTAACCCTTGTTTTCAATACCGCCATGCATCATTTGGCGTTAAACCTGGAGCCGCAATTTTTGGGGCACGCGCCTTTTCTGCCGGTGGTCAAAGAACCTCTGGATTTAAAAGCGAGGGACTTAGGCATAAGTGTTTGTCAAGGAGCTTGGGTCCATGCGCTGCCGGTCGAAGCCGGTTTTGTCGGTCCTGATAACATGGCGGTAATAATTGCCGAGGAACCTTACCAAAGCCCTGATGTGAAATTAATCATCGATATAGGCACAAACGGCGAAATAGTACTGGGGAACAACAAGTTTCTTGCTTCAACCTCATGCGCCACCGGGCCCGCCCTTGAAGGCGCGCAGATCACTTTCGGCATGCGGGCGGCCGAAGGAGCGATAGAAAGAGTCCGGATTGACCCGCAAACCCTTGAAGTTGATTTCAGGGTTGTCGGAAGCAGTCATTGGTCCGGGGAAGCTGAACATGAAACAGGTCTTCCGGTGATTGTGCATATCTGCGGCAATATATCTACTGTGAAACCGCTTCTTGCGGAACTCGGCGCCGACGCCGTCAGTGTGGACGCCTTGATAAATTTGAGCAAGCTGAAAAAAGAATTTCTTGTGCTTAAAACTATGGGCAATGTAAGCACCTATTTGCTGGAATTCGGTCCGCCTGAGAAAATTAAAAATACCACCGAAAAACTTGTCCGGGAAGGAATAGACATTATTTCCCCTGCCTGCGGGCTGAGTACTTCAAGTCCCTTGGAGCATATCCGGGCCATGACTCAGGCGGTTATCGCCCGGGAAGCGGGAAGACAACTGACCTGAGCCTGCCCGGTCAAAATAGACGCATCTTATTCAATCTGTCAAGCACAACGTTAAGGGAGGGGCGCTTTTCATTTTCAACCTTTCTTTTTACTCCTGGAACGGACGTCAGGCCATAAATTGCGCTGATCGAACGTCTGTAGTGAGGTCAGAAAGCGCGCCTTTAAGTCGGGGAAGCGCTTGACCAGGTCAATTATAAGCTTTTTCACTATCTCTCTGTTAGTAAAACCGTTAGCCGGGCAAGGGTTTATGATAAAAGGCAATTCTTCCAGTTTTACGAAGGAAACGATCTCCTCTACCGGAAGGTATACCATTGGTCTAATCATGGTAAGCCCGGTGCGGTCAAGAAATGTAAACGGAGAAAAGACACGGATCTGGCCCGTATAAATCATACTCATGAAAAATGTTTCTATCACATCGTCCAGGTGGTGACCAAGGGCGACTTTGTTGAAGCCGAGTTCCAGGACTTTACTATGCAAAGCGCCGCGGCGCAGATGCGAGCAAATGGCACAGGGGTTGTCATCCTGCCTGTCCTCAAAGACAATCTTTGCTATTTCCGTTTCTACCACATGAAAAGGCACATTTAAAGACCGGCAAAAGTTCTCAAGTACAGGTAAATCCATCGGCCAACCGGTTTTAATAAAAACCGCCGCCAGGTCGAATTTGACCGGAAAGGAACGGCTGAGCAGGTAAAGCGAATACAGTAGGGTAACACTGTCTTTGCCTCCGGAAAACCCTACCACTATCCGGTCACCGTCTTCAATCATACCGAAATCATAAATTGCCCGTTTTACTTTTGCCAAAAACCACTTACGATAATTTTTTATCAATTCTGTCCCTCTTTACCTAATTTTTTTGGGGTCATAAAATTGCTTTCTTTATATGATAATCGCCTTTCCTGATATATGGAGCAAATCTCAATGCCGAAGTATTGAATAAAAATTATCCGTTCCTGTAATGGGCAGTATTGCAGGTACTGCCAAACTATAGGAACGGAAATAATTTGTTCAGTAATAAGTTGTTAATCGATTAATTCAGCATTATTTTTCGCCCGTCGCCACGAAAATGTAGATTTTTGCGTTAAAGTTTTTTCGCTCTTATGAACGCACTGACAATTGAATCTTTGAGTTGTTCCTTCTCGGCTTCGGATAAGCTTAACAGTAAAATTTGCATTTTTTCATCTGTAAGGTCATATTCACGGGTGATCTCTATCTCAATATTTTCAAAACCGGCTACAGAAAGTTTATCTCGGTATTCTTGGTCTAATAGTGCTCCGGCTACGCATCCGGCCCAGGCCAGCATATCGCGTTTTACTTTCTCGGGGAGGCGTTTCCGCAAGACAATATCGGACACGGCAAATCTTCCGCCCGGTTTTAATACCCGAAATGCTTCGCTTAGAACTTTATCTTTGTCGCCGGAAAGGTTAATAACGCAGTTTGAAATAATTACATCCACCGAGTTATCCGGTAAAGGGATCTCCTCAATATGTCCCTTCAGAAACTCAGCATTGATTATACCTGATTTTATCTGGTTGGAGCGTGCCGCCGCGAGCATTTCGTCGGTCATATCCAACCCGTAAGCTTTTCCGGTTGGCCCAACTCTTTTGGCAGAGAGCAACACATCTAATCCGGCGCCGCTTCCCAGATCAAGGACGACCTCGCCGGGATTTAATTGTGCCGAAGCTGTTGGATTTCCGCAGCCAAAGGAGGTGGCGATCAGGTCGGGGTCCAAACCGTCAATATCATTAATCGAATAGAGTCCTTGAGTTATGAGATTGGTCGCATAGCTCAAGGTGTCACCGCAGCAGCCGCCAAGATTATTTATACTGCTTTCTCCACAGCATCCTCCGCTTTTACTTGTGATCGCTACGGCGTATTTTTGCTTTACGATATCGCGAATGTTTTCCATAAAGGGTAAGTCTCCTTATATCAATTTTTTTGATGCATAAGCTAAAAAATAATCCTATAGCTTAAAATCCACCTCCAGTTGTTTTATGTAATCTTTTATTACTTCAGTGTTTGGAAAATAATACTTCCATTTACCACATGGTTCTTCAGTAATTAGCCCCGCTTCGTTTAACTCCTTCATATGATAAGAAACTCTTGACTGGATCATGCCGAACTCAGCCATGATCTCACAATTGCAAACCCCTTCAGAAGTAAAAGAACAGCGTTGCGATGATTCACGATTGTGTTGATTAACCAGCATCAACATTATTCTGTAGCGTATTGGCTCGCTTAACGCTTTTGAGATTTTAACAGGATCTATCATGGGCCCATCATATCAAATAATTTTGATATATACAAGTTATTATTTAATTCTAATTTTAATATTTTTTAAGTTACTAATTGACAAAATGGATATTGGATTGTAATATTTAATAAATCTATTAATTTAGTATGTTTTAATAGTCAACCACTATACTAACCATTGCATGAAAAATAAATTCAAATTTCTATTTATGAAGGAGGGAAATCCCTTATTTTTTCAGTACCAGCATATCCTGGCTAAGGCCGGATAACTAAAAACACTAAAAAAGTTTAGGAGGAGAATTACTATGGCTAAGATTGCAAATAACCTGACTGATTTAATCGGGAAAACACCTTTGCTAAAGCTGAACCGGGTAACTGCCGGGTTGGAGGCAGAGGTAGTTGCCAAGCTGGAGGCATTTAACCCCGGTGGCAGTGTTAAAGACCGTATCGGTTTAAGCATGATTAAGGACGCTGAAGAAAAAGGGTTAATCAGCAAAGATACCGTAATCATTGAACCAACAAGCGGCAATACAGGCATTGCCTTGGCTTTTGTGACCGCAGCCAGGGGGTATAAGCTGATCCTGACCATGCCTGACACTATGAGCGTTGAGCGCCGGAATCTGCTAAGCGCTTACGGCGCTGAACTTGTATTGACTCCCGGTGCGGAGGGTATGAAAGGAGCCATCCGGAAAGCGGAAGAACTTGCATCCCAGATCTCCAGTTCCTTTATCCCCCAACAGTTTAAGAACCCGGCCAACCCTGAGATTCACCGGGCTACCACCGCGGAAGAGATCTGGGAAGATACTGATGGCAAAGTAGATATTCTGGTCGGTGGAGTGGGTACCGGCGGGACAATTACCGGTGTCGGTGAGGTAATCAAAAAACGCAAGCCGGATTTTAAAGTGATTGCGGTGGAACCCTTTGATTCTCCGGTATTGTCAGGAGGCACACCCGGACCTCATAAGATTCAGGGTATAGGTGCCGGATTTGTACCTGACGTGTTGAACCTCGGGGTGGTCGATGAGATTTTCAAAGTCAAAAATGAGGAGGCTTTTGAAATAGGGCGGAGACTGGCCCGGGAAGAAGGTTTGTTAGTCGGAATTTCATCCGGTGCGGCAGCTTTTGCCGCCTTGCAGATTGCCAAGCGGCCGGAAAACAAAGGTAAATTGATTGTAGCGGTATTGCCGGATACCGGCGAAAGATATTTAAGTACGGCGCTGTTTCAGGAATAGGGCTATGCCGGAGCAGGCAAAGATAGCTGAAGAGGCACTACTTCTTATGTCTTCAACAATGCCCATTATACGGCAAACCTGTTTGGCCTGAAGGAATCCGGCAATATCTACACCAGGATAATGAATCCCGCATGGGATGTCTTCGAGCAAAGAATTGCTGCCCTGGAGGGAGGAGTAGCGGCTCTGGCCACAGCACCCGGTCAGGCGGCCATAACTTATTCAATTTTAAATATCGCCCGCAGCGGTGACGGGATTGTTTCCGCGAACAGCCTGATTGCCGATCTGGGCCAGGGCCTTGCTTTTAGTCAACAGTAGAAAAAGAACTTATATATTAATTGCAAAATTTAAGAGTAAGAGAGGGACTTGGTATATGGGGGTTACTAAATTAATATCGGAGGAAGAAAGTAAGAATCTGGAATCCTCGGCTCAATTACCTTGGCTGAAAGAACTACTCTTGCTGCTAGGAGATTTGCGGTATGGAAGTGTAACCTTGATTGTACAGGATGGAAGATTGGTACAAATGGAAAGAAACGAAAAAATTACGTCTTTGTTAATTTGTAGTGTTTATTAATTAGTTAATAATATAAGTAAGGCTAACCAGAAAAACTGGAGGCCAGGTAGATGTATTTGAACTTACCTGGCCTTTTGATTCCATAGAGAGTGTTTGCAAAAGGTTCAAACACGACTTTTGTTACTTGTACTATTTTAGTACATAACATTCCAATTCCCGGGAGGTGGAATCTTAATGAATTGCCTTCAACCCAAGTTTGATGAAAAATTCAGTCATCCGGTAATAAAACACCCCTGCTTTGATGGGGAGGCTCACAATAATTTCGGTCGCATTCACCTGCCGGTGAGCCCGGCCTGCAACATCCAGTGCCGTTTTTGCAAGCGGGGATTCAATAAATGGGAAAAACGACCCGGGGTGAGTCGCTCTCTCCTTACTCCTGCAGATTCTGTAAGGATAGTTGAGCGGGCTCTCGATCTTTGCCCGCAAATAACGGTAGTCGGTATTGCCGGTCCCGGCGACACCTTGGCAACTGATCACGCCCTGGAAACTTTCGAGCTGCTCCATGGAAAGTTTCCCCATTTGATCAATTGCCTTAGCACTAATGGACTGTTATTAAAAGAAAAGGCAGAGCGGATTGTTCAAGTTGGGGTAAAAACGGTAACGGTTACCGTTAATGCCGTATATCCGGCGGTTTTGAAAAACATCTGCGCCTACATCACCTATAATGGCCAGTACATGACAGGTGAGCACGCCGCCCGTTGGCTGGTGTTGGCCCAGCTTTTGGGGATAGAAAAAATTGTTAAGCTTGGAGCGGTGGTAAAAATCAATACTGTCCTGATTCCCGGCATCAACGACCATCATGTGGAAGAAGTAGCCCGGGCTACGGCGGGGGCGGGGGCATCGCTGATTAATATTATTCCGCTAATTCCCCAGCATGATCTGGAAAGTTGTTACCCTCCGGATTGTCATGAATTGAACGCCGCACGGGCAGTTGCTGAAAAACATTTGCCCGTATTCAGGCACTGCAAGCAGTGCCGGGCAGACGCCTGCGGTATCCCTGGGAGCGGTGTGGATTTGGCCGGTGAACTCTATGATGAGCCTCTGCCCACATTTTCACATGGCTAAAATTTTGCAACTAATTTCATCAAGATTGAATTTAATGTATAACAGTTTATAATCTAATTAGATGTAGGTATTATCCATAGGGACTTAAAACCGGATAACATACTCATTCATCTTCGGTTTTAGATAAGCTTGTTAGTAAAATTTAATAACTTCATTGAGGCTGCCTGTGCGGTAGCCCTGGAGGTCAAGGGTAACATAAGTGTAGCCCAGATCCTTGACGCCGGCTACCAGCCGCCCGCGTTGGCCTGAATCCAGCAGGACGGAGAACTCTTCGGGCGGCGCCTCTATCCGGGCAATCGGGCCGTGATGGCGGAGCCGGCATTGAGTAAGGCCAAGGGAGCGTAGCAGCTTTTCTCCGGCAGCCACCCGGGCCAGATCTTCCGCGGTGATGGGGGTTCCGTAGGGAAAGCGCGAGGACAGGCAGGCGTTGGCAGGCCGGTTCCAGTTTGGCAGTGCGAAGGATTTGGCCAATTGACGGATCTCGTCTTTGGTAAAACCGCATTCTTTTAAAGGACTGCGTATTCCCAGCTCAATTAGCGCCTTCTTCCCCGGCCGGTAGTCACCCTGGTCGGACTGGTGGGAACCGTCCACCACTACTTTCAAACCTTTATCGTTCGCTATTTGCCGGAGCAGCCGGAAGCGATTGCTTTGGCAGTAGTAGCACCGGTCGGGAGAATTGGCTGCGAACTCTGGAGTAGATAAATCAGAAACAGGAACAACTTCATGGGTTACCCCGCATATCCGGGCTATCCGGGAAGCGAGTTCAATTTCTTCCAGGGTTGAAGTTTCAGAACGCGTGGTTGCGGCCAGTACCCGGGACGGGCCTAAACAATCCACCGCCAACTTGAGTAACACGGAACTGTCCACACCGCCGGATAAAGCTACCAGCACGTTCCCAAAACCGGAAAGCAAAGTTTTAATAGAATCGATTTTATCTACTAACAGCATAGTTCTTCTTCCCCCTGTAGCATTGCGTAGTCCTAGTTGTTATATTAGCTAAAATAGCAGGTCAATACAATTTTTACAAGAAAAAGTACATTATAATTATTGACAATCCCATTTATGAGGGGTAGAATTTTTAAATTGATAGTAATTTTATATGATTAGTAACTTAATTAATAGGATACCTATTTGATCGTAATAACCAAGAAGGGGGAAATAATATGTCCGGGATAGCCGACAGTCTGACCGATCTAATCGGGAACACTCCGTTGCTGCGGCTGCAGCGAATATCACAGGGAGCCGTCGCCGACCTGGTTGTAAAACTGGAGTCCTTCAATCCGGGCGGCAGTGTCAAGGACCGCATCGGTTTTAATATGATTCGCCGGGCGGAGGAACAGGGTTTATTGAAACCCGGTTCGGTGATTATTGAGCCCACCAGCGGCAATACCGGAATTGCTTTGGCTTTTATCGCAGCTTCTCGTGGTTACCGGCTGATCCTGACCATGCCCGATACGATGAGTATTGAGCGAAGGAGCTTACTGAGGGCCTACGGCGCTGAACTGGTACTTACGCCCGGGGTGCTGGGAATGAACGGGGCGGTGCGGAAGGCTGAGGAATTGGCCCGTGAAACAGCCGATTCCTTTATCCCACAGCAGTTTGAGAACCCGGCCAACCCGGAAATCCACCGGCAAACCACGGCGGAGGAAATCTGGAAAGATACTGACGGGCAGGTAGACATCGTTGTTGGCGGTGTGGGCACTGGGGGCACTATTACCGGCATCGCCCAAGTGCTTAAGCCACGGAAGCCCGAGTTGAAAGTGGTGGCGGTGGAACCGGCCGATTCGCCTGTTTTGTCGGGGGGAAAACCGGGCCCGCATAAGATTCAGGGGATCGGAGCCGGTTTTATTCCTGGAGTATTGGATCTGTCACTGGTTGATGAAATTATCAAGGTAAGCAACCAGGATGCTTTTGACACCGGGCGCCGGCTGGCCCGCGAGGAGGGGATCCTGGCCGGCATATCCTCCGGGGCGGCAGCTTATGCGGCTCTGGAGTTGGCGCGGCGGCAGGAAAACCAGGGCAGGCTAATTGTGGCCATCCTGCCTGATACTGGGGAGAGATACCTGAGCACGCCGTTATTCCAGGAAGAACAGTAGAAGTTAGTTAAACTGGTCAGGGAGGCATGGCATTATCTATATCGAACGACGCAGATAAAGTGCCGGTAACGGCAGCCGGCGAAGCCGCCCTTGCAGTACGCTAGTCCGGTCCGAAACGAGCCGTTACAATGCCGTGCTTATAACGAAGACTACAACAGGGGGAGAGGTTGCCATGACAAATAAGATCAGGGGTTTTGAAACCCTGGCCGTTCACGCCGGGCAGCAGGCAGACCCGGCCACCGGGGCGCGGGCCGTGCCTATCTACCAAACAACCTCATATATGTTTAAAGATACCGATCATGCGGCGCGCCTGTTTGCTTTGCAGGAGGCCGGGAATATCTATACCAGGATGATGAACCCCACTACTGACGTGCTGGAGCGGCGTGTGGCCGCCCTGGAGAACGGGCTGGCCGCCCTGGCTACCGCTTCGGGGCAGGCGGCCGAGTTTCTGGCTATCGCCAATCTGGCCGGAGCGGGGGACGAAATAATATCCGCCAGCAGCCTGTATGGAGGTACTTACAACCTGTTCAACGCCACGCTGCGGCGCCTGGGGATTGAGGTCAAGTTCGTGGATCCCGCCGACCCGGAGAACTTCAGACGGGCTGTAACCTCCAGGACCAGGGCGCTTTTCGCCGAGTCGAGCGGCAATCCCAAGCTGGATGTGATCGATTTTCACGCAGTGGCCGGTGTCGCTCACGCAGCCGGCGTCCCGTTTATCGTGGACAACACGGTGCCGACCCCTTACCTGTGCCGGCCGCTGGAACACGGGGCGGATATCGTAATTCACTCCGCTACCAAGTTCATGGGGGGGCATGGCACTTCCATCGGGGGTATCATCGTGGATGGAGGAAAATTTGACTGGTCCAACGGCAAGTTTCCGCAGTTCACTGAGCCCGATCCGACCTATCATGGTGTAGTCTACAGCGAAGCATTCGGCCCTGCCGCATTTATCGCCAAGGCCCGTGTAGCTACTGCGCGACCTGGGTCCGTGCCTGAGCCCGTTTAACGCCTTTTTACTGCTTCAAGGAGTGGAGACGCTGCCGCTGCGGATGGAGCGGCATTGTAGGAATGCTATGAATGTGGCAGAGTTTTTGGAACAGCATCCGAAAGTAGCCTGGGTGAATTATCCCGGCCTGCCCGGCCACCCGTCTCACGAACTGGCCCGGCGGTATTACCGCAATGGTTTTGGCGCCCTCCTGACCTTCGGTGTTAAAGGAGGACGGGAGCGGGCCCGGCATTTCATCGAAGCCCTGGGAATCTTTTCTCTCTTGGCTAACATTGGTGATGCCAAGTCCTTAGTGATTCACCCGGCCTCAACCACCCACCAGCAGCTGACTGCGGAAGAACAGCTTGCCACCGGAGTGACCGAAGACTTGATCCGCCTTTCCGTCGGCTTGGAATCTATCGACGATTTGTTGGAGGATCTAGAGCAGGCATTAGACAAAGCTTAACTTGGTAACTCATGAGTCAGAAGTCAGGAGTCAGAATAAGAGAATGGTTTATCGTCTTGAAATATTCTGCCCTGAAAATAAATCTTTACCATTTTCATCCATCTGATGGTGAAGCGAAGCTTCATGGGCGTCTGAATTCTGAATTCTGACTCCTGAATACTTAAAAGTAATATAACTTGGAAGACCAAATAAACAAAAGATTAGGGGATGATCGCATGTATAGCGAGAAGGTTATGGATCATTTCAGCAATCCCAGGAATGTTGGGGAAATACCTGAAGCCTGTGGCATCGGCGAAGTAGGCAATCCCGTCTGCGGCGACATTATGAAGATATCCATTAAGGTTGAAGATAATATTATTACTGATATTAAGTTTAAGACTTTTGGTTGCGGGGCGGCTATCGCAACCAGCAGTATGGTTACGGAAATGGCGAAAGGAAAAACCATAGAAGAAGCCTTAAAAATTACTAAAAAGGCTGTGGCTGATATGCTTGACGGACTTCCCCCGCAAAAGATGCACTGTTCCAACCTGGCGGCGGACGCCTTGCACAAGGCCATTGGGGACTACAAGAATAGCCAGGGCAAGTAGATAGCCATTCCTATAAGTAATGAAGATAGAGAGGGTGTTAGGTTTGAAATTCACCACGCGGGCAAGATACGGTTTGCGGGCCATGGTAGATCTGGCGCAATACTATGCTCCCCACGAACCGGTTCCTCTCGTCCGGGTAGCGGAAAGACAGGGAATTTCCGAAGGGTATCTTGAACAGTTGATGACTTTTTTACGTAAAGGAGGATTGGTCCGGAGTGTGCGGGGAGCCCAGGGAGGCTACCTGCTGGCCCGGGAGCCCGCCCGGATTACTGCCGGTGAGGTCGTCAGGTGTCTGGAAGGGCCGATAAACCCCACGAGTTGTGTAAGTGAAGATGATCCGGAATTATGTATACGGTCCGAAACCTGCGCCACGCGGGTGATGTGGGAAAGAATCAGAGAATCAATCGCAGATGTACTGGATAACACTACCCTGGAAGATCTTTGCAGAGAGGCGGAAAAGATGCGCCTGTCGAGCGAAGCCGGCATGTATTACATTTAGGTAGCGATACCTCCTCCCTTATGGGGAATTTTTTTAGATAGTTGTGGGGAAATCTGCAAGGCAATCAGGGAATTAAATGGACGGGATTGATCTAAAGTTAGAAATTGGTGGAGTCGGCGGAGAAAGAGAAAAGGGGTAGGTTTATGGAGGACTATACGATAAAAGCCATGCTGGATATTACCCACGACATTTGTCCGGTAACATTTGTTAAAACAAAACTAAAACTGGAACAACTGCAAAAGGGTGAGATTCTTGAAGTTACCCTTAATAGTGGGGAAGCCATAAAAAATGTTCCCAGAAGCGTCGAAGGTGAAGGTCATAGAATAGTCCTGGTGGAGAAGATCGGCAGTAAATACAGATTATTGATTGAAAAGGGAGAATATGAAGTAATAATCACACTTAACGGTGAGAAGGAATTTTTAACTAAAGAACATACGGTAACTGAACTAATTAGAGAATACGGTCTTAGCCCCGATATGGTGTCCGTCGGCCTGAACGGTACGATTCTTCTCCGGGAAGCCTTCGAGAACACGATAATCAAATCGGGCGATTCGGTGGACCTGCTGTTTGCGGATATAGGCAAGTAAAGTAACAACCCGGGGAGTAGGGGTTTTGAAAGGATGTTGTGCTTGGATTTCACGGAAGAGCAAATTATCAGATACAGCAGGCAAATTGTCCTTCCTGAAGTGGGCGGCACAGGTCAGAAGAAAATCAATGAGGGCAGGGTCCTGATCGCCGGAGCGGGAGGTTTGGGTTCGCCGGCGGCGTTTTACCTGGCGGCCGCGGGTGTCGGAACAATCGGTATAATTGATTACGATGTGGTTGACATAAGCAATTTGCAGAGGCAGATCCTGCATACCACCAAAGACATCGGCAGGCCCAAAGTCGATTCAGCCAGAGAAAAACTGATTTCCCTGAATCCTGAGTGTAATGTAGTGTCCTACCGGGAAAGATTGACGACTAATAATATTAATGAATTCATCAAGGATTACGATGTTATAGTTGACGGGGTGGATAATTTCCCCACCCGTTTTATGGTTAACGATGCCTGTGTCATGGCCGGGAAAGTTTTTATCCACGGAGGTGTCCTCGGCTTTGTCGGCCAAACATTTACTGTTGTTCCCGGTAAAGGGCCCTGTTTGCGCTGCATATTACGTGAGCCGCCGCCGCCAGGCTCTGTGCCGTCCTGCTCGGAGGCCGGGGTGTTGGGGGTTCTCGCGGGAATAATCGGTGTGATCCAGGCAACTGAGGTCTTGAAATACCTGCTGGGCAAAGGAGATTTACTCGTGGGCCGCTTGATTGCTTATAACGCCCTGGAAATGAAGTTCAAGGAAATACAGGTCAAGAAAGACCCTGACTGCCCTGTTTGCGGGGATAACCCTGTCATAACCGGAGTGGAGAACTATGGTCCGACGGGGTGTGCGGTTAAAGAAAGGAGGGAAAGCTATTAAAGCCTCCACAAAAGCGGTACAATTGGGGGTAGGAAAAGACCCTACAGGGGCGCTGTCGATTCCCATTTACCAGACTGCTACTTTTCGCCATCCCCGTTTTGGGGAAAGTACCGGATATGACTACTCCCGCAGCGGCAACCCCACCCGCCAGGTTCTGGAGAAAGGCATCGCCGAGCTTGACGGGGGCGCCGGGGGATTTGCCTACGCATCGGGGATGGCGGCTTTGACAAATCTGTTGTTGCTTTTTAAGCAGGGTGACCATCTTATTGTGACAGAGGATCTGTATGGGGGAACATTCAGATTGCTGGACAAGATCTTTTCCCAGTACGGACTGGCAGCAACTTTTGTTGACACCAGTGATCTGGATCGGGTTGCCCCGGCAATAAAGAATGAAACAAAGGCTATTCTCCTGGAGACGCCGACCAACCCTCTCCTGAAGGTGGCCGACATAGGCAAGATCAGCGCTATGGCCAGGGAGAAGGGCCTGCTGACTATCGTGGATAATACCTTTATGACGCCTTACCTGCAAAAGCCCCTGTCATTGGGAGCTGATCTTGTTGTTTACAGCGCGACTAAATTTCTCGCGGGGCATAACGATGTAGTCGCGGGATTAATTGTGGCCAAGAGTGAAGAGTTGGCTGAAAGAATATATTTTCTTCAGAATTCCGTGGGGGCGGTATTGGGACCCCAGGATAGCTGGTTAGTTATCCGGGGTATGAAAACCCTGGGAGTCAGGTTGGACCGGCAAACAGAAAATGCGCAGACTATAGCCGGTTGGCTTGCGAGCCATAAAGCTGTCCGCCGGGTGTTTTACCCGGGACTGGAAACTCACCCCGGTCACCTTTTGCTCAAAGAGCAGGCCCAAGGGTTTGGCGCCATGGTTTCTTTTGAGTTATTGGACAAATCCATGGCCGAACAGATTCTCAACAAGGTGAAACTTATTTCATTCGCCGAGAGCCTGGGAGGGGTGGAGACACTGGTAACGTTCCCGGCATTTCAGACCCATGCTGATATAGACCCGGTAGAGCGGGAACGTCTGGGCATAAATGATCGATTATTAAGGCTTTCGGTAGGTATCGAAGATGTCGATGACCTGCTGGCGGATTTGGAACAGGCCCTTATTGGATAGGAGGTCGATGTATGAAATTTGGCACCAGAATCCTGCATACGGGAAACGAAATTGAACAAACTACCGGAGCCGTCAGTATTCCTGTATTCCATGCCTCAACTTTCAAGCAGGATAAGGTTGATGAGTTTGGACCGTATGAATACGCCCGTTCAGGCAATCCTACAAGGGATGCCCTTGAGGCGATAATAGCCAGGTTGGAGGGAGGCGTAAGGGGGTTTGCCTTTTCTTCCGGGATGGCGGCCATCTCAAGCGTT
>Ga0067045_1029252_pt1 | contig 22557 bp, 24 predicted proteins | sample TerdegcTABiofilm_FD_59184 | JGI IMG/M metagenome (GOLD analysis project Ga0067045, IMG submission 59184) | Combined Assembly of (Gp0054472, Gp0054536) Wastewater bioreactor microbial communities from Singapore -Terephthalate degrading...
GGGAAAAAGCCCCGGAATCGGGGGGTCCGGGGGGAATGATTCCCCCCGGGCGGGGTTCGGGGCGGCGGCCCCGATGCGCCCCGGAACGATCGTGATTGATACAAAAATGTCGATACGATGCTGCGGAAATGTCGCCCCGTCGTCATCCGTTGCGGGGGTGATCGGCGTAGATGGCAAGCTCTGGGAAGTGGTCCGAAGATTGCTGAACCAAGCCTGGGAGGTCCGCCATGAACACGAAGCGCCCAACCTGGACGGGACGCGGCTTCGATTACGGCCGCTCGCTGTTGTACACCATCTACCGCCATGCCTCGGGCATGTCCGAGCCCGAGGCCGCCCTGAAGGCCCGGGAGGCGTCGTCGCGCCTCCTGAAATCTCCGGATGGCCCGGAAGGGAGGGTCTTGTCCCTGCCGGCCTGATCAGGGGAAGGCTGCCTTCCGCGCCGGGAGAAGGGTATGCGGCCTGTCCGGGACTGATGACAAGGCGTGTTGTTCCTTGTAGAGGTTTCTGTTACGGGACAGGTGTGATGTCGAGGCGTCAGACAGCGCCAAGGACCTTTTCCCGGGCAGGCCATGAAAGCGACGATGCTGACCGTGTGGGCCGCTGTGGTCCTTCTTCTGGCATATCCAGCCCATGCCGGGCTGGATTTCACCCTGCACAAGCTTGATTCCGGCAGGCCCGGCAAGACCCTGCTGGTGGTCGGCGGCATCCAGGGCGACGAACCCGGCGGCTACACCACCGCGGCCCTGATCATCTCCCATTACCGGATCACCTCGGGCAGCGTCTGGGTGGTCCCGAACCTCAATTTCCCGAGCATCATCCAGAATTCCCGCGGCATCTACGGGGACATGAACCGCAAGTTCGAGGACCTCGATCCCTCGGACCCGGAATACGCGACCATCGCCAAGATCAAAAAGATCATCACCGACGAGCGGGTGGACCTCATCGCCCACCTGCACGACGGCAGCGGCTTCTACAGGCCCGAGCGGCGGGACGCCCTGCATGGCCCGGAACGCTGGGGACAATGCGTGGTCATCGACGAGGAGCGCACCGACGAACCCCGGTACCTCGAGCTCGCGGCCATGGCCTCCCGGGTGGTGGAACGGGTCAACGAGGGGCTCTACGACCCCGAGCACGCTTACCGGGTCAAAAACACCCTGACCCGGCGCAAGGATACGGTCATGGCCAAGGAGATGGCCAAGACCCTGACTTATTACGCCATCAACAACGGCAAGCCGGCCTTCGGCATCGAGGCCAGCAAGGAATTCCCCACGGCCATGCGCTCCTATTACCAGTTGCGGGCCATCGAGGGGTTCATGGACCTTCTGGGGATCGGCTATGAACGGCGCTTCCCCCTGAGCGCCGAGGGCGTGGACCTGGCCGCCAACAGCAACGTGGCCTTGTCCTTTTTCAACAACAAGATCTTTCTGGATCTGGCCGACGCCAGGGACCGCCTGGGCTTTTTCCCGTTCAAGAAGGGCGCGGCCGTGGAATACGTGCCGAGCAATCCGCTCATGGCCGTGGTCGGGGGCAGGGACGCCTACCGTATCTATTACGGCAACCGCAATCTCACGGAACTGCAGCCGGAATACTTCGAATACGACGACACGGAACACGATCTGACCCTGGTGGTGGACGGCCGGCCCCAGACCGTGCCCTTCGGCCGCATCGTGCCTGTGGACCGGGCCTTCGAGGTTGCCGGGAAACCCGACTGCCGGGTGAACATCATCGGTTTCTCCAGGCCGGGCTCCGCCAGTGAGGAAGGAGTGGCCGTGCGCCGCGAGGATATCGCCAGCCGCTTCTCCGTGGACCGGGGCGGCCGGGTCTACCGGGTCGAGCTGTACAAGCGGGACAGGTTCGCGGGCATGGTCCTGGTGCGCTTCGAGGACGGCGGCAGGGACCGGCGCATGGCCGGAAGGCCCGATGCGGCGCCGGAAAGCCGTCTCAACCTGTTCGACCGGGTGGCCGCCGAGCCGCCCACCGGGGCCTCGCGCTGATGTTTCGCCTCCGGCGGCCAGGGGAAACTTTTTGAAAAAAGTTTCCCCTGGACCCCTTCCAAAACCTTCATCGCGCTTCGCGTCCGCGCCCGGGAGCACTCATTCGCACGGAACGACCTGGATTTCCGGCCGTTTTTCCACGGCGCGGCGCGCCGTGGAAAAACGGCCGGAACCAGGGGGTCCGGGGGAAATGATTTCCCCCGGGCGGGGTTCGGGGCGGCGGCCCCGAGTCAGCGGGGTTCGGGGCGGCGGCCCAGAATCACTGGAACAAGTAGCCGTAGGTCGCGGCCATCTTGTCCGTCTTGGTCAGGACGGCCTCCACGGTCTGTTCCAGGGTGGCCGCGTCCACGATGCCGATATCCGAGGACAGGTAGTAGCGCAGGGTGCCGTCCTTGGCCGAATAGAGCCAGGCCACGGAGTAGATGGAGCTGACGGCCGGGCGGCCGGTGAATTCGGCCTGGGTCTGGATGACCAGGACCAGTTTCTTTTCGTCCTTGGTGGTCAGGGACATGAGCGAGGAGCGGCCCAGGAGCTCCTTCAGGTGGTAGACCATCCTGGTGCCGACCACGTCCGTGTCGCCGTGTTCGATGGCCACCGGGGTGCGCCGGCCGTCCACGCCCACGTCTTTTTTGGGGGTGTCCGGGATGGCCTGGCCCTCGGGCTTGGCCGCGGGGGCGGGCTTGTCGGCCTGGGCCGGCGCGGTCGTCGGCATGGCCAGGGCCATCAGGGCCGCGACGGCCAGAACGGTCAGGATGGGGGCGAAACGGTAACGGCGCGGCATGGATACCTCCCGGGTTGACGCGTACGGCGCGGAGTATGGGTGAGGGTAAACGAGACCCGGCCGTCTTTCAACACATCCCGGCCCATGTTTTCGGTCGGTTTTCGGCGCAAGCCCTTGAGCGCCGGCCATATTTCGCGTAAGCAGGCCTATTCCCTTTTCGTGCGGTCCGTTTTGCCGGGTGCGACCAACGCGGGGTGGTGGTTCTTCGTCTCCATCGTCCAGGACAACCGTGTCTCTCGAACCAAGGAGGGGTCCATGAAAACGAACCTGATCGCCGCGCTGGCCCTGGCCTGTGCGCTTGTCGCGGCCAATGCCCTTGCCGGGGGCGAACCCATCAAGATCGGGGCGGTGTTGTCCGTGACCGGCCCGGCGTCCTTTCTTGGGGAGCCCGAGAAAAACACCCTGAACATGCTCGCCGAGAAGATCAACAAGGCCGGCGGCATCCTCGGCCGGCCCCTGGAGATGATCATCCTCGACGACGAGGCCGACGTGAACAAGGCCGTGCTGGCCTCCCAGCGGCTGCTGAAAAAGGACAACGTGGTCGCGGTGCTCGGTCCCACGGTCTCGGGCAACACCCTGGCCATCATGCAGAGTTTTTCCGCCGCCAATGTGCCGCTCGTCTCCTGCGCCGCGGCCGAGAAGATCGTCTCCCCGGTCAACCCCTGGATATTCAAGACCGCCCAGTCCGACCGCCACGCGGTCTTAAGCATCCTGGATCACGCCAAAAAACAGGGTTTCAAGAAGCTGGGCATCATCACCGTGTCCGACGGCTACGGCCAGGCCGGCCGCGAGGTCTTAAAAGAGCTCATCCCGGCCAGCGGCTTCGAGCTCGTGGCCGACGAGGTCTACGGCCCCAAGGACACGGACATGTCCGCCCAGCTGACCAAGCTCAAATCCGCCTCCCCCGACGCCGTCATCTGCTGGGGCACCAATCCCGGCCCCGCGGTCATCGCCCGCAACCGGGCGCAACTGGGCATGAGCACGCCCCTGTACATGAGCCACGGCGTGGCCTCGAAAAAGTTCATCGAGCTGGCCGGCGAGGCCGCCGAGGGGCTGCTCCTGCCGGCCGGCAAGCTCACCGTGGCCCCCCTCCTGCCCGACTCCGACCCCCAGAAGCAGGTGCTCATGGACTATGCCAAGGACTATCAGGCCGCCTTCAACCAGCCCGCCTCCTCCTTCGGGGGCTACGGCCACGACGCCCTGACCCTGGTGCACAAGGCCATCGAGGCCGGCAAGTCCGCCGAGCCCCAGGCCATCCGGGACAACCTGGAGAAGATCAGGGGGTTCGTGGGGGTGAGCGGCGTGTTCAACTTCAGCCCCACGGAGCATAACGGCCTGGACCAGTCCGCCTTCGTCATGGTCACCATCAAAAACGGCGACTGGAGCATCGTCCAGTAGCCCGGCAGGTGCGTCAGCGACCCCGGGACGGGCACACCCCGTCCCGGGACATCCGCCCGAAACCGCGCGGCCCGACCGGCCGCGCCCGGCCACGCGGACGCGGGGAACACCGCGTGTCCGCGACCAAGAAGGAGAGAGGCATGAACCGAGCGTCTTTCGCGGCGTTTTTGGCCTTTGCCGTCTTTTCCCTGGCCCTGCCCGGCCATGTTCTGGCCGACGACACCATCAAGGTCGGGGCCGTGTTGTCCGTGACCGGCCCGGCCTCGTTTCTGGGCGAACCCGAAAAGAACACCGTGCTCATGATGGTCGATGAGGTCAACGCGGCCGGCGGCCTTCTGGGCAAAAAGCTCGAGGCGGTCATCCTCGACGACGAGACCGACGTGAACAAGGCCGTGCTCGGGGCCCAGCGCCTGATCCGCATGGACAAGGTGGTGGCGGTCCTCGGGCCCACGACCTCGGGCAACACCCTGGCCATCATGCAGAACGTGGCCGCGGCCGAGGTGCCCATGATCTCCTTTTCGGCGGCCGAGAAGATCGTAAGCCCCGTCAATCCCTGGATATTCAAAAATCCGCAGTCCGACCGCCACGCCGTGGCCCGCATCCTGGAGCACGCCAAGGGCCGGGGATACAAGAAGCTGGCCATCCTGACCGTGTCCGACGGCTTCGGCCAGGCCGGCCGCGAGGTCTTAAAGGAACTGGTCCCGGCCGGCGGCTTCGAGCTCATGGCCGACGAGGTCTACGGCCCCAAGGACACGGACATGACCGCCCAGCTGACCAAGATCAAGTCCGTCTCGCCCGACGCGGTCATCTGTTGGGGCACGAATCCGGGTCCGGCCGTGGTGGCCAAGAACCGGGTGCAGTTGGGCATGACCACGCCCCTGTACATGAGCCACGGCGTGGCCTCGAAGAAGTTCATCGAACTGGCCGGCGAGGCCGCCGAGGGGCTCATGCTCCCGGCCGGCAAGCTCATCGTGGCCGCCCAGCTTCCGGATTCCGACCCCCAGAAAAAGGTCCTCATGGACTATACGAAAATGTACGACGAGAAGTTCCACCAGCCCGTGTCCACCTTCGGCGGCCACGGCTGGGACGGGGTCATGCTCTTCGCCGAGGCCGTGAAAAAGGCCGGATCGGCCGAGCCCAAGGCCGTCCGGGACAGCCTGGAGAAGATCAAGGACTTCGTGGGCGTGGGCGGAATTTTTTCCTTCAGCCCCACGGACCACAACGGCCTGGACGCCTCGGCCTTCGAGATGATCGAGGTGGCCGGCGGCGACTGGAAGATCCTGACCAAATAGCGGCCCTGCCCCCGCGGCGATCCCCTGGCGCGCGGCACCCGGGGATCGCCGGGGGGACGCGTCGCGACAAACGCCCCGAGGACCGTCCCGAAAGATGTTCGCCGCCGCCCAATACCTCGTCTCCGGCCTGACCGTGGGGGCCACCTACGGCCTGACCGGGCTCGGGTTCACCATGATCTTCAACACCACCGGCATCATCAACTTCGCCCAGGGCGAGTTCGTGATGCTCGGCGGCATGATGAGCGTCTTTTTCCGCTCCTGGCTGGGACTCGACCTCTTTTCCTCCATCGTGCTGGCCGTGGCCGCCACGGCCGCCGTGGGCGCGGCCATGGAGCGCCTGACCATCCGCCCCATCCAGGGCGCCTCGCCCATCAACTTGGTCATCGCCACCATCGGCGTGTCCATCCTGGTGCGCGGCGCGGCCATGCTGGTGTGGGGCAAGGACACCTACAGCCTGCCGCCCTTCGGCGGCTCCGCGCCCATCGCCTTCGCCGGGGCCGCGATCCAGCCCCAGAGCCTGTGGGCCCTGGCCATCACCCTGGCCCTTCTGGCCGCCCTGAAGCTGTTCTTCTCGACCTCCATCCACGGCAAGGCCATGCTGGCCTGCGCCTGCGACCGCAAGGCCGCGAGCCTCATGGGCATCAGCGTCGCCCGCATGTCGCTTTTCTCCTTCGCCCTGTCGGCGCTGACCGGGGCCGTGGGCGGGGCGATCCTGGCCCCCATCACCATGACCTCCTACGACGTGGGCATGATGCTGGGCTTAAAAGGCTTCGCGGCCTGCATCCTGGGCGGCCTGGGCAATCCCTTCGGCGCGGCCGTGGGCGGCCTGTGCATCGGGGTCATGGAATCCTTCGGCGCGGGCTACGTGTCCTCGGCCTACAAGGACGCCTTCGCCTTCGTGATCCTTCTGCTGCTTTTATTCGTGCGGCCCTCCGGGCTTTTCGGCAAGGCCGGGGTGCAGCGGGTATGAAGCCCCTGCTTCTGCAAAACCCGGCCAAGGCCGCGATCTTCGCCGCGATCCTGTTCGCGGCCCCGCTTTTTCTGCCCAACGAATACTACATCAACATCCTGATCCTGGGGGCCATAAACGCCCTTATCGCCCTGGGCCTGAACCTGCTCTTGGGCTACGCCGGGCAGATTTCGCTCGGCCACGCCGCCTTTTTCGGCCTGTCCGCCTACGCCACGGCCTACGCCACGGCCCGGCTCGGCCTGCCCATCCCGGCGGGCATGGCCCTGGGGGTGGCCCTCTCGGGCGCGGTGGCCTGGCTGATCGGCATTCCCGCCCTGCGGCTTCGCGGCCACTACCTGGCCATGGCCACCCTGGGCTTCGGCATCATCGTGCACATCGTCATGAACGAGACCGTGGGGATCACCGGCGGGCCATCCGGATTCGTGGGCATTCCACGCCTGAACCTGTTCGGGGTGTCCTTCGACTCGGATCGCTCCTACTATTACCTGACGGCCGCCGTTTTGGGCCTGGCCGCGCTTTTTTGCCTCAACCTCATCGACTCGCGCCTGGGCCGGGCCCTGCGGGCCATCCACACCAGCGAGCGGGCGGCCCAGACCGCCGGGGTGGACATCGCCGGGTACAAGCTCTTCGTGTTCGTGCTCTCGGCCGTGTTCGCCGGGGTGGCCGGGGTGCTCTACGCCCATTTCCTGTGCTTCGTGGCCCCGTCCTCCTTCGGGTTCACCTTCTCGGTGCAGCTGGTGGTCATGGTCGTTTTAGGCGGCATGGCCAGCGTCTGGGGGGCGGTGGCCGGGGCCTTTTTCCTCACGGCCCTGCCCGAGGCCCTGCGCGGCTTCGAGGAGGTGGACATCCTGGTCTACGGGGCCATCCTGGTCCTGTGCGTCATGTACCTGCCGCAGGGACTGGCCGGGGCGGCCTCGGGACTGCGCCGCAGGCTCGTCCGATCCCGGGGGGCCGGCCATGCCTGACGCGCCCCTTCTGTCCGTGTCCGAGGCCTGCGTGCGTTTCGGGGGCGTGGACGCCCTGATCGAGGTGGACTTCGCCATCGAGGCCGGCACCGTGACCGCGCTCATCGGCCCCAACGGCGCGGGCAAGACCACGCTTCTGGGGGCGGTCACCGGCATGGTGCCCATGCACCGGGGCCGCATCGCCCTGGCCGGCCGCGACGTGACCGCCCTGCCCCCCCATGCCCGGGCCCGGGCCGGGGTGGTGCGCACCTTCCAGAACCTGGAGGTCTTCGCCAACATGACGGTCCTGGAAAACGTCATGACCGGCCGCCACGCCCTGGTGCGCTACGGCATTTTCGACGGCATCCTGCGCACTCCGCGTTTCCGGGCCGGGGAGCGGGCCTGCCGCGAGGCGGCCCTGGACAGGCTCGACTTCGTGGGTCTGGCCGACAAGAAGGACCTTCTGGCCGGCGAGCTGCCCTACGGCAGCCAGCGGCTTTTGGAGATGGCCCGGGCCGTTGCCGCCGAGCCGAAACTGCTGCTTCTGGACGAGCCGGCCGCGGGCCTGAACACCAAGGAAACCCAGGCCCTGGCCGGGCTGATCGCCCGGGTGCGCGACGAGCTTGGCATCACCGTGGGCCTTGTGGAGCACGACATGGACCTGGTCATGGGCATCAGCGACGCCGTGACCGTCCTGTCCTTCGGCGCGGTCCTGGCCACGGGCACCCCGGCGCAGATCCAGGGGAACCCCGAGGTCGTGGCCGCCTATCTGGGCGACTGACGCCCCGGACCTTGCGGAGAAACCATGCTCGCCCTTGAGAACGTCGACGTCTTCCACGGCCGCATCCACGCCGTGCGCCGGGTCTCCATGCACGTGGATGCGGGCGAGATCGTGGCCCTGATCGGGGCCAACGGCGCGGGCAAGACCACGCTTTTGGGGGCCGTCTCGGGCCTGGTCCGGGTCGGCGCCGGCCGCATCGTCCACGACGGACAGGATATCCACACCCTGGCCCCGGACGCCATCGTCCGCCGGGGCCTGTCCCAGGTCCCGGAACGCCGCCTGGTCTTCGGCCCCTTAAGCGTCGAGGACAACCTCCTGCTCGGGGCCTACACCCGGCGGGGCCGTTCCCTCAGGGCCGGGGTCGCCGCCGACCGGGAGGACGTCTACGCCATGTTCCCGGTCCTGCGCGACCGCAGGAAGCAGGCCGCCGGGACCCTGTCCGGGGGCGAGCAGCAGATGCTGGCCATCGGCCGGGCGCTCATGGCCAGACCCGGGGTGCTTCTGCTCGACGAGCCCGGCATGGGCCTTGCGCCCACCGTATGCCGGGAGATATTCAGACGCATCGTGAAGCTTCGCGACGAGCGGGGCCTGACCGTGCTCCTGGTGGAGCAGAACGCCAAGAATGCCCTGGCCGTGGCCGACCGGGGCTATGTCCTGGAGACCGGCCGCATCCTGCTCCAGGGGACATCCGAGGAGCTTCTGGCCAACCGTGACGTGCAGCGGGCCTACCTGGGACGCGAGCGGGACGGTTCCTAGCGTCGCGACGACCCCCTTTGCCACGTCTCGCCCGGCAAGGGTCCGAACACCGAGATATCGCTCATGGCTCGACGGGCGGGAGGCGGAGATGAACATCGAGATGGGAACCAAGGTGCAGCTCGAATTCCCAGGAAGCGACGAGCGGGTCTGCGGCGTCCTGGTGGGCCTGTACCCGGACGGCTACCTCATCCTGTACGTCCCCTTCACCACCTCCACGAAGAAAAAGGCCCGGAAAAAGAACGTGGTCACCGGCCGCTACGTGCACGCCGGCACGGTCTACGGCTTTCGGGCCATGGTCATGAACTACATCGTGGACCCGGCCTCCCTGCTCTTCCTGGAATATCCCCCCCACGTCGAGATTCTGGAACTGCGCAAGGAGCCGCGCATCCCCTGCCTGTTCCCGGCCTCGCTGCACCGGGAGGGTGAACATCCCCTGACCGCGATCATCTCCGACATCTCCCCCAGCGGCTGCCGGGTGAGCCTGCGCGGCGCCGGCCGCGCCCCCGAGGACGGGCGCTTCGCGCCCGGGGAGCGCATCAAGCTCGATTTCTACGCCATCGAGGAAAAAAACAGCTACAGCATCTTCACCCACGTCACCAACGCCTTCTGCCGGGACGGCGTGCTGCACCTGGGCCTGCGCTTCGACACCGTGCACCGGGGCTTCCGCAAGGCCATCACCCATTTCGTGGGCACCCTGGCCCTGGAACTGGAGCACGTCCCCCTGTCCCCCAAGCCCTGACCCCCGACGCGGGGCCGCGCGAGGAGCCTATGTACTGGGAGCCGAAAGAAGAGACCGTCAGCCGCGAGGACCTGCGCCGCCTGCAACTGGAGCGGCTCCAGGCCACCCTGACCAGGGTGTCCCGCAACGTCCCCCACTACCGCAAGCGTTTCGCGGAGATGGGCATCGATCCCGACGAGTTCACCAGCCTCGACGACGTGCGCCGCCTGCCCTTCACCACCAAGAAGGACCTGCGCGACGGCTACCCGTACGGCCTTTTCGCCGTGCCGCTGCGCGAGGTGGTCCGGCTGCACGCCTCCTCCGGCACCACGGGCAAGCCCACCGTGGTCGGCTACACCCGAAACGACGTCAAAAAATGGGCCTCCCTGGTGGCCCGGGTGCTCACGGCCGGCGGCGCGGGCCGCGACGACGTGGTCCAGATCGCCCTGGGCTACGGCCTTTTCACCGGCGGCATCGGCTTCCACTACGGGGCCGAGGCCATCGGCGCGGCCGTGATCCCCTCCTCCAGCGGCAACACCCGCCGCCAAGCCATGATCATGGAGGACTACCGGACCACCACCCTGGTGTGCACCCCGAGCTACGCCCTGCACCTGGCCGACGCCCTGGAGGCCATGGACATCAACGTCAACGCCCTGTCCCTGCGCCACGGCCTGTTCGGGGCCGAGACCTGGACCGAGGCCATGCGCGCCGAGATCGAATCCCGCCTGAAGCTCACGGCCACGGACAACTACGGCCTAAGCGAGATCATGGGCCCCGGGGTTGCCGGGGAATGCCTGGAACGCCGGGGCATGCACGTCAGCGAGGACCATTTCCTCATGGAGATCGTGGACCCGGCCACGGGCGACCCCGTGGCCGAGGGCGAGGTCGGCGAACTGGTCCTGACCACCCTGACCAAGGAAGCCTTCCCCATGATCCGCTTCCGCACCGGCGACCTGACCCGCGTCCTGCCCGGACCCTGCCCCTGCGGCCGCACCTTCCGGCGCATCCAACGCATTCTCGGGCGCACCGACGACATGCTCATCATCCGGGGCACCAACGTCTTCCCCTCCCAGATCGAGGCCGTGATCCTGGAGGTGGAGGGCACCACCCCGCATTACCGGGTGGTCGTGGAGCGCGCCGGGGCCCTGGACGAGGCCACCGTGGAGGTCGAGGCCACGGAGACGGTGTTCTTCGACCGCATCGGCGAGCACCAGAGCCTGGTGGAACGCCTGAAGAAGCGTCTGGCCTCGGAATTGGGCGTGGCCTTCCGGGTCCGGCTGGTGGAGCCCAAAAGCCTGGAGCGCGCCGAGGGCAAGGTGAAAAGGGTGGAGGACAGAAGAGGGATGGGAAAGGAGAAGAGGGAAGAATGAAAAACGGGGGAAAACCTTTCTGAAGAAAGGTTCTCCCCCCGGACCCCCTTTCCAAAGACTTTCGGTGGGGGAGGCCCTCCGGCTGAAACGGCCTTCCGCGAATGAATCACGCCGCGCCGCCTGCCTTCTGTTTGGCCACACGGCCGGGTGTCGTCCCGAAAACATCCCTGAATCCGGCGATAAACGCGCTGACGTTCTCATACCCCACCTCCCACGCCGCCTCCTTCACCGAGACGCCTTCCGCAAGCAGTTCGCGTCCCCGCATAAGCCGGACCCGCCGCCGCCAGCAATCAAACGTCATGCCGGTTTCGCGAGAAAAAAGGCGGCTGAAGGTGCGTTCGCTCATCATGGCGAGTCTCGCCCACTCCCGGGCCTGCCGGGCATCGGACGGGTCATTGATCAGGCCTTGCACCACGGGTGAAAAGCGTGCGTCACGCGGAAAGGGAAGATGCGTGAAAACCGGACGGGCCTCTCCAAGCTCATCGAGAAGCACGGCGACAAGACGTCGTTTTCTCGCGCGGGACGATGCGTCGGGAAGGGCCGCTCCGCCAGGGGAGGCCGGCGCTTCGGGAACGGTTCGGATGTCGGCGTGACCGGCCGACGCGAGGAGACGCTCCATGATCGGGGGGACGAGGGAGGAACATTCCAGGGCGCACGGACGTGGCGGCAACATGCCGCACAACCTGGGGTCGAGATAGGCCGCCCATCCCACGATGTCGCCGTGATTGAGGGCCGCGTGCGGCACGCCGGGGGGAATCCAGCCGATCCGCCGCGGGGGGACGATCACCCGTTCCGTGGCGTGCTCGATCACGCACAGACCGGCAGCGAGAGAAAAAATCTGGCCCATATCATGGCGGTGGAGCGCCAGGCCGGTCATGGGGCCGGTCTGGAGCGGCATGGTCTGCACCCCGAAAAGCCCTTCCGATATGATCGAGGGCGTAAGGGGCATCACGAGCAGATCGGCATCCCCGGACATACACCCCCTCCTGGGCCGGCCTGTGCGGCATGACTTTGGCGCGTGGGCGGCATGCCTTGGCGTGCCGCGGTTACCGCCTCGGGGCTTGAGACACTATGTTGGCCACGAAGGCACGCGATGGCAAGCCGAAAATCCAATTTGAAAGGAGCGCACGCCATGTTCCATGATCTTTCCCTCCCGTTGCGGGCAGGCATTCCAGAATCGGCCCAAAAGACTTTCAACAAAAAGTCACTTATTTCCCAGGGGCATGTGGGCACGCATTTGGACAGGTTGCTGGAGAGCGAAATACCTTTGCACTACTTCAAGAGTCGCGCCGTGTTGTTTGACGTCAGCGGGTTTTGCCTTGAACGCGAGGTGGATGAAAAAGATATCTCCTTCGAGTTGGTCCAGCCTGGGGATTTCGTCATGTTCCATACCGGCCACGTCTCCAGATACGGATATGGATCGCATGGATACCTGAACGCCTCTTTCGATGTGTCATGGGACCTCGTGCAGCATCTGCTGGAGCGAAAAGTGCATTATATCGGAGTGGACGCGCGCGGACTCAGACGCAACGAAGAGCATCGCGTCGTCGATGAACGGTGCGAACGGGCGGGCGTCTTTGTGGTCGAAAACATCAACAATATGGAGAAACTTCCGGTCCGAAAGGCGTTTATTGCCTATACCATGTGCTTTGACGCCGGAGGAACCGGCATCCCGTGCCGTATCGTGGCGGAGACCGCCGACGAACCCGACGCGGTCGGTATGTAGCCAATGCCCCCGGGAGGGGGGAGATTCACCGGGATGGCCGGAGGGTTCGGCCATCCCTCCTCATGCCTTGCGGATTGCCTGGCGCCAGAAGACGTAGGCCACGCGCAGCCCGGCGGCCAAAAACGGCACGCCCATGGCCACCAGGATGACCACGGCGAAGTTTTTCTCCATCCACGGAATCCGACCGAAGAAATAGCCCCCGAAGACGTAGATCGCGGCCCAGACGGCCTTGCCCAGGGCGTTGAAGGCCAGGAAGCGGGGAAAAGGCATCCCGGCCACCCCGCCAACCAGCGGCACGACCAGCCGCAGGATGGGCACGAACCGGGCCGCCACCACGGTCATGCCCCCGTGCAGGGCGTAATACTCGTGGGCCTTGGCCAGGGCCTCGGGGCTCACGAAGGGAATCCGCCCGCGCGACACGAACCGGTCCCCCAGGAAAACCCCGGCCAGATAGGCCACCGTGTCCCCGGCGAAGGCCGCCAGGCAGAAGCCGGGATACAGCGCCCACAGCGGAAACATGCCCTTGGCGGCCATGGCCCCGGCCGCGAACAGCACCGTGTCGCTGGGCAGGATCGTGGTCACGATGAGCCCGGTCTCGGCAAAGACCACTCCGAAGAGCAGAACATAGGACCACAGGCCGTAGTCCGCGCTTATGGCCGCCACGTGGCGGTCCAGATGCAGCACGATGTCCCAGGCGTCGGTCATGCGCCTCCCGCCGACCGGCGGTCGCGCGGACCGATGCGGTCCATGATCGCGGCGAACACCCCGTCCACGTCAAGCCCCGAGGTGTCGACGATCACCGCGTCCGGGGCCGGCCGCAGGGGGGCCTCGGCCCGGTTCCGGTCCTGTTCGTCGCGGCGCAGGATGTCGGCCAGGATCGCGGCCTGGTCGGCGGGCCTGCCCATGGCCGCGAGCTGGGCCGCGCGCCGGGCGGCCCGGACCTCGGGCGCGGCGTCCAGGAAGAACTTGCGGGCCGCGTCCGGAAAGACCACCGTGCCCATGTCCCGGCCCTCGGCCACCAGGGACCCGCGCCGCCCCAGGTCCCGCTGGGCGTCACGCATGAAGGCCCGCACCTCGGGCCGGGTGGCCAGGGTGGAGGCCAGATAGCCCACCTCCTCGGTGCGGATCTCGTCCCCGGCACGCTCGCCGCAGGCCAGAAGCTCGGTGTCCGCCCCGACCCCGCGCAAGGAGAAGGTCAGTCCGGACAGGGCCTCGCGGATGGCCGGGCCGGGCCATGTCCCGGCCCCGGGCCCCAGGCGCAGGGCCGCCACCCGGAACATGGCCCCGGTATCCATGTAGGCCACGCCCAGGGCCGCGGCCACGCGCTTGGCCAGGGTGGTCTTGCCCGCCCCGGCCGGACCGTCGATGGTCACCACCAGCCGCGTTTCACCCATGGCCCACGATCTCCCCCATGGTCTCCAGGAAGGCCGCGTTTTCCTCGTCGGACCCCAGGCTCACCCGCAGCAGGTCCGGCAGCCCGTAGCTGGTCAGGGGGCGCACGATGATGCCCCGGCGCAAGAGCTCCTCGAAGACCCCGGTGGCCGGCCGCGGCGGCAAAAACATGAGGAAGTTGGCCATGGACGGATACACCCGGCAGCCCAGGCGGGTCAGTTCCCGGGACACCGACTCGCGGCCGCGAAGCACCGTGTCCCTGGTGGCGGCCAGGAAATGGGCGTCCTCCAGGGCGGCCAGCCCGGCGGCCTCGGCCAGGAGGTTCACGCTGAACGGCAGCCGCACCCGGCGCAGGTAGTCGGCCAGGGGCGCGGCCATGGCCCCGAAGCCCAGGCGCAGCCCGGCCAGGCCGTACATCTTGGAAAAGGTGCGCAGGACCGCCACGTTCGGCAGCTCCCCGAGGCGGGGCAAAAGAGTGTACTGGCCGGCCGGATCCGCGAAATCGGCATAGGCCTCGTCCACCACCAGGACGGCCCGTGGCGGCAGCCGTTTGGCCAGCCCGGCCAGTTCGGCGGCCGGCACGGCGTGTCCCGAGGGATTGTCCGGGTTGGTGACGAAGACCAGGGCCGTGTTTTCGTCCACGGCCCCGAGCAGGGCCTCGAAGTCGAAGGAGAAGTCCGGGCGAAGGGGCACCTGGCGCAGGTCCACGCCGCACAGCCTGCTCTGGTGGACGTAGATGGAGAAGCACGGCCGGAAGGCCGCCACGTTGTCCACCCCGGGCCGGGCCGTGACCCGCACCAGAAGGTCGATGACCTCGTCCGAGCCGTTGCCGACGACCACCCCGGCCGGGTCCAGCCCGAACGTCTTGGCGATGGCCGCGACCAGGGCCGGATTGCCGGAGCGGGGATAGCGGAACACCAAGCCCGCCTTGCGGGTCAGGGCCCGGGTCACCAGGGCCGAGACGCCCAGGGGGTTCTCGTTGCTGGCCAGCTTGATGACCCGCGTCAGGCCGTATTTTTCCTTGATCTCGTCGATGGACAGCCCGGGCGAATAGGGTGTGAACCCGCGCACCTCGTCCCGGACAAAGGGTTCGTCGGACATGAAAAAGCCCCCCGCATGGTATGGAAGTCGCACGAGGGGCGAAGACTATCCGCTAAGTCCCGGCGGGTAAAGGCCCCATGCCGCCTTGACGCGGGCCGGGACGCCGCCTGGGCCCCGGCCCGCTATTTCGCCGCGGCCAGCGGCCGCACGGTCAGCACCGGGCAGGTGGCGCTTTTGACCACCTTCTCGGCCACGGACCCGAACAGGATGCGGTCGATGCCCTTGCGGCCATGGGTGCCCATGACCAGAAGGTCGGCCTTCTCGTTTGTGATCGCGGCCAGGATCTCCTCGGCCGCGTAGCCGGTGAGCACCTTGCCGGTGCACACCACGCCCTGAAAGCGTTTGGCCACGAACTCCTCCATGGTGGAGTCCGCGCCGGCCACGATCTCGCCCACGAAATTCTCGATGGAGCTGGGGGGCACATGGAAGCCCAGGTATTCGCTGAGCGACGGGGCCACGTACAGGCACAGCACCTCGGCCCCGAAACTGCGGGCCAGCGTGGCCGCGAAGTCGGCCACCCGGGGGCTGTGTTCGGAAAAATCCACGGCGCACAAAATCTTCTTGATCTCGGCCATGATCACGCCTCCTTTTCCGGTTTTCGGACAGGCATGCGTAAAGTTCCGGTCCCATCCGCCGAAGAGATCATCGCACGGCGCGTTTTTTATGTCCAATTCATCGAAATTGGACAAGCCGGCCGTCAGGGCCTATATGTGGGGGAAGTCGTCCCTGCCGTGCGGACCGGGAAAATGCTTCCCCCTGGCGACAACAAAAAAACCAATGATTTCAAGAAAAAGACGTGCGCCTCTTTTTGGCAGGCAATTTGCTAGAAAAAAGCAAAACGTCGCAACGAGGTGAGGGCCATGAAGATAACGCAGGATACCACGAGCGCTCTCCAGCAGGCCGAATCCCAGGAGCGAAACCGGACGTCCCCGGATGCCGAGGTCTTCGGCGACATCCTGGCCCGGGAAGTCCAGGGCGCGGAGGCCCAGGACGCGGCGCGGACGGCCGTCCCGCCCATCGACGGCGGGATGCTTGAAATCGCCTCCCTGATCGAGGCCGAGGGCGCGACCCCGGCCGCGGACCTGACCGAAAAAGAGCGTACGGCCATGGAAAACGTGGACAGCTTGCTGACCGAATGGGAAAATTATGCCGATCGGCTCGCCGCGAGCGGGCAGGAAGGCGGGTTGCGCCAGGCCTACGGCGTGCTTGAGCATATCGAGAGCGGCGTGCAGAAGCTCAAGCAGGATTGGCCCGGCATGGACCAGGAAAACCCGAACGTGGGGTCATTGGTCAACGAGCTCGAAGTCATGGCCGTGACCGAAAAGATCAAGTTCAACCGGGGCGACTACATCTAACCCTTCCGAATCCTGTGGGGCCGGGCATCCGCGCGGACGCCCGGCCCTCGCATCATGACCGGCCGGCCTCACCGGCCCCGGCCGTCACGCGATCATCCCCCCGCCAAGAATTCCCGAAGGACCTCGTAGCGGGGCCCCTGCGGCCCAAGGACGCTGCGGAACAGCACGAACCTGTCCACCGCGCACCGCGGCCACTCGGCCCCGGCCAGACGCCCGGCCACCTCGTCCCAGCTTCCCCGGCCTTTACGGCGGCCCCGGTCGTCCCGGACCCGGGCCACAGTCAGGTGCGGGGTGAAGGCCCGGCCCTCCGGCGCAACGCCCAGGGGCGCAAGGGCCGTCTCGACCCGGGCGGCCAGGGCCCGGCAGGCCTCGGCCCCCTCGGCCAGCCCCACGTAGACCACCCGGGGCCGGGCCGGACCCGGAAAAAAGCCGCCCCCGCCCCCCTGAAGGGCAAATCCCTCCCAGACGACGCCCTCCAGGGCCCGGGCCACGGCCTCGACGCCCCCCGGCCCCTCCCGGGGGATGTCGCCCAGGAATTTCAGGGTCAGGTGCCAGGAGCCGGGGCGGGTCAGCCCCAGCCCGGAGGGGGCCGCGGCCGCCAGGGCCGGCCCCAGCGCGGCCAGGCCGTCCTGATAGGCGCGCGGCAGGGGAATGCCGATGAAAGCCCGGATGTGTTCCATGGTCAGCGCCCCTTTTTGCCGCATCCATACCCTTCGGGCGGCGCCGGGGAAAGAGGGGCCGCAAGCGGCCGCGTCACTGCGGGAGGTCGGGGGGGAACTGGGTGAAATAGCGTTCCACAAACTCGTCCACCACCACCTGGGGCTTCTCGCGCTCCACGACATGCTTCTCGAACAGGCGGGTCTGTCTGGGATTGGAGGGGAAGGGCCAGCGGTAGACCACCCGGGAAAAATGCTCGGACAAAAAGGGGATGAGCTCCTGGCAGAAGGAGTCGCGGAAGAAGACCGCCCGGGGCAGGGCCGGGTCCGGATTCTCGTAGGCCTCGGCCGGCTGGAAGTCCCCGGGGCCGTCCGCCCCGGAGGCGTCCACGCGGCGCGACCGGAATCCGTCGCGCGGGGCGTACACGAAGATCGTCTCCGGGAAAAGATCCACGAGTCCGAGCATGGCGGCCAGACCGCCCCGGGCCGTGGGGTTGTCGGCCATGTCGTAGGTATGCGGGTCCTCGGCCGCGAGCCCGGGGAACCAGCCCGACAGGGCGCGCGCGATCGCCCGGTAGGCGGCGTGGGCCCCGTGCGGGGTCCAGTGGCTGTCCGTGCGGTAGTAGGCCTGCCGGTGTTTTTTCTCTTCCAGGAGCGTGGGCCTGAGGTCGAGGACGTCCACCCCGGCCAGCCGCAACGCGGCCACGAGCTGGTCGGTCCTGGTGACGTCGCCGGCCCGGCGCAGGCGTTCGGGGAGCTTCTCCGAATAGATGGAGTGCTTGTTGGGCGCGACCACCACCAGGTAGCGGATGCCCAGTCCGGCCAGCCAGTCCCGGCGGGATGTGAATTCCCCGACCCATACGGCGAGCTGCGCCGGGGAGAAGGGATGGATGGCCCGGTAGTCCTCGACGACGTTGGTTTCCTTGTTCTCCCTGGCCAGGAAAAGCCAGCCGTCCCGGCCCGCGATGACCGATCGGTCCTCGGTGGAGGAGCGGAGCCAGAAGATGTCCAGGGCGTTTTGGGCGCGCACCAGAAGCTTGCGGAACCCGAAGACCCGTTCCAGGTAGCCGCCCCGCAGGACCCGGATGCCCCGGGACCAGGTGGACGGGTCGAACGTCAGCCCCGGAGGCGCGCCGGGGTCGGGCTCCATGATGTTCACCCGGGGGGAGAGGTGGAAGAAGCCGTCGGCCAGGGGCAGGCAGACAAGCGCGGCGAAGACGAGGATGCCACACAGGGTGATGACCCTTCTGAGGGGCGAAGGGGCCGGCGCGGTCATGGCTGGATATGGGGACGACGGCTCATGCTCTCGTTTCCCGCGATGGCCCTAGAACTGGAAATAGATGAACGGATTGTGGGTCCCGCTGGCCAGGGACATGGCGCACAGGACGAAGATGGCCGGGGTCAGGACCAGGCCGACCACGGCCTCCAGGCCGTCGTCCAGGGCCACCGTGCGCCGGTTTGCCGCGAGCCTTTCCCGCAGGCCCTTGAGCCACGGGATGACCGGGACGCTGCCGACCACGCCCAGGCACAGCACGATGACGAGCTTGGGGGTCAGGAACAGCCCCACGTACCATTCCAGCCCCGATCCGGTCCCGAATCCGAACATGGCCCGGAGATATTCCAGGGCCGTGGTCAGGTCCGCGGCCCGGAAAAAGACCCAGCCGACCATGAACACCAGGATGGCGTAGACGTGGGCGACAAGTTTCGGCCCCTCGTCCAGAAGCTTCCCGAAGCGGCCGCGTTCGGCCACCAGGAAGGCGCCGTGGAACAGGCCCCAGACGATGAAATTCCAGCTCGCCCCGTGCCACAGGCCGGTGAGGAAAAAGACGATCACCAGATTGAGCCGCACCCGCGAAGGGCCGCAGCGGTTTCCGCCCAGGGGGATGTACAGGTAGTCCCGGAACCACGTGGACAGGGAGATGTGCCAGCGGCGCCAGAATTCCCGTATCGACCTGGAGATGTAGGGGTAGTTGAAGTTCTCCATGAACTTGAATCCGAACATGTTGGCCAGGCCGATGGCCATGTCCGAATAGCCGGAGAAATCGAAATAGATCTGCAGCGTGTAGCACAGGATGCCCAGCCAGGCCACGGGGGCCGTGAGCTGGTCCGGGGGGATGCTGAAGATCTTGTCTGCCGGCATGGCCACCACGTTGGCCACCAGGACCTTTTTCCCCAGGCCGGTCACGAACCGCTGCACGCCCCTGGAAAAGCGCGCCATGTCCACGTGGCGGCTTATGAGCTGTCCGGCGATGTCCTTGTAGCGGACGATGGGGCCGGCCACCAGTTGGGGGAACAGGGAGATGTACAGCGCCGTGTTGGGCAGGGACATCTGCGGCGGGGTCTGCCGGCGATAGATGTCCATGATGTAGGAGATGCAGTGGAAGGTGAAAAAGGAGATGCCGATGGGCAGGTGCACCTTGTCGATGATGATCGGGGCCACGCCGAATTCGGCCGTGAGCCCGTTTATGTTGTCGACAATGAAGTTGGTGTACTTGAAGATGACCAGAAGCACGATGTTGAAGGTGATGGCGCAGGCGATGGCCGACTTCGACTCGGAGCGCTGGTGCTGGCGATAAACCCATATCCCGAAGAAATAGTTGGCCACGATGGACACCAGCATGATGGCCACGAACTCGCCCTCGCCCCAGGCGTAGAAAAACAGGCTGGCCGCCAGAAGCAGCCAGTTGCGGGCCCTGCCGAAGGACACCAGCAGGTAGTAGCCGGCCAGGACCAGGGGCAGGAAATAGAACAGAAAGGCGGCTGAGCTGAATACCATAATGGACGACGCCGGACGGAGGGTTGGTGGGTTGACGAGGCGACGCGGCACGGTGTCGCGTCCGGGTGTCCGCTCTTACCCAAGCGGGGCGGTTTTGACAACTCCCGGCCCGGGACGCCTCCTGGGAGGCCTTCCTCGCTCCCGCTCCGGCCGGAGCGCCTCTGGGCAACCCCGGTTTCCGCTTTGGATTTTCCCCCCTTCGGGATATGGTCGGCGACGCGCCCGCGTGGCGCGCCAATGACGGTTGTGCGGAGCGAAAATGGACCCAGGACAACGACTCCAGGCCATCCTGGACGATCTCGGCGAGGGCGTGGTCTGGCGGCCGGTGCGCGACGCCTCGGGCCGGCTTCTGGCCAGGGGCACGGGCATCGGCGAGGACGGGCTGTCCGAATACGTCCAGGGAATCTCGTACCGGGGCAAGACCGTGTGCGACCTGGGCTGCAACCTGGGCTACTTCTCCTTCCTGGCGGCCCGGGACGGGGCGGCCCTGGTGGAGGGCCTGGACGTGGACCCCCGGGTGATCGAGGGCGCGGGGCTTCTGGCCGACATGCAGGGCCTGTCCAACGTGCGCTTCCGGACGGCCGACTTCACGGCCGAGACCCCGGAACGTCCCTTCGACATGGTCCTGGTCATCGACTTCATCGGCCGGGGAACCGTGGTCAAGGGCCGCCTGGGCGGGGTCCTGGACGCGGCGGCCCGGTTTTCGGCCCGGGAGATGGTCTTCACCCTGCGGCCGATCTACGCCTGCGCCGACCTGGCCCCGTGCGGGGAGGACGCCTTAAAAGACCTCTACGGCGCGGCGTTCGTCAGGGACGGCCGGTTTTTCCTCCTCGACTACGTCACTGCCCGCCTTTCCGGCTGGGAGGCGCGCCTGCTCGCCCCGGCCGGCGATCCGGCCCGGCGCTTCAAGCACGCCGTGCTGTTCACCAAAACATAAAGGGCCGCCTCCGATCCGGAAGGCGGCCCGCTTTCAGGTCGTTTTCGGATGCGGCCTACTGCGTTCCGGCCCCTGTTTCGCCGGCGGCCGGGGCCGTGGGCGCGTCGATGCTCATGTATTTGGTCTTGGACCCGGGGTCGCGGACCATGCTCCCGGGCGTGTCCCCGGACAGTTCGTCGGTCTGGGAGCCGCGGCCGGTGACCTCGATGATGTTCGGGCCCTTGTAGACGATGAGGTTGCCCAGGACGTCGCGCACCTTGCGGGCGTCCACCTCGAGCTTGACGAAGGCGTTGCCGGTCTCGTCCCAGCCCCAGCCCCGGTTGGGGCTGTTTAGGCCCGGGTTGGGGATGTAGGCCCCGAAGATGGCCGCGCAGACCTTGGAGCGGTTGACGTCCTTGGTCAGGATGAAGTTTTCCATGGTGCTCTGGCTTAGGATCTTTTCCCCCACCAGAAGCTTGGCCAACTCGTCGTGGGCGTTGACCACGGCGGCCCGCAGGGCCATGAGCGGCGGCCGCGAGGCCTCGGTCATGGTCCCGAAGCCGAAGCCCTCCACCGTGACCCCCTTGAAGCGCACCAGGTCGCCGACCACGTTGACCACGTCCCCGAGATCGATGTGGCCGAAGCACAGGGCGATGTCCTTTTCCTTGTCGTAGATCATCTTGTCGACCTTGATGCCCTTGACCACGGCCGCGGCCTTGGTCTCGGCCTTGTAGCTGGGATCCTCGGTCAGGCCCATGCGGCTTTCGCTTTTGACCTTGTAGCCGATGATCGCCTCCACGATGTTGCGCTTGAGGTCCTGTTCGGCCATCTTCTCCGTCATCAGCTGCTTGTTCCCGGCAAGTCCCGCCTGGGCCGCAAGCAAAAGGCCCATGGCCGCCGCCAGGATGAATATGCGTTTCATGACCCGCTCCTTTTGGGCACGCGGCCCGTCCGCCGCCGGTTTGGGGCCCTGTATCGCGCCCCCGAAATCCGTCTCCCCGGATTTTTAAACAACACCCTGAACTCTTTGTTTTTCCTTAAAAAATACCGACGTATTTTTTAAGGGATGCACCACTAGAGCCCGACCGCGTTCACCATCTTTCGCCACCAGGCCCGAAGCCTGGCCCACAATCCCTGATCCGCGTCGTCGCCGGCCGCGCCGCCGCCCGTCAGCCCGGAAGCGGGCGTCGGGGCCGGGGCGAACGCCGGCGACTCGTCCACGCTGCCCTCCCGGATGGCGATCGACTCCTTGAAGGCCACGGCCACGGGCACATCCAGGGTCCGAAGCTCCACCCCGGAGGGCACCTCGATCGGCGCCAGGGCCAGATCGATGGCCGCCGTGCCGGCCGTGCCGTCCACATGCTCGGGCTTTCCCGGGGCCTTGCCCGGGGGAAACGGCGTCACCCGCACGGCGTCCACGGCCACGAACAGCTTGGCCGGGTCCTTGGGGTCGGGCCGGAACCTGGCCTCGAACTCCACGGTCCCGTCCCGGGGCACCCTGCCCTGCTCGCGAAGCCGCGAGAGCACCTTGTCCCGGACCTCGCGCCGTCTGGCCGCCCATTCGTCCATGAGCACCTTGTTGCCGCCGGCGGCCGCCGGCGGGGAGGCCTCGGGCCGGGCCTGGGGCGAGG
>Ga0067045_1004025_pt1 | contig 22542 bp, 23 predicted proteins | sample TerdegcTABiofilm_FD_59184 | JGI IMG/M metagenome (GOLD analysis project Ga0067045, IMG submission 59184) | Combined Assembly of (Gp0054472, Gp0054536) Wastewater bioreactor microbial communities from Singapore -Terephthalate degrading...
CCGGAGGAGTTGAGGTATACCGTTGCCTATCTCCGGGAAAGGCTTGCCTCCCCGGGTGAAAAGGGGACATGGGCAAGGAAAATGCTGCTTTGGGCGGGTTCAGACAACGGCCGAAAGGTCCAGGCGCTCTCCCTGGTCCTGAAGTCTCCTGCCGCCGGGGTCAAAGACGCCTTGGCATTACTGGAAATCCGGCCGCTTGCCCCGGAAGGGATCTCGTTCCTGCAACGCCCGGGAATGGGGACCTCCGCGGAAGCGAGGGAAGCCATGGGGATCGCGTCCGCCCTTTCGGGAGACTACCTCGCCGCGATCGATTCTTTCGGGTCGGTAACCGGCGAGGGAAACGGGAAATCCCGCCTGTCGGCAAAGGGGCGGTTCTGGTATGCCCTCTCGCTTTTCCGTGCAAAGCGAGGGGAAGAAGCGGTTCTCCTCTGGGAAGGTCTCGCCCGCGAAGGGGCCTCGTATTCCTCCTCTTCGGTCCGGCGGCTCGGCATCGCTTCATCGGGCCTGGAAAGCGCGAAGGCGGCCCTAAGGAGGCTCGCCCGGGGAGATGGCCCCGCAGCGGAAGCCGCCTTGTATGCCATGGCGATCCAGGCGGGGCCGGAAGCTTCTGCGTTCGAGGTTACGGAACTCTTCCGGCGGTTCCCCAAAGGGGCGGCTGCTTCGAGACTGCACTGGCAACTGGGCTGGAAACTATGGGCGGCAGGAGATCCAGCGGGTGCGGGAATCGAGTGGGAGAAAGCGCTGGATGGGGCTCCTGAGGGACTGGAGAGGGCTCGGCTTCTTTTCTGGCTTTCCCAAAGCTCGCGAAAAAAAGGGGATGAGCTTTTCGCAAAACGATGGGAGGAAAAGCTGGTTTCGCAGGAACCCCTTTCCCTTTATGCCTGGCGGGTTTTCCCCCGGGGAGGTCCCGCGCTTGGGGCAATTCGGCGGCCCAACTGGCAAAGGGGGCAGGATCCGCTGGAAAGCTGGGGGTTTGTTACCTACGCGAGGTTGAAGCTGGAGGCATCGGGAAGGGGGGAGGCCTTGGCCCGCGCGTCCTGGCTGGCCGCGTGGAGCGGGGATTTTGCCGGTTCGGTGAGGCTCGCGGAGCGGGCGAGACCTTCCCTGCCGCAGGGTTTGACCCTTTCGTCCGAATTGCTCTCGCTCCTGTTCCCCAAGGCCTACGCCCCGGAAGTGCAGGAAGCGTCGGTCCGGTTCGGGGTAGACCCTCTTCTCGTTTGGGCTGTCATGCGGCAGGAAAGTGCTTTCGATCCGGCCGCGGTCAGTTCCGCCGGTGCGTTGGGCCTGATGCAGCTGATGCCGGCGACCGGCCAGGATGAAGCCAGGAGGCTCGGAATGGAGAAGGCGGACCCCTGGGACCCCCGGACGAACATCCTTTTGGGTACCGCCCATCTCGCCCGTCACTTGGGATCGTTCGAGACAGTGGAAGAAGCACTGGCAGCCTACAATGCCGGTAGCGGGTCCGTCCGGAAATGGGTCAAGAGGACGGGAGCCATCGACGAATGGGTCGAGGAGATCCCGTTTCCCGAAACCAACGAGTACGTTCGGAAAGTGTTGGGAAACCACGCGGTGTACAGGGCCCTGGAAGGCGGAAACGGCGGAGCGGGGCAATCGGGAAAGGAGGCTGGAAAATGAGCGCGGAAGCGCCGATGGAGGAAGCGGTCGAGAAAGTCAGAAGGTTTCTTCGAAAAGCGGGCTACGGCGGACAGATCCTTTTCAGCCGGGACACGATCTTTACGGTGGAAGACGCTTCGAGGGCCGTGGGAGCTCCACGGGAGGCCATTCTGAAAACCATCGTGCTGCAGGCCGACGGCCGGTTTGTCCTGGCGCTGATGAGCGGGACGAACCGCGTGGACCTGAAAGCGGTGCGTAAACTTCTCCCCGGGGTGAAAAAGATCTCAATGGCACGCCNGGAAATCGTCCTGGAAATATTCCGGTTTTGCGGTGGGAGGCGTCCCTCCCGTCGGTTTCCCGTCCGAGATCGAAGCCTTTCTTGATGAAGACCTTTTCCTGCAGGAAACCGTCTGGGCAGCAGCGGGAACGGACCATGCGTTCTTCCCCGTCTCTCCCGAAGAGCTGCTCCAAATGACGAAAGGCAGGAAAGCGGCCATAAAAAAAGAGGGGAAGGGGCAGGGTGCCCCTCCCCCGGGGAAAACTTCCTAGGTGCGGCGTTCGGGCACGATCGCCTCGAACCACCCGTCAAAGGCCCGTGAAAGGCGGACTGACTGCAGGGGCTTGATGAAGATCTCCAGGTTGTGGTCGACAACGGCGGACAGGATGTGCCCGCCCACGGTGGTATGGTCTTTCCTGCCCAGGACGGTATGGATGTGGGGATAAAGTTTCCCTTCCTTGTAGCTGATGTCTCCGCTGAGGGAAAGCAGCTCGAAGATCTCGTTATGGGTTTCCATGAGGTATTCCTTGCCCGTGAACCAGCCGAAGGTCACGTTTCTGACGAATCCGGCCGCAGACAGGACGACTGCGGAATCGACGGCGTATTCCTCGCAAACTTGGCTGATCGATCGGTTCAGTTCCTCGCCTTCAGACAGCCGAATCGCGATGATTTCGTTCGTGACCGCGTAGCGCATGGCCTCACCCCCGGGGAAAAGTATCGATCACAACGATAGTTTACCATAATGAGCAGGAAAAGGAGGAACGATGGCTGGATTTTTCCCGTTGGCGATTTTCCTGGCCGGAATCCTTTCCGGCTTTCTGAACACCGTGGCGGGAGGAGGGAGCCTCCTGGTCCTCCCGTTGCTCGTGTTTTCGGGATTGGACATGGGAGTGGCAAACGCGACGAACCGGGTGGCGATCTTTCTGCAAAGCCTGACAGCTGCCCGCAGCTTCTTGCGGGCAGGCGCACTCGACCTGCGGAAAAGCGCTGCCGCGGTCTTGCCCGCAGCGTTAGGGGCCCTCACGGGAACGATCGTCGCGATCCGCCTGGACGAAACGCTGTTGCGGGGATCGATTGGTGTTCTCATCCTCGTGATGGCGGTGCTTCTCGTGTTCAAACCCTCCATGTGGGAACGACCGCGTCAGGCGAGAATGCCTGCCTGGCTTCACGGGGCCCTTTTTTTCCTGATCGGGGTCTACGGAGGGTTTGTTCAGGCCGGAGTGGGTTTTTTCCTGATCTGGGCCCTGGTGGGACTGGGAGGGCGAGACCTGGTCCAGGCAAACGCGGAGAAAGTGTTTCTCGTGGGCTGTTTCACGGCTGTCAGCCTGGCCCTTTTTGCCTCTCAGGGGCTGGTACGGGTTGGAACGGGGCTTGTGCTGGCTTCCGGTAGCATGATCGGGGCACACCTTGGGGCCCGTTTCACGGTGACGAAGGGAAACCGGGTAATCCGTTGGATCCTGGCGTTAATGGTCATGGCAAGCGCAATCAAGATGCTCTGGGACGTTTTCGGTTCCTGGTGAAAAGCCCGACGGGGAAAACGGAAATGCCCCGTCGGGCTTTTTCAGCAGCGGCGGGTCAGTTGAGCAGATACAGCTGCAGGGATTTTCCCTTAAGCCCCCCGCCGAGTCCAACGGCAAGCTTCAGGCGGGCCTGAGTCGGCCTCAAGCCCCCTCCGTCCAGGACCCCCATTTCGATGAGGCGCTTCGCGCTTCCCTCATATCCGTACAGCCGTCCGACACGCCCCTGGGTGCATCGGGAAGTGATGACGACGGGGATTTCCTTCTTCAGGAAAGAACGGATATGAGGCTGCCAGGAAGGGGGGACGTTTCCCGAACCGGTGCCTGCGAGTACCAGGCCGTCAAGGTCCGGTCCCCTGGAAAGGCAGCCGAGAAGTCGTTCCCCGCAGCCTAGGGCCGCCCAGACCAGCTCGATCTCCCTTGCCGGTGTGACGTACTCTCCCAGGGTTGCGCTGCGAAACGGAGTACGGTACAGGAGCACCTTGTCCTGGACGATTTCCGCGATAGGGCCCCGGCCCGGGGACTCGAAGGCGTCCCTTCGCGAACTGTGGACCTTTCTGACCTCCGAGGCTGCGAAAAGCTGGTCCTGGAAGCAGACCGTAACCCCTTGCCCCCAGCATTTTTCCGAGGCCGCGGCGGTGAAGGCCTGGATGAGGTTCAGCTTCGAATCGCTTCCGGGGCAATCCGGGGGCAGCACCGCACCCGTGAAGACGACGGGCTGGGGGTAGGGCCATAGAAGATCTGTCAGGTAGGCCATTTCTTCCATCAGGTCGGTTCCGCAGGTGACGACAATCCCCTGGGCCCCTTCCTTGACGGTTTTCCTGAGAAGTTCGACCAGGTCCGTCGTCATCCCGATCGTGTAGTGGCAACTCGGTTGGCGGGCCCAGTCGATGGGGACGATCTCGCAAGGCAACCCCACAGGGAGCCACTTCAACATCTCGTCTGCTCCCAGGCTGGGGACATGCCCTCCGTGCCTTTCGCTGAACAGCATTCCGATGGTTCCGCCCGCAACGACGAAAGCGATCTTTGGTAAATCCGGCAAGAGAATCTCCCCTCCGATCTTTCCCCCGCGGTTCCTACTTTAGCACGCTTTCGGGGAAAATCAGTAGCCCAGTGTTTCTCCTACCAGGATCACATGCGCGTCCCTTCCGTACGGTGCCCTTTCGAGGACGGAAACCGCCCGGCAGGCCCTCTGCGGAGCCTTGCAGTCGACGCAGAAACCGGCCTTGATGCAGGGGAGGTCCATCCCGAGGCGAAGGCCGTTGATCGGGGTCGCCCAGTCACGGATTCTCTGGAGGGCGGATTCGACGTTGCGGGAGACCTTGTTGATCCCGACGACGAAGCAAATCCGGTTATTTGCCCAGGCCATTCCCGCCACGCGGTTCCCGGTCCCGTCGATGTTGACCAGCTCGCCCGCGAGGGTCACCGCGTTCGAGCTGGTGAGGAAAATGTCGCTGGCCAGTTCGTCGTTCCAGCGCTGGGCGCGCTCGTCCGCTTGAAGGGCGGGATCCCAGTGCTGAACGATCCGGTTCCCTCTTGCCTCCAGAATTTCCGGTAGGCCGAGCTCCCGTATCGTAACGGATCCCGGGATGCCGACCGTCGCGCCCTCGGGAACGAGGGACAAAACGGCGTCGACCGCCTCCTGGCGGCTTTCGGCGTAGGCTGCCTGGAAGCCGTTTGCGGCCAGGGCCTTGATCACGGTCGCCCCGACGGTCCGGTAGTACTCTTTCCTGAAGCGGTTCCAATCCACTTCGTTTTTGGACATCGCTCGCACCCTCCTGTCGTGGGGTCTTTGCTTTCTAACTGGACCGACTCCGATCCTTCGCTCTTTAATATACCAGACCTTTTGTGCGCCGGGTCTCTTCGGTTTTTTCCTTGCGTGATACCCCCGGGAAATGATAGAAAAGGGACGAGTTCGAAAAAGGAGGTAGGGAACATGTGCAGGATCATCACTCCCGGGGAGGGGCACGAACATGGGCATGGAGTGGCTGCCGAACCGGCGGAAATCGCGGAACTCCTCCGGGAATCCTTGATTGGCGAACTGGAAACGACCGGGGACCTGATGGCTCGCCTCCAGATGATCGAGGACAAGGAGGTTTCCCACGCTCTCTTCCACCTGCTGGAAAAAAAGAGGCGCATCACCGACGACCTCTGGCTTCTATTGAGAAGGGTCGAAGACCGCTTTTTCGAGGCCGGGGAAAACCACGGGCACTCCCACTCCCACTAGGTTTTTCCCAAAAGCCCCAACGGAGCCCTAGAGGGGGCCGGAAGCCTGTCAAGCAAAAATACTTGACAGGCTTCCGGCCCGTCACTATAATCGCCATGCCGTGAGGAGAGAGATCGGGATGGACCTGGAAAAACAGCTGGAGTCGAGGATCCGCCTTGGAAGGCTTTTCGACCTGTATTCGGGACTGTTGACGGAACGCCAGAGGAAAGCCTTTGAACTGCACGACCTGTCCGACTTGAGCCTCCAGGAAATCGCCGAGACAATGGGGGGGAGCCGCCAGGGCGTTTACGACCTGGTTCAGCGGGCCCGCCAGAGGCTCCTGGAACTGGAGGCATCGCTCGGTTTCGAAGCACGTCTCGAATCCCGGAGAAAGGCGATTCGGACGATCCTGTCGCGTTATTCGAGCGAGCTTCCTTCCCCTTTCGTAAAGGAAATGGAAGAAGCTTTGGCGGAGAATGCCGAGGAGGCAATGGAACGGGATGTTTGACGCACTGAAGGAACGCCTCGAAACGGTTTTCAAGGCGCTTCGCGGAAAAGGAAAACTCAACGAAGCCGATATCGCCGACGCCCTAAGGGAAGTCCGGAGGGCCCTGCTTGAAGCGGACGTTCACTACAAGGTCGCGAAAGACCTTGTCGAGAAGATCAGGGCCCGCTGCACCGGCGCCGATGTCCTCGAGTCCATCACGCCCGCCCAGCAAGTCACGGCCGTCGTTTACGAAGAACTGGCGCGGCTGATGGGGGAGGGCCCCGCGAACCTCGCGGTCTCGCCGAAGCCTCCGACGGTGTACATGATGGTGGGGCTCCAGGGATCGGGAAAAACCACGACCGCTGCAAAACTTGCCCGGCGTCTTTCAAAAGGGCATCGGCCGCTCTTGGTCGCATGCGACTTGCAGCGGCCCGCTGCGGTCGAACAGCTCAGGGTGCTTGCCGAGCAGGTAAAGGTCCCGTTTTTCGGCCCGGGGGAGGGGCGGGACACCCCGCTGGCAGTCGCGTCGCAGGCGCTCCGGTACGCTGAAGAGCACTTGGCGGACATGATCCTCCTCGACACCGCCGGCCGCCTCCACCTCGACGAACCGCTCATGCAGGAGCTCGAGTCCATCGGCAATACCGTGAAACCGCACGAAGTCCTCCTTGTCGTGGATGCCATGACCGGGCAGGAAGCGGTCAACGTGGCCGCCCGCTTTCACGAGCGCCTCGGGCTGACGGGGGTCATCCTTTCGAAGCTGGACGGCGATGCCCGAGGGGGTGCCGCGCTGGCGATCCGTGCGGCGACTGGGGTTCCGATCAAGCTAGCCGGGGTCGGCGAAAAAGTAGAGGACCTGGAGGAGTTCGACGCACGCCGAATGGCCCAGCGAATCATGGGAATGGGGGACCTCACCGGCCTGATGGAAAAGGTCCAGGCGGTAGCGGACCGCGAGTCCCTCGACCGGATGTCCGAAAACCTCAGGAAGAACCGGTTTACCATGGAGGATCTGCTGGAGCAGCTGCAGCAGGTGAAGAAGATGGGGCCCTTGGAAAAAGTGCTCGAAATGCTTCCCATACCTGGGGGCGCAAAGGCCCTCAAGGGAGCCGACGTGGATCCTGGAAGGCTGAAGCGGATCGAGGCGGTCATCCTCTCGATGACACCGCGGGAGAGGAGAAACCCGGAGATCATCAAGGGAAGCCGACGCAGGAGAATCGCCCTGGGTTCCGGGACGTCCGTCCAGGAAGTGAACCAGGTGCTCAAGCAGTACGAGCAGATGAAGCAGATTTGGAAAACACTGGGCAGCAGGGGCCGCCGGGGTGGAATGGCAGGTCTCAGGAACCTGTTCAGGTGAAAGATCACAGGAGGTGTGTGGAAGAATGGCAGTCAAGATTCGACTTGCCCGACACGGGCGAAAGAAAGCTCCCTTCTATCGGTTGGTCGTCGCAGATTCCCGGTCGCCGAGAGATGGCCGGTTCATCGAGATGATCGGCCACTACAATCCCCTGATGGATCCGGCAGAGATCCGCGTGGACGAGGAAAGGGCCCTTTACTGGCTGCAGGTGGGCGCCCAGGCTTCGGACACGGCCCGCATGATCCTGAAGAAGAGCGGGGTCTGGGATCGGTTCGTCGAGGGAAAGCGGAAGTAAGTTCCCCATGCCGGACTACGGAGCGCTGGTCGAGTCGATCGTCAGGCGCCTCGTGAAGGACCCTGATGCGGTGAAAGTCGAGTGCGCGCCGCAAGGCAACGGCGTCTTCGAAGTCAGGATCAGGGTCGCTCCCGAAGACATCGGGCGGGTGATCGGCAAAAAGGGAGCCACGGTCAACGCACTGCGGCTTCTGGCAAAGGCGGCTGCGGTGAAGGAAAACGAAAAGGTGGTCGTAGATATCCTTGAAGACTGAAAAGGGCCGCCTGCGGGCGATGACCGTCATCGGACGGATCTGCGGCGGGCATGGGCTCGAAGGGGAACTCCGGATCCAGCCTCTCACGGATTTCCCTGAGCGATTCCTTGACATGGAGAGTTTCCGGATCTTTCGCGCGGACGGCGAGGAATGGGGCGTTCTCCATCCGGTCCGCTTCCGCTTTCTCGAGGGGAAGGGGCTCATCCTGGCGAAGACCGCGGAGATCCATGACCGGACCTCTGCGGACCAGCTGAAGGGAACGCTGGTCAAAGTCCCGCCCGAAGAAAGGGTGTCGCTTCCGGAGGGTCATTACTGGATCGACGATCTCCTGGGGCTGGACGTGCAGGACGAGACGACGGGGGAAAACCTGGGCGTCATCGAAGAAGTCCTGCAGACGGGAAGCAACGACTGCTACATGGTGCGGACTCCCGAGGGCAAAATCAAGGCCTTGCCTGCGATTCGAGAGGTCGTCCGCAAGGTGGACCTTGAAAAGGGAACCGTGACCGTCGCCTTGATGGAGGGGCTCTGGGATTGAGGAAGGTCACGTTCATCACCGCTTTCCCGGAGTTTCTCGAGTGTTTTCTGGAGCACAGCGTGGTTGGGCGTGCGATCGGCTCGAAAACGATCGAGGCTCACGTGGTGAACCTGCGGGACTTTGCCGTAAACCGCTACGGGCAGGTCGACGACTATGCCTTCGGCGGAGGCGGAATGGTCCTCATGCCGGAACCCCTGGCGAAAGCCCTGGAAAGCGTGGGCGGCGAGGATGCGACTGTAGTCTACCCGTCCCCGCAGGGGACGGTCCTGAGCCAGGAACTTGTCGAAAGCCTGGCGGGCCGCGATCACCTCGTCCTTGTCTGCGGACATTACGAGGGAGTGGACGAACGGTTTGTAGAGAAATTCGTCGACCTGGAGGTATCCCTGGGGGATTTCGTGCTGACCGGGGGAGAGCTGCCCGCGATGGTCCTTGTGGATGCGGTTGCGAGGCTGGTTCCGGGTGTCGTGGGAAAAATCGCCGCCGTCGAGGATGACTCGTTTTACCGCGGGATGCTTGACCACCCGCACTTTACCCGCCCTTCCGAGTGGAGGGGGGTGCAGGTTCCCGGGGTTCTCCTGTCGGGAGATGCGGGAGCCATCGGGAAGTGGAGGAAGGAACAGTCCGTCGCGAGGACGATCGCCAGGCGGCCTGATTTGCTGGCTGCGGCAAACATCAGGCCCTACCTGCAGAAACGCCCGTACCTGCTCCTTTCGGGGGAAACGGCGGGTTTCCCGGGTTGTCTTCGGCAGATGGGACAGGCAGCAGGGCTCTATGGNATTGAAAGGATTCTTGTCGTCGAGCCGGACNACGGGAGTCGGCANCAACTGAACGCTCTTACGGAAAAATCGGGAGACGGGGAAAGNAACTTCGTAAAGTTTTTCAGGACATCCCGGCAGGCGTTCCGTTGGGTTTCCCAAAAGGAGGGAGAAGTTCCCTACGCCGTCGGGTTTGAGGAAAAGAAAGGCGGGAATTCCATCCATTGGCTCGAGGCGAAACGGAGGATCCTGGAATCGGGGAAACCCATGGTTATGGGGTTGTCAAAGGATCTTCCCGAAACGCAGGCTTTGGTTTCCCCGCCAAGGGGGGGGCTGGAGCAGGAGGGGTGGCTGGATCCCGCGGTCCTGCTTTCGATCTGCATGGACCGATTCTTCGGGTGCCGTTAAAATTTGGATGTAGACCAGCAAGGAGGGAAAGGAAAATGGATCCCAGGATCACGTTGATCGAAAAGAAATTTCTCAGGAGCGACCTTCCGGAATTCCGTCCGGGTGACAACGTCAAGGTTCATGTGAAGGTCAAGGAAGGCAACCGCGAACGCATCCAGGTTTTCGAAGGGATTGTCATCGCACGCCAGAAAGGCGGACTGCGGGAGAATTTCGTCGTTCGCAAAGTGTCCGGCGGAGTTGGTGTTGAGCGGATCTTTCCCCTTCACTGCCCTTCGATCGAGAAGATCGAAGTCGTGCGCAAGGGGTTGGTGCGCCGCGCAAAACTCTACTACCTCCGCAAGCTGAGCGGCAAGGCCGCCCGGATCAAGGAGCGTCGTTAAAAAACCCCCATAGGGTGTTGACGCGTTCTGACAGCCTGCTATAATTGGCGTCACGTGCCGGGGTGGTGGAACTGGTAGACACGCACGTTTGAGGGGCGTGTGGGGAAACCCGTACGAGTTCAAGTCTCGTCCCCGGCACCATCAACGAAAAGTTCGGTCCTGCAGGCTCGCCCTGGCCAGGACGAAGAAAAGAAAGGCCTTTCCACGCAGTTGCAGACAGGGCGTGAGAAAGGCCTTTCCCGTTTTCGGTCCTACCCTTAGGAGGTGAGACACCCCTTGGATCCGGAAAACAGACTCGACCGCCTCTTTTCCCCCCGGTCCGTCGCGATCGTCGGGGCGTCGGCGAACCTGGAAAGCATTTCGGGAAGGCCGTTGAAACTCCTGAAACGGTACGGCTTCAAAGGGGCCGTCTATCCCGTCAACCCGAAGTACCAGTCCCTTGAAGGATTTCGTTGCTATCCTTCCCTGGAAGTTTTGCCCGAGGTTCCCGACGTCGTCCTCGTTGGGGTGAGGGCCTCTCTGGTTCCACCCGTTCTCGAGGATTGCGCCTGTCTCGGCGTGAAATATGCCGTCATCTTTTCGTCGGGTTTTGCCGAGTCGGAAGGAACCGAGGCCCAGGAAGAAATCGTGCGGATCGCGAAAGCCGGAGGGGTTCGCATCCTTGGGCCGAACTGCCAGGGTCTGGTCAACCTTGCGAAGGGCATTCCTCTCAGTTTTTCCGCTTCCCTAGACACGGACCGCAGGCCCACCGGCCATGTGGCGTACATTTCCCAGAGCGGAGCCTTCGGTTTTGCCTCTTTCGCGATGGCGGCCGACGCGGGAGCCGGGTTTCGGTATGTCGTGACGACCGGCAACCAGGCTGACCTCGACGTCATCGAGATCGCCCGTTACCTCGCGGAGGACCCGGAGGTGCGCCTTCTGCTTCTTTATCTCGAAGGGGTTTCGAACGGGGGGCGTTTCCTGGACCTCCTTCGCTTCACCCGGTCGAGAGGCCTACCGGTGGCCGTCCTGAAGGTGGGCCGAAGTGAGGTGGCGAAGGAGGCCGCAAAAAGCCACACTGCTGCCCTTACCGGGGACGAGAAGGTGTGGGAGGCGGTGTTCCGGCAGTATGGGGTCCTGACCCTGGGGGATTCCGACGATGTTACGGATGTCGCACGATTCTTCGGGTGTTCGAGAAGGACAAAAGGGAATCGGGTCGGGATCCTGAGCACTTCCGGCGGGGCAGGGATCATCGCGGCGGATTGCTGCGACGCGGCCGGCCTGTCGGTTCCGGTTTTGGACACAGAACTTCGGGGGAAGGTCGAGCGGTTCATTCCCCCGTTCGGATCGAGCCTGAACCCCGTCGATATGACCGCGCAGGTGATCAATGACCCGCAGGGTTTCAGGAACCTCCTCGCGCTCATGGAAGAAAGTCCCCAGGTCGACATGCTTCTGGTCGTTCTCTCGATGATCACGGGAGAATCCGGAATGAGGATGGCAGAAGACCTGGTCTCGGCCTTCGATTCCGGGAAGAAACCCGTCGCCTGCTGCTGGCTGATTGATGACGAACACGGCCTGGCGTTCAGGAACCTACTGGCCTCACGGGGGGTCCCTGTTTTTTCGAGCCTCCGGAGGGCGGCCTTGTCCCTATCGAGACTGGTCCATTGGGAAAAGCGCCCGGATTTGCCACCGAAGGACACGGCGCCCGGAACGAAGGCCAGGCTTGACGAGTTCCCGGACGAGCTGACGGAGGCAGAGGCCAAGGAGCTCCTGGCTTCCTACGGAATCCCGATTACGCGGGAACGCCTTTGCAGAAGCCTGTCGGAATCCCTCGCGGCAGCGGAGGAGATCGGGTATCCGGTTGCCCTGAAGGTGATGTCCCCTGACATTCCCCATAAGACGGAAGCCGGGATCGTCGCCCTCCACGTAAAGGACGAGGAGGAACTGAGGAACACGTACGGCCGGATCCTTGAAAAAGCAGTGAAAGCAAGGACGGGGGCCCGCATCAGGGGAGTCCTCGTTCAGGAAATGGTCTCGGGCGGACAGGAATGCATCGTCGGAGTCCGCCGCGATCCGCTGTTCGGTCCCGTGATCGCGGTCGGCATCGGGGGGATTTTCGTGGAGGTGCTGCAGGACGTGTCCCTGCGCCTTGCTCCCGTAGACCGGGCAACCGTTATGAAAATGCTCGAGGAGCTGAAAGGGCTTCCGCTCCTCAGGGGAGCCCGGGGGAATCCTCCGAGGGACATCGAGGCCTTGGCTTCCCTGGTCGAATCAGTCTCCAGGATGGCCCTGAGCGAACCCGACCTGCTGGAGCTGGACGTGAATCCGGTAATGGTCCTGCAGGAGGGACGAGGCGCGGTGGCCGTCGACGCGCTCGTCCTCAGGACGCAGAAATGATGCCCTGGCTTTGGCCCGTTGCGGGCTACCTCGCAGGATCGATCCCGACTGGCTTTCTTGTTGTCCGGCTCCTCAAGGGGATCGACATCCGGACGGTCGGCTCCGGAAACACGGGCGCAACGAATGTCGGCCGGATTGCGGGAAAATTCTGGGCGGTGTTCGTCGCCGTCTTCGACATGGCCAAGGGAGGCCTTGTCCTGGCCGCTGCCTTCGCCGCGGGGGTGTCGTCACCCTGGATCCTTGCAATGACAGCAGTTGCAGGCGTCATCGGGCACAATTACCCGGTTTGGCTCCGTTTTGCGGGTGGCAAGGGGGTGGCAACCACCTACGGTGTCCTCTTTTTCCTGGACCCCTTGGCGACCCTGATCGGCGGGGCCGCCTGGTTCCTTCTGCTGAAGGGGACCCGCACCGTTTCGCTTTCTTCCATGGTTTCCCTGTTCGTTACCCTGCTCGCGCTGTGGGTCCTGGGAGCTCCGGCTCCGTATGTCGAAGCGGCCTTTTTCCTGGTTCTCCTGTCAATTTGGCGACACCGCGAGAACATTCGGCGCCTCCTCGAAGGGACCGAAAGAAGGACGGGGGAAACGGAGCGGAACGGGAAACCTTCCGCAAGATAATTGACTAATCCTGACCTTACGGGGTAGAATGCTTGCGTGAAGATCAGGAGGTGCTGCGATGGCGAGCTTGACGAAGATCATCGAAGATCACATCACCCAGCTGTTCCAGGAATCCCAGGAAGAAGTGATCGCTCTCCGCAGAAAGGACCTCGCGGAGCTTTTCGGGTGCGTCCCGAGCCAGATCAACTACGTCCTGAGAAGCCGATTCACGCCGGAACGGGGGTTTCTCGTGGACAGCCAGCGTGGGGGGCACGGTTACATCCGGATCCTGCGGCTTTCCTTCCGTTTTCCGGAAGAGCGGGTCAACCATATCGAAGATCTGGTGGGAGAAACCCTTTCCGAAGCGGAGGCGAAACGACTTTTGCTGAACCTTCAGCATCGGAAGATGATCAGCGGGAGGGAACGCCTGCTGATTGAAGTGGCCCTTCGGTACCAGGAGGAAGTGGCGCGCTCCCTCTTCGATCTTTCCCCCTACCGAAGGGATGTCATGAACGCCGAACTCCTGAAGAGAATGCTCAGGAGCCTCGTGCTTTCGTAAAATCAGATGCTCTGCGAACGATGCGGCAAGAACACAGCCGAGGTCCATATCCGGCAGGCGATCCAGGGGGTTGTTTCCGAACATCACCTTTGCAAGGAATGCGCCCGGGAACTGACTTCCGGCTGGAAGCCAGGGAGCAATTTCCTCGAGTTCTCCATCGGTTCCTTTCTCGAGAACCTCTGCAAGACCTTGGGGCCCGAACCGCAGGAACAAGGGAAAGCAACCCGGGCAGTTCCTACCTGTCCGCGTTGCGGGCTTGATTTCGAGGGTTTCAGGAAGACCGGACGTTTTGGGTGCGCAGAATGCTACCGTGCTTTCCGGGAATGGATCCGGCCCCTTTTCACTCGAATTCACGGTTCCGAAACCTACAGGGGTCCAGCCCCGGGCCAGGGAACAAGTTCTGTCCAGGGGATGGATGACGAGCTGGAACGGCTCAAAATCCAGCTGAAAGAAGCGGTTTCCGAAGAACGGTACGAAATGGCGGCAACTCTCAGGGATCGGATCCGGATCCTGGAAGGGAGGCTCCGGGGTGAACGCGGATAGGATCCTGGCCTTGCCGGCTCCCTGGGTGGAAGGGGGGCAGGATTGCCCTTCCGACGTCGTGATCTCCAGCCGGGTCCGCCTCGCGCGGAACCTCGCGAGGTTTCCCTTTGTCAACCGGGCGACAGCCGAAGAGAGGGCCGCAGTGCTCGAAGAAGTGAGGCAGGCCATCCAGGCCGAGCCGTTGTTCCGTGAGTGTGCGTGGTGCAGGCTCGAGGAGATGGACCCGATCGCAAGGGGGCTTTTGGTCGAGAGGCGGCTGATGAGCCCGGATTTCCTCCAGGGAAGCCGGGAGAGGGGGCTCATCCTGGACACGAAGGGGATCGTTTCCGTGATGGTGAACGAAGAGGACCACCTGCGGATCCAGGTCCTCCTAGGCCGAATGTCCCTCTGCGAAGCCCTCCGGATCGCTTCTGCGATCGATCGGGCTCTTTATTGCCTTGAATTCGCCTTCGACCAGGAATTCGGTTTCCTGACCAGCTGCCCGACCAACGTGGGAACGGGCCTCAGGGCTTCGACGATGCTGCATCTCCCTGCGCTCAAGATGTCGAGGGCGATGCCGGAAATCATCGCCCAATCAGGCCGCCTGGGACTGGTTGTCAGGGGGGCCTACGGAGAGGGTACGACTTCAGCCGGAGCTCTCTACCAGGTTTCCAACCAGGTGACGCTGGGACTCACACCCGAAGAACTGACCGAAAAAGTTGAAGCGGTGGGCTCTCGACTTGTCGAGCAGGAATCCCGGGCGAGGGATGCCCTTTTCAACGGGAGCCGAGAACTGGAGGACCGGATCTGGAGGGCGTGGGGGACCCTGGTGTACGCGAGACGCCTCGGTCTGGCGGAGGCGATGGAATGCCTCTCCCTGCTCCGGATGGCCCAGGAAGCCGGCATGAAGGGGCCCTTCGAAAAAGTGGCCTGGGGACCTCTCTTCCTCTCGGTCCAGCCCGCCCACGTGCAGGCCATGAAAGGAAGGCTGCTCCAGGAAGAGGAGACGGAAACGGCCCGGGCGGAACTCGTCAGGGAGACTCTGGGCCGTCTTTAGGTTGGGGATCTGTCCGAAAGGGGAACAAGACCATGTGGCAATTTTTCACTGAAAGAGGGAAAAGGGTCGTTCAACTGGCGCACCGGGAGGCGTTGGCCCTCGGGCACGACGTGATCGGCACGGAGCATCTCCTCCTCGGGCTCGTGGCGGAAGGGGAAGGGGTTGCCGCCCAGGTTCTCCGCAATGCGGGGCTGGACCTTTCCGAGGTGAGGAGCCGGGTTGAAGCTGCAGTCGGAAAGGGACACCCCAGGGAAAAGCCCCTCGACTTGCCCTTGAGCCCCAGGGCCAAACGGGTTTTGGACCTTGCCATGCGGGAAGCCCGTAATATGGGGGTCAACTATGTCGGAACGGAGCACATCCTTCTCGGCCTCCTTGCGGAGGGAGAGGGCGTCGCCGCGCAGGTCCTGAGCGGCATGGGGCTCGAGATCCAGGCGGTCCGTGAAGAAATCGCCTCCGCCCTATCCGGCGGGGAAGGCGGCCCTGCGAGAGGGCAGGGCGGCGTCGAAAACCCGGTGGCAGCTGCGGCTCGAGTATCCCGTTCACGGACGCCCACCCTCGATTCGTTGGGGATCGATCTGACCGAAATGGCCAAAAAGAGAGAACTCGATCCCGTCATCGGAAGGGCGAAGGAGATCCAGCGGCTGATCCAGATCCTGTCGAGAAGGACGAAGAACAACCCGGTCCTGATCGGCGAACCGGGCGTGGGGAAAACGGCCATCGTCGAGGGGCTGGCTCAGAAAGTCGTGGCGGGGGACGTCCCGGAGATCCTGAAGGGAAAGCGGGTCGTCCAGCTCAACATGGGGAACCTCGTCGCCGGGACGAAGTACCGCGGAGAATTCGAAGAAAGGCTCCGAAAGCTGGTCAAGGAACTCGTCGAGTCGAAGGATGTCGTCCTTTTCATCGATGAAATCCACACGATCGTCGGGGCGGGAGGAGCGGAAGGAGCCGTGGACGCGGCGAACATCCTGAAGCCCAGCCTTTCGAAGGGAGATTTCCAGGTCGTGGGCGCCACGACCTTCGACGAATACCGGAAGCATATCGAGAAGGACGCGGCCCTGGAACGGCGCTTCCAGCCGGTCGTGGTCCAGGAGCCCAACGTCGAGGACACCCTGGCGATTCTCCGCGGACTCCGCGACCGTTACGAAGCCCACCACCGGGTCAAAATCGAAGACAGCGCGCTTGAAGCGGCAGCCCGGCTCGGAGAAAGATACATATCGGACCGGTTCCTGCCCGACAAGGCGATCGACCTGATCGACGAAGCCGCCGCGAGGGCCAGGCTGAAAACCATGGAAACCCCTCCGGACCTCAAGGAACTGGAAAGGGTCCTGGAAAATGTCTTGAAGGAAAAGGAGTCGGCCGTATCCGCCCAGGAATTCGAGAAGGCGGCGAGGCTCCGCGACGAGGAACGGAAGGTGTCGGACGAGCTGGAAGAAAAACGGGCGAGCTGGCTATTGAGGCGCAACCAGGAAGAACCGGTCGTTAACGGGGAAGACATCGCCGTGATCGTGTCGGAGTGGACGGGCATCCCGGTCGTCCAGCTGACCGAAGAAGAAGCGGCGAGGCTCCTCCGCATGGAAGAAGAACTCCATAAGCGGATGGTAGGCCAGCAGGAGGCGGTCAATGCCGTTTCGAGGGCCGTCCGGCGAGCTCGAAGCGGGCTCAAGGATCCAAAAAGGCCCGTCGGCAGCTTCCTTTTCCTGGGACCGACGGGAGTCGGCAAAACGGAAATGGCGAAAGCCCTTGCCGCGTTCCTGTTCGGCAGCGAAGAGGCGATGATCCGCTACGACATGAGCGAGTACATGGAGCGGCACGAGGTTTCCAAGCTCATCGGAGCTCCCCCCGGGTACGTGGGGTACGAAGAAGGCGGGAAGCTGACCGAGGCGGTACGGCGCCGTCCCTATGCCGTCCTCCTGTTTGACGAGATCGAAAAGGCCCACCCGGATGTCTTCAACCTTCTCCTCCAGATCCTGGAGGACGGGCGTCTGACGGACGGCCAGGGGCGTACCGTGGATTTCCGGAACACGGTGGTGATCATGACCAGCAACGTCGGGGCGAGAGACCTGGCGAAGGGGCAGGGGCTGGGGTTCACCGCGGAGAAAGGCCTGAGCGAAGGAGACCATCAGAAGGCCAGGGAAAGGGCCCTGGAGGCGATGAAGCAGTCCTTCCGTCCCGAGTTCCTGAACCGGGTGGACGATATCGTGGTCTTCCGATCGCTGTCCAAGGAAGAACTTCTCCAGATTGTGGACCTGCTGCTGCGAGAAGTGGAAAAGCGCGTCAAGGACAGGGGAATTGAGATCCAGGTCTCGGAGGAAGCGCGAAATCTCCTGCTGGAGAAGGGATATGATCCGAAATTCGGCGCCAGGCCGCTTCGCCGGACGATCCAGAAAATGGTGGAAGACCGGTTGGCGGACCTCTTCTTGGAAGGAAAGTTCAGGCAGGGTGCAAAAGTCTGGGTCGAAACGGAAGGAGACCAACTTTCCTTCAGGGAGTTACAGGCGTGATGCGCCTGTCCAAATAGCCGTTCAAATCAGAGGAGGAACTGAAATTGAGAAAATTTGTCGCCGCAATCGCTCTGACCGTATCTCTGCTTGTGTTCTCGACGACTCTGGCATCCGCAGCCGTCCAGGCCCCCGTCATGAAAGTCGGGGAGGAAAGCGTAACCGCCGACGACCTTCTGTACCTCCTGACGCAGAAGGCAGGGGGCAACGAGGCTATGGCCGGGATGGTCCTTTCGGGTATGACTCTCGAGGAAAAGAAGGAGTTTCTCGGGGATGTCGCGGATCTTCTGCTGGTCTCGCAGGCGGCAGCCCTGAAGGGGCTCCAGCTTGACCCTGCGGTTGCCGCAAAGCTGCGCTGGGATGCCGTGAACACGCTGGCGAAAGCCTATGTCGAACGGCTGGCAGCCGGGTGGAACATGAGCGAAAAGGCCGTGCGGGGATATTTCGAGGAGCACCGCTCGAACTACGCCACGAAAGAAGCCGTGCACGTCCGGCATATCCTTGTCGAATCGGAAGCGGAAGCCCGGAACCTCCTTCTGGAAGCGCTTTCTGGAAAGGATTTCGGAGAGCTTGCCGCGAAATCCAGCAAGGACCAGGGGTCCGCGGAAAGAGGCGGTGACCTGGGGTGGATCGAGAAGGGCGACACGGTTCCCGAGTTCGAGAAAACCGCCTTTTCCACCCCCAGGGGAGGACTTGGCGGGCCGGTCCGAAGCGAATACGGATGGCACGTTCTCCAGGTGCTGGACAAGCGCCCGGCAAGCGAGGGAGTCTACGAATCGGTGAAAAGCCGGGTGGTCAGGGACCTGCAGCAGTTTTACCTGGAGGAAACGCTGGAAAGCCTGAGAAAGACGGCCTCCCTGGCGATCGACGAAAAACAGCTGGAAGCGCTCGGAAAATAAAGATTCCACAAGGGGCCGGAGAAAAGACTCCGGCCCCTTGTGTCTTCTAGCGTCTTTTCGCGGAAACCGACTGCCTTTTCAGGCTGGACAGCCCTCCCAATCATCGTATAATGTTGGTGGGTCCGGAAAGGAAACCCGGAGGGGGGATACGGTTCAGAACTTCCGGAAAGACAACCCACTGAACCGGTAAATTAGAAAGGGGGAAGTTCGTGGTCATGGCAGAAGAAATCACCGGAAAGAAACCCAGTTTCGGCATCGCGCTCATGGTTGTCCTAGTAGCGGCAGTCATCATCGGTTATAGCGTCCTCAAGCTGGAAGCGGAAGTCCATATCCCTCTCGTCCTGTGTGCCCTTTTCGCGGCCCTCGTCGGTCGATGGGTCCTGGGAATCCCCTGGAAGACAATCGAGGAAGGCATGATCAACGGCATCGTGCTGGCCCTCCAGGCCGTTCTCATCCTCTACATCGTCGGCATGATCATCGGAGCCTGGATCCAGAGCGGCGTTGTCCCCAGCCTGATCTATTACGGGCTCGACCTGCTCTCGCCAAGGTGGTTCCTGTTGGCCACCCTCCTGATCTGCTCGGTCGTCTCGCTTTCGACGGGGACTTCCTGGGGCACCACCGGAACGGTGGGGATCGCTCTCATGGGTGTGGCCATGGGACTCGGAATTCCAGCTCCCCTCGCGGCGGGCGTCGTCATCTCGGGAGCCTACTTCGGCGACAAGATGTCCCCGCTGTCCGACACCACCAACCTGGCACCGGCCATCGCCGGGACCGACCTCTTCCAGCATATCCGGGCCATGGTCTGGACGACGGGCCCGACTTACCTTCTCGTCTGCGCCATCACGGTCGTCCTCGGCATGAAATATGGCGGGGGAACTCTCGATGCGGCAAAAATCACCGCCATTCAGGCGGTCATGTCCCACGAATTTAGCATCAGCCTGGTCGGATTCGTCCCTCCGATCCTGGTCATCGGTCTCTGCGTGATGAAGATGCCCGCGATCCCCGGGCTCTTTGCCGGCGTCGTGGCTGGAGCCGTTATTGCGGCTTTCCAGGGACTGGGAATCGGGGACATCATGAACGTGATCCAGAACGGATACACTGCCGCTCTTTCCGCTACCCTGGCTGAGGCGGAAGACCTGACGGCAGTCGCCAAGATCCTTTCCGAGAACAACATCCTCGGTGTGACGCCGGAGATGGCAAAGGAAGTCGGCGGGATGCTGAACGACCTTCTCACCCGCGGCGGCATGCAGTCCATGAACTGGACGATCTCCCTGATCATCTGTGCGCTTTCCTTCGGAGGGATCATGGAAAGGTGCGGCTTCCTCGAGGTCATGCTCCGGACGATCCTCAAGGGAGTCAAAAGCGTCGGCGGGCTGGTGGCATCGGTCATCGCCTCCTGCTTCATCTGCAACGTCTTTCTGGGCGACCAGTACCTGTCCATCGTCATGCCTGGCCGCATGTTCAGGCTCGGATTCGAGGAAAAAGGGCTCCATCCCAGGATGCTTTCCCGTTCGCTGGAAGACGCTGGGACACTGACCTCGGTCCTGATTCCCTGGAACACCTGCGGCGCTTACAACAGCGGGGTACTCGGAGTTCCCACGGTACAATACCTTCCCTTTGCCTTCCTGAACTACCTGAACCCGCTCATGGCGATCCTGATCACCTACCTTGGCATCGGAACGACCTGGAAAGGCAAGGACGGTGAGCCGGTCTTCGCCAAGCAGAAACCGGCCAACCTGTAGAAGCGCAATTCCGTCCCGCCATGAACGGGGAGGGGGAGAAACCGCCCCTCCCCGTTTTTCCGCTCATGAGAAAAGGGAGAGATTCGTTTGACCGTTTTGCTTGAATCGAAGTCGAATACGCCTTTCCCGGAATGGATGCGCTGGACGTTCGGCGTCATCGGAATTTACCTTCTGGGGGATGCCCTGCGTCGGTTCCTGACCGTAAAAAGCCTGAGCGCTCACGCCCTTTTCGTCGGGGCTGCAATCCTTTACGCATGTGGCTACAGGAAAAGGATCTACCTCAGCGAAGAAGGGATCGTCCGCGAAACCAGGACCTGGATGAACCGGAACAGCGAGGTCTTTCCCTGGGCCGAACTGGGGCATGTCGGATTGGCATTCAGGCGAGACCAAATGATGGCGTTTTTCGAGAGGGATGTCCTGGGATGGAAAGTCCTGTTTGACCGCTCGCAGGAGCAAAAGCTAAGGGAAATCCTTAAGGAGCATGCGCCTGGAATCGAGATCACAACCCTTTAAAATGCAGAAGCGGCCCGCCAAGGGCCGCCTCTGCATTTTAAGCGATACTTAAATATCAAACGTGTCCTTCTTTTCGACGACGTCGCTGCCGTCTTCCTTCCTCCAGTAAATCCCGATCTTCATGTAGGTCAAGAGAATCGCCATCAGGGGGTTGCCCCAGTTCAGGAAGGCGTAGGGTCCGTAAACGAGCGGACCGACGCCGAGTACGCTGGTCTGGTAGGCACCGCAGGTGTTCCAGGGAACCAGCGCAGAGGTGAGGGTTCCAGCATCCTCCAGTGTACGGGAAAGCATTCGTGGTGCAAGGCCCGCCTTCTGGAAGGTGTTCCGGAACATCCTGCCGGGGACGACCAGCGAAAGGTACTGGTCACCCAGGAAGATGTTGGAAATGATGCAGGATCCGATAACCGCCGTGATGAGCGTGCCGACCTTCCGGATACCCTTCGTCAGGGTCCCGATGATCGTCTCCAGGAAACCGCAGGCTTCCATGATGCCTCCGAAGGACAGGGCGACAAAAATGAGGGAGATCGACCACATCATCGACTGGAGTCCGCCTCGCGATACCAGTTTCGATACGGTCGCCGCAACTTCCTTTCCCAACTCGGGAGTGACGCCTGCAATGCCGGCTTTGGTCATGGCCTCGGCGACGGCTGCAACATCGGCGGCATTCGCGATTTCATCGGAAATGCCTGCAGCATAGCCGTTCTGGACTACGTCCATGATGTCTCCGATGCCTGCCCCAGTGACGAAAGCGATCGCAATCCCCGCGAACAGACCTGCAAAGAGGCCCGGGATGGCAGGCATCTTCATGACTGCGAGGGCGATGACGAGGAACGGGGGAATCAGGCAGGCGAGGGAGATCGGGAATTCGGCCTTCATGAAGGACTGGATGGCATGGATCCGACTCGCGTCCAGGGTTCCTCCGCCGTAACGGAAGCCGATGAAGGTAAGGACGACAAGCACGATGATGTACGTCGGGCCGGTGGTCCAGACCATGGCCTTGATATGGTCGAACAATTCGGCACCGGATACTGCGGGGGAGAGGTTCGTGGTATCGGAGAGCGGGGACATCTTGTCGCCGAAGTAGGCTCCGGAGATGATGACGCCTGCCGTGATCGGTACGGGAACCCCCAGGCCGTTCCCGATACCGAGCATCGCGATGCCGATCGTTGCCGTCGTGGTCCAGGAGGAACCCGTGGCGAGCGAAACAACCGAGCATGTGAGCAGGGTCGCCACGAGGAAGATCGAGGGTTTGAGGATCATGAGGCCGTAGTAGATGAGTCCGGGAACGACCCCCGACTTGATCCAGGCCCCGATGATCATGCCGATGATCATCAGGATGAGGGTGGCCTGGAGAGCCACCGCGATGTTGTTGATCATCCCCTCTTCCATTTCCTTCCAGGGAACGCCCAGCACGAACCGGCCGACGAGCGCGGCGAATACGGCAGCCGCAAGGATCGGCATGTGGGCCTCTGCTTCTAGCTTCAAGATTCCGTAGCTGATGAAAAATGCCGCTACTGCAAAAACTCCTAGCGAAAGGGCAAAGCTGGGTGTCTTTCTCGTGGTGCCTACAGCCATACAGGATCGCCTCCTCCGGATTTTCCCTTTCTTCCAGTCTTCCAGTATTTTTACCGGTCCAGGACGGAATGGGTGCGTCGGGTCGAAAGAGCCTCACGATCCCCCCCTTCTCGCTATCTTGCTTGAATGA
>Ga0067045_1029253_pt1 | contig 22520 bp, 15 predicted proteins | sample TerdegcTABiofilm_FD_59184 | JGI IMG/M metagenome (GOLD analysis project Ga0067045, IMG submission 59184) | Combined Assembly of (Gp0054472, Gp0054536) Wastewater bioreactor microbial communities from Singapore -Terephthalate degrading...
TTAAAGATAAGTTAAAGAAATATCCAGTGGAAATAGTATCCTTACAGGACTATCCTCACATTTCCGAAATTAAAGAAAATGGTAAATCATTTTTAGAAAACGCCGTTCTCAAAGCAACCATAGTTTCTCGTTACACCAATTTACCAACTCTGGCTGATGATTCGGGTCTGGAAATTGAATATTTAGGTGGGATGCCTGGTATATACTCTGCCCGATGGGGGAAAAATGATCAAGAAAGAATAGAAACAGTATTACAGCAGTTGCAAGGTGTTTCTGAGGAGCAAAGGAAGGCTCTTTTTATCTGTATTATGAGTTTGGTCATTCCAGGGAATACAGTATATACTGCCCAGGGCGTGTGTTGCGGGAAGATAGCCTTATTCCCCCAGGGGGGATCCGGTTTTGGTTATGACCCAATTTTTATTCCCGATGGATATAAACTTACTTTTGCTCAATTAGGTGAAGAAGTAAAAAATAGGATCAGTCATCGGGCTATGGCTTTACAAAAGATAATTCAAAAAATGATTGATTATTATCATTGGACATAGCATTGGCAAACATTGTCAAAGGTAAGGATAATCTAAGGCTTTTTTAAATTCAGGTAAAAATATTTCCCGGCAGTAAGGTTATTAACTTTACATATTATTGTGATTTTGACAAAAAAAATGCTTCCCAAAGAGCAGGAAAAAAGAAGGATTACTTTGTTGACTTCTATCCTGATATACTATATAATACTCTTGTTTCGGGGTGTAGCGCAGCTTGGCAAGCGCACCTGCTTTGGGAGCAGGGGGTCGGAGGTTCAAATCCTCTCACCCCGACCACGGGCGGGAATAGCTCAGCAGGTAGAGCACTAGCCTTCCAAGCTAGGTGTCGCGGGTTCGAAACCCGTTTCCCGCTCCATTTTTTAGAAAATTCTGCGCCTGTAGCTCAATAGGATAGAGCAACGGACTTCTAATCCGTAGGTTGGGGGTTCGATTCCCTCCAGGCGCGCCATGATAGTTTTATGGTGGGCGTAGCTCAGTCCGGTTAGAGCCCTGGATTGTGGCTCCAGTGGTCATGGGTTCAAATCCCATCGCTCACCCCTTATTTGTCAGCGCTCGTAGCTCAACTGGATAGAGCTGTGGACTTCGGATCCAAGGGCTGGGGGTTCGAATCCCTCCGAGCGCGCCTTTTAATGGGTTATTTAGCAGATGATTAACTAAAAATTATTTAAACTATACTCATTATGTTATATAATACAGTATACTGTTGATAAGGGCCGTTAGCTCAGGTGGTAGAGCACCTGACTTTTAATCAGGGTGTCACAGGTTCGAGTCCTGTACGGCCCACCAAATTTTAATAAAGCGAGGGTGGTGGAATTGGTAGACACGCTGGATTTAGGATCCAGTGGGTAATTCCATGCGGGTTCGAGTCCCGCCTCTCGCACCAGAAAAATTTGCCGCAAAGTTATTTGCGGTTTTATTTTGATAGGTGAACGTTTTGGAGGAAGAGCGATATGATAAATATTGAAAAAGATAAGATAGAAAAGAATAAAATAGAAGTAAAGGTAACTGTAGAACAGGAAAAGGTAGATGAAGTTTTTAAAAATGTCTACCGGGAGTTTTCTCAAAGAGTACGCATACCTGGTTTTCGAACCGGGCGGGTACCTCTTAATATATTAGAAATGAATTTAGGGAAAGATTACCTCAATCAACAGGTTGCGGAAAGACTCATTAAGGAAAGTTATAGCCAGGCTATAAAAGATAGTGATCTTGATCCCATCGATGTCCCAAAAATTGATTTAGTGCAGATTGAAAAAGATAAGCCTTTTATCTACAAAATGATTTTAGAATTGAAGCCCGATTTTGAAATACCTGCCTTAGATAATATTAATATAGAAAAGAGACAGCCCCAGGTTGACCCAAAGAAGGTAGACGAGGAATTGGAAAAGATCAGAGAGAGTCATGGCCAGTTAAAGGCAGTGGAGGATAGAGAATCAAAAATAGGTGATTTTTTAGTTTTGGATTATACTGCTTTTCTTGATGGAAAACCCTTAGAAAATGGTAAACGAGAAAAACAGATTATACAACTGGGTGAACGAGTACCACCTGAATTCAAGGAAAACCTTACTGGAGTTAAGGCTGGCGCAGAAAGAGAAATAAAGGTAAAATTTCCCGAAAACGTAAATGATAAAAATTTAGCCGGGAAAGAAGTAATTTATAAAGTTAAAGTCCTGGAAATAAAGGAGAAAGAATTACCAGAATTAGATGATAACTTTGCTCAGAGTATCGGTGATTATCAAAAGTTGGAAGATTTAAAGGAACATATTAAAAAACAATTATATGAACAGGCCAAATATGAAATTGAAAGAGAATTCCAGGATTTATTGATGGAGGAAGTTTCAAAGAAGTGTATTTTTGAGGTACCAGAAGTACTAATTGAGAAACAGTTAGATAAGATGATGAATGACTTAACAGAAGATTTAAAAGCAAGAAATATGAGCTTGACAGAATATTATCAACTAATTAAGGCCGATGAAGAAAAGGTAAAAAAAGAATATCGCTTAATTGCCGAAAAACAGATAAAACAGGAGTTGATTATTGACAAAATTATTCAAGATGATAAAATTACTGCTACCGAAGAAGATGTGAATAAGAAAATTGAAGAGATTGCCGAGAGTACTAACCAAAAGGCATTAAAGGTAAGGGCTATGCTGGAAAAAAACAATACTTTAGACAATTTAAAAGAACAGATTAAAAGGGAAAAAGCAATAGCAATACTAGCACAGAAGATAAATATTGTGGAAAAATAAAGGAGGTTTTTAAAAATGTATTTAGTTCCTATAGTAGTGGAGAAAACTCCTCAGGGAGAAAGATCCTATGATATATATTCAAGATTATTAAAAGAGAGAATAGTTTTTTTAGGTAGTCCCATTGATGATCAGACAGCCAATATTATTATTGCTCAATTATTATTTTTGGAAGCAAGTGATCCGGAGAAAGATATTTATATTTATATCAACAGCCCCGGTGGTTCAGTGAGTTCAACTATTGCCATTTATGATACTATTCAATACATTAAGTCTGATGTTTCCACCACCTGTCTTGGTATGGCTGCCAGTGGTGCTGCCTTGATTTTGGCTTCAGGAGCTAAGGGTAAGAGATTTTCTTTACCAAATTCCAGAATTATGCTGCATCAACCTTTAGGTGGTGCCCAAGGACAGGTTTCTGATATAGAGATTCAAACTAAGGAATTATTGAGAATTAAGAAAAAAATAAATGAAATATTAGCTTATCATACTAATCAGCCTTTGGAAAGAATTGAAAAAGATACTGACCGTGATTTTTATATGACTGGAGAGGAAGCCAAAGAATATGGCATTGTAGATGAAGTGATTAAGAAACGCAGTGATATTGTGAAGAAATAGACAGAGGTGTGCCATATGAAATGTTCCTTTTGCGGAAAAGATCAAATTGAGGTAGGAAAGATTATTTCTGGTCCCAATGGAGTTAATATCTGCTCTGAGTGTATTCAGGTTTGTAATTATATTCTAAGAGAGGATAATATTCAGAAAACAAATAGAGATATTTCGCTAAAGAATATTCCTACTCCTGCAGAAATAAAAAGATATTTAGATCTCTATGTGGTCGGACAGGAAAGGGCAAAAAAAATACTTTCTGTAGCTGTTTATAATCATTACCAGAGAATTAAAAATAATCTTATCAAAAAAGATAGTAAAAGAAAAAAGAAAATTGCTAAAGACTTTGTAGAACTAGAAAAAAGTAATATACTACTTCTTGGTCCCAGTGGTTGTGGAAAGACTTTGCTGGCCAAAACTTTGGCCGAGAAGTTAGAGGTTCCTTTTGCCATAGCTGATGCTACTACCCTTACCGAAGCTGGTTATGTGGGAGATGATGTAGAAAATGTTTTGTTAAAACTATACCATGCTGCTGAAGAAGATATTCAAAGAGCGCAGATAGGGATTATCTATATTGATGAAATTGATAAAATAGCTCGCAAATCGGAAAATCCCTCTATTACGCGAGATGTATCGGGAGAAGGAGTGCAACAAGCTTTATTAAAAATACTGGAAGGTACCATTGCCACAATGCCTATGCAGGGGGGAAGAAAACATCCTCATCAGAAGAATATCGATATTGATACTACTGAGATACTATTTATTTGTGGTGGATCCTTTGAAGGATTGGAAAATATCATTAGAAATCGCTTACAAACCCACCATATAGGTTTTAATGCAGATATTTCTGGGAATACACGTCTTCAGGAAAGTAATAATATCTTAAGAAAAGTATTACCAGAAGATTTAATTAAATTCGGCTTAATTCCTGAATTAGTTGGCCGGTTAACTATTGTTGCTACTATTGATAATCTTGACCGAGATGCTTTAATGGATATATTAACAAAGCCGAAAAATGCTATTACTTTACAATATAAACAAATTTTCCGTAATCAGGGTGTTGAATTAAAGTTTACCCAATCTGCTTTAGAGGCAGTTGTAGAAAGAGCTTTGCAAAGAAAGACTGGAGCTCGAGGATTGAGATCAATAATTGAAGAGTCCATGCTTGATATTATGTATGAAATTCCCTCTCATAAGAATATCAAAGAGTGTATTATTACTGATAAGGTTATTGTAAATAATGAACTGCCTATTGCCATAAAAGAAAATGAGGATAAGAAAATAAAAGAAACTGCCTGATGATCTGGAAAATACTTCTTAGTGTTTGTTTCGCTTGACAATTTTAAGTCAAAATAGTAAGATAGCAAATAAATATATGAGCGTAGAAGGGACGGAGTAAATAAAACTTTTTTAATCAGTTTTATTGAAGGTCTTCCTGGAGCTTTTTACTGAAATTGAAGTAAGTTTCAACGGTTGTGCCGTTAACACTTTCTAAGTGCCTGTTTATTATACTTTTTATATATAAACGGGAATTAAGGTGGTACCACGAACCCTTTTCGCCCTTAAATAAGGTAGAAAAGGGTTTTTTATTTATGTTCTTTTTATTTTTTTTGTGGTAAAATCAATAGTGTTCAGGAGATACTTAAATGAAGAAAAATCAATGGACAGAGAATAAATTAGCCAAAGTTTATAATCCTAAGATAGTAGAAGATAGATGGTATCAATTCTGGCTGGATAATAACCTTTTTCAGGCTAAGAATGGGCAAGATAGACAAAAAAATTTCTCCATAGTAATGCCCCCACCCAATATTACCGGTTCATTACATATTGGTCATGCCCTGAATAATACTCTGCAGGATATCATTATTCGCTGGAAAAGAATGCAGGGGTGCAATGTGTTATGGTTGCCCGGCACTGATCATGCCGGTATTGCTACTCAGAATGTAGTAGAAAGAGAGATTGCTAAAGAGGGGAAGACCAGATATGATCTGGGTCGGGAAAAGTTTTTAGAACGAGCCTGGCAATGGCGAGAGGAATATGGCTCTAATATACTAAATCAACTAAAGAAAATGGGTTGTTCCTGTGACTGGTCTCGGTTAAGATTTACTCTTGATGAAGGTTTATCTAAGGCAGTAAGGAAGGTATTTGTAACTCTTTTTCAAGAAGGGCTTATTTATCGATCTAATTATGTTATTAATTGGTGTCCTCGCTGTCAGACTGCCCTGGCAGATATTGAAGTAGAGCAGAGAGAGGAAAATGGGAAATTATATTACCTAAGATATCCTCTTTTAGATTCTAAAGAAGAATATATTACTGTTGCTACCACACGCCCGGAGACCATGCTTGGTGATACAGCTGTGGCAGTAAATCCTGATGATTCAAGATATAAACATTATATTGGTAAGGTCGCTCTGTTGCCTTTAGTGGGTAGAGAACTGCCCATCATTGCTGATAAATATGTTGACCCAGAATTCGGAACAGGAGCGGTAAAAATTACTCCTGCTCATGATTTAAATGATTTTGAACTGGGCAAGAGACATAAGTTACCAGAAATCAATATTATTAATGATGATGGCTCTACTAATCAAAATGCTGGCAAATATGCACATCTTTCTATAGAGCAGGCCAGAGAAAGGGTGGTAGCGGATTTACAAGAACAAGGTTATTTGGAGAAGATAGAAAATTATAAACATTCTATAGGCCATTGCTATCGCTGTGATACTATTGTGGAACCTTATCTCTCCCAGCAATGGTTTATCAAAATAAAGGATTTGGCTATACCAGCAATTAAAGCCGTGCAAGAAAGGCAAACTAATTTTATTCCGGAAAGATGGTCTAAGGTTTATTTTGAATGGATGTATAATATAAAGGATTGGTGTATTTCCAGACAACTATGGTGGGGACATCGTATTCCTGTATGGTATTGTCAGGATTGCCAGGAATTTATTGTGGAAATGGAAGAACCTCAGGAATGTTCTAAATGTCACAGTAAGAACATAATCCAGGATAAAGATGTTCTGGATACCTGGTTTAGTTCAGCTTTATGGCCTTTTTCTACTATGGGTTGGCCAGAAAATACTATTGATTTACAAGATTTTTATCCTACCAATCTACTGGTTACTGGATTTGATATTATTTTCTTCTGGGTAGCCCGAATGATGATTATGGGGCTAAAATTTATGGGTGAAGTGCCTTTCCGGCAGGTCTTCATCAATCCTTTGATTAAAGATATTGAGGGGAAAAAGATGAGTAAGTCAAGGGGTAATGTTATTGACCCCTTAGTAGTGATTGATCAGTATGGTGCAGATGCCCTGCGAATGACTTTAGCCTCTTTGACCATTCAAGCCAATTATATCCGTCTTTCTCAGGATAAGATTGAAACATTTCGCAATTTTACTAATAAGGTATGGAATGTTGCCCGATTTTCTTTGACCAATTTACAGGATTTTAATCCCTGGACCATAAAGGAAGAAGAATTAATATTAAATATTTATGATCAATGGATATTAGCTCATTTAAATAAATGTATCAAGAAGGTAACTGCTAATTTAACCAATTACAAATTTAGTGAAGCAACCATGGCTTTATATGAATTTACCTGGAATTATTTTTGTGACTGGTATATAGAATTAGTTAAAGAAACATTATATCAAGAAGATAATAATGCTAAGAAAAAATCTACTCAATATGTTCTCTGGTATGTTCTGGAACATATTTTAAGGTTACTACATCCCTTTATGCCTTTTATTAGTGAAGAGATATGGCAAAAAATCCCTCATAAAGGTTTGAGCATCACTATAAGCGATTGGCCTTTATGCCAGGAGGAAAAATTTAAACGAAATATAGAAAAGAAAGTTATTTTTATTCAGAATGTTATCAAGACTATTCGCAACATAAAGGCAGAAATGAATATTGCCTTGACTAAAAATGTTGATCTTTTTATCAGAGTAGTTGACAATAAAAAAGAAAAGTTATTACAGGAAAGCCTATCCTATATCAGAAATTTAGCCCACATCAATACTATGCAAATAGGGAATTCTATAGAAAAACCTGAATATTCAGCTACTGGCGTGTTAGAAGATATAGAAATATTTATTCCCTTACGAAATGTCATTGACATTGAGGAGGAAGTAAAAAGACTGGAAAAGAGGTTAACCAAGGTTGAAAAAGAGATAGTTACTATCAATAAGAAATTAAATAATTCTGATTTTATTCAGAAAGCACCAAAAGCGATTATTGACAAAGTAAGAGAAAAAAAGAAAGAATTAGCCGATATAAGAGATAAAATTATCCAAAATTTAAAAACAATTAAACCAATATGAGCAATAGTTACCGAAAAGCAATTGAATATATATATAATCTCAATAAATATGGAATAAAATTAGGCCTAAAAAATATTACCTTTTTACTCTCACTTTTTGATAATCCGCATCTAAAGACCAAAGTAATTCACATTGCAGGAACCAATGGCAAAGGCTCTACCTCAGCAATAATCTATTCTATATTGCAGAAAGCCAAATATAGGGTTGGCTTATATACTTCTCCACATCTGGTTGAATTTCAGGAAAGGATGAGAATTAACGGGAGATATATTACTAAAGAGGAAGTATGCAGTTTGCTGGAGAGAATGAAGCCAAAAATTAATAAGGTTGCCCATACTAAGGGATATCAACATCCCACATTTTTTGAAGTGATTACGGCGATGGCTTTCCTCTATTTTTATGAGCAGAAAACCGATTTTGCTGTTATCGAAGTTGGTTTAGGAGGGAGGTTGGATGCCACAAATGTTTGTCAACCCGAAGTTTCAGTGCTTACTCATATTGATATTGATCACAGGGATAAACTAGGTAATACCTTAGCAGAGATTGCCGGAGAGAAAGCAGCTATTATTAAAAAGAATACACCGGTGGTAAGTGCTCAGCAATTACCGGAAGCTGCTGAAGTAATTACTAAGATAGCTCAGGAAAGAGGAGCTACTTTATATCATTATGGTCGGGAAATAAATACCACCCTGCTTAGTTCTATGCTAAAAGGCAATTATTTTAATTATAGCGGAATTTACCATAAAATTGACAATTTATTTGTTCCTTTAGCTGGTGAATATCAACTGGAAAATGCTGCTTTAGCGATAGCCACAGCAGAATTACTTACCAATATGGGTTATATGATAACCATAGATGATATTTCCCATGGGGTAAGAGATAGCCAGTGGCCTGGTCGCTTTGAAATTGTCAGAGAAAAGCCCTTAATTATATTGGATGGAGCTCATAATCCTAATGGAGTGTATCAGTTTATTACTAATTTAAAGAAATTAATACCCAATAAAAAAATAATTGCTGTTTTAGGTGTTTTTCAAGACAAAGATTATCCGACTATAGTGAAGATTATTGTTCCGCAGGTAAACCAGGTTATTCTTACTATGGCTGATAATCCACGCGCCACACCTACTGCCTTATTGGCAAAAGAAGCACTACATTATATCAAGCAGGAGAATATTATAGAAACTGATAAAGTGGCTACTGCTATTAATAAATCACTACAAATAGCTCAAGATGATGAAGTGATTTGTATTACCGGTTCTTTGTATACTGTAGGAGAAGCAAAAGCTTATTTTTCTGAAAGGAAAGAATAGAAAGGGGATAGATCCTTGTTTATTTTATCCAGACAGGAGAAAATAGTTTTGATATCCATAGTTTCTGTTTTATTGGCTATTTTCGGTTGGAAACTATACTTCCAGGGAAAGGGCAGTCTCACTATTATTCCCGCTCAGCAGGAAAGTTGGGAATATAATCAAAGCTCTGCTAAAATAGCTGAAGAGGAATATTGTATTATTCATATTACTGGTGCTGTTCAGCAACCAGGTGTTTACCAGCTGGCCCAGGGTAAGCGCATAATTGATGCAGTACAGTTAGCTGGCGGAGTAACAGAAAAGGCAAATATTGATGCGGTAAATTTAGCCGCTCCCCTCTATGACGGTCAGAAGATAATTATTCCTTATTTGCCAGATAATTTAGAAAATGAATTAACCGCAAGAGGCGAATTATATATGATTTCTCCAGAATACATCTATTCCAGTAATAGTGGCTTAATAAATATTAATACCGCTAATGTCCGAGAATTAGAATCATTACCGGGCATCGGTCCAGTTCTGGCTGATCATATTGTGGAATATCGTAAAAACAATGGAGTGTTTCGTAAGGTGGAAGATATTAAAAATGTTCCCGGTATTGGTGAGAAAAAGTTCCAGGCCATAAAGGAGTTGATTACAGTCTATTAAAACAGTAAATCCCTTAGTTAATTTTCAGGTACCGCTACTGGTGGTATTGTTATTTTATGTACCAGGAATAATACTGTACAGAAATTATCTGAATTTTATTAACCATCAATCAATATTTCTGTTTTGCCTGATAATCCTCTTTCTGGGTCTTATTTCTTTTTATCAGAGATGGAAGATAACAGGTATTTTCTTGTTATCCTGTTTTATGATAATAGGAATGTTAAATACCGCCTATCAGACTAGACCACAGGGCTCTGACCATATTTACCGGTTTGTCCTTAGACCAGGCATTTTAATAGGTAAAGTTCTGGAAGCAGAATATAGTGTAGCTAATCAATATCAGGAAATAGTGCTTTCTGCACAATACTTTCAAGAACAGAATAAGCTTTATAGTTCTAAAGGTAAAGTTTTACTAAGAGTATATGGCGATGAGACTTCCTGGCAATACGGAGATTTACTTAAAGCAATAGTACGATTACAAGAACCGTCTTTACCCAATAATTTTGGTGAATTTAATTACCGAGAGTATTTAGTCCGGCAGAAAATCTTTGTAACAGCCAGTATAGCTATAGATCAGGTAGAATTAATAGGTAGAAGTAAGCAGTTCGGTTGGCGTTATTTTGTTAATTATGTGAAAAACAAAATAGAGCAAAATATTAATGCTATTTATCACTATCCCCATAGTGCCCTCATTAAAGCAATACTAATTGGAGATAGAACAGATATTCCTTCAGAGTGGGAGCTTATTTTTCAAGATGCTGGCATTATGCATATTCTGGCCATCTCAGGATTACATATAGGAATTATTACTGCCACTCTCTTCTTTCTTTTTAACTTGCTACCGTTTTTTCGTAGAAAAAAAGGTTTAAGTTGTATTATTATGATCAGCTTGCTACTGGGATATGCCGCCTTAACCGGCTTTCGTCCGCCAGTAACCAGGGCTGTTTTTATGTTTATTACACTTCTGATAGCTGGATATATTAACCGACCTTATCACCTCTATAACAGCTTATATTTTGCAGCTTTGATGTTACTATTGTATCAACCATTATTATTATTTGATGCAGGATTTTTACTTTCTTTTACGGCAACTTTTTTCATAATATTTCTTTACCCTTTAATAGAGAAGAAGTTAATAGTGCTTCCTTCTTATATTTCCAAACCCTTAGCTGTCTCTCTGTCAGCCTGGCTGGGAATAGCTCCACTGTCGGCTTATTATTTTTATAAGATTTCTTATCTTGCCCCGCTTTCCAATCTGCTTATAGTTCCTTTAATGAGCATTATTTTAATTTTAGGCCTATTATCCCTTATTTGTTCCCTAGTCTTTCTTCCCTGGGGAGCACCCTTGGCCTTAGTAAATGAGTTATTTATCAATCTAATTATATTTATAAGCCGTTTTTTTTCATCTTTACCCTTTGCTTATCGCTATCTGGCTCAACCTCGACCCTATCAAATGCTGTACTATTATTTCTTTCTTATCTTAATAGCCTGTACTCTTTATGTCTGGGTAAACTTAGATATCTACCAAAAAAGAAGAATATTCTGGATGATGACTGCCTCTTTGGCGATATTCTTATTTATTGAGCTTTTATTTTCTTACCCCATGCTTTCTGTTCATTTCCTTAACGTGGGACAGGGAGATTCTATTTTAATTCAAACACCTTATCAGCAAAATATTTTAATTGATGGTGGAGGAACACCCTTTAGTGATTTTGACCTGGGTAAAAAAGTAATACTGCCCTATTTGAGAAGATTGGGAGTTAATGGTATTGATTTAATGGTGTTAAGTCATCCTGACTTAGATCATATAGAGGGGCTGTTACCTGTTTTAAGGGAGATGAAGGTTAATATGGTTATCGATAGCGGAATAAATGCACCCCATATTCAGTATCTTGAGTATCTCTCTTTAATTAAGGATAATCCCGAAATAGCATATTATCAAGCCCAACCAGGGGATATTATTAGATTGACACCAGATCTGGAAATAATTATCCTTAATTCTTTAAATTCACTCAAGTATAGCCAGGAAAGTAATTTTAATAATCATTCAATTGTGCTAAAATTACTTTATAAAAATACCAGTTTCTTGTTTACCGGCGATATTGAAGAAAGAGTAGAGCTGGAATTATTATCCCGGGGTGACTTATTAAGGAGTGATATATTAAAAGTAGCCCATCACGGCAGTATAACCTCCAGCAGTATGGCATTTCTAGAGAAGGTTAGGCCGGAAGTGGCAGTGATTTCGGTAGGTGTCAATAATTTTGATCATCCTCATCAGGATGTTATGGATAGATTGGCAAGTATTTGTCAGAAAGTACTAAGAACAGATGTCCAGGGAACTATTTTAGTGAAAAGTGATGGACAAAAATATTATATAAATACATTGAGGTAGCAGTAATAAGATGATTGCTCAGAGTAAAGTACTTGATTTTTTTGCGATACAAAAAGAAATAGAAAAAGATGTAATAGCACCTATATATTTAATCTATGGAGAGGAAGATTATCTGCATAGCATCATTATTAATAAATTTAAGTCCTACTTCTTAAGGCAAAGGCAGCAAGTAAACTATGAGCTGTTTTATGGGGAGGATTTAGATTTTAGTCGACTGGCTAATTCAATGCAAACACTACCCTTTGGTGCGGATAGGCAATGTATTATTATTAAACAGGTGGAACGAATAAAAGATTCTTCATCTCTAAAAATAAATACTTTGATAGATAGATTGTCTGGCAAACAGGATAACCTATTAATTCTACTTTTTGCTAACGAGAAAAAAATTCCCCAGAATATAAATACCGAAAAAATAGCCAATCGGGGGAAAATTGTTTTTTTATCCAAACCAAATATGTCTGAGACAAGAAAATGGATTAAAATGAGATGTCTGGAAGCCCATAAAGATATCAGCGAGGAAGCCATCTATTGCCTGCAGAGGCTAACCGAAAATGATTTGGTTCAGATAAGTAATGAGCTGGAAAAAATGTTTTGTTTTTTAGGAGACTCAACTATTAAAATTAATAAAGATGACCTCATCAGAAACTTATATGGACTTCAAGAAGGAAATATCTTTGATTTGGTGGATGCGGTGGGTGAAAGAAAAACTGGAGAAGCTCTCTCTCTGCTTAGAAAATTGATGAACAATAGTGAATATCATCCTTTACAAATTTTAGCTATGCTTAATCGTCAAATATTATTAATTTTTAAGGCAAAAATATTTTCTAACCAGGCGAAAAAAATAAAGGGAGATAAAAACCTCCCTCTTTTTGTGATAAATAAACTTATTGCTCAATCTCAAAAGTATAATAGAGATGAATTGATAAAAGCCTTTCAATACTTACTTGGTGCTGAAATTGTCTTAAAAACAAGTTCATTGTCCCCAGATGTGGTATTGGAGCAATTAATAGTGCAAATAACAAAATAAAATAAAATTATACTTTTTCATCATTTTGAGTTGTATCGCCTTTGACGTTTAGGGCTTGAAGTTTTAATTTTTTTGCTAATAAAGATTTTTTTCTGGCTACTGTATTTTTAGCCAGAATACCTTTTTGGGCAGCTTTATCTAGAGCAGATACACATTGACGGTAGTATTGCTGAATTACATCATACTTTTCAGCAGTAAGGGAACTTTCCAATTTTTTGATTAATGTTTTTACTTTCGATTTATAGGCAGAATTTCTTTTATGTCTTTTTTCCGAGGTTTTGACTCTTTTTTTAGCTGATTTTATTATTGGCATAATTGTTTTCCTTTCTGAAAAATTTTGCTGGTAAATTTTAACATCTTTTCACATTAAAATCAAGAAGTAATAAGAAATAGTTTATCTATAGTCCAGGAGATATTTATGACTAATAGCAATTTATGGGTGGCCAGATATACGGGATTGGTAATGGTAGCAACTTTAATAAGTCGTATTCTGGGTTTGGGCCGGGAAATGGTAATTTCTAATCAATTTGGAGCTGGTTTTGAAACAGATGCCTTTTTTATAGCTTTTATGATTCCTAATCTATTAAGAAGTGTTATTGGCGAGGGAGCCTTAAATACAGCTTTTATACCCATTTTTTCTGAGTGTCTTACCAAACAAGATCGACAGAAAGCAGATGCCTTTGCCAGTAATGTAATAAATCTGCTCATTATAATTCTAGTAATTATTATCTTTTTGGGTATATGGGGAGCACCTTTTCTGGTAAATATAATGGCCAGTGGTTTTAGGCAGTTTCCGGAAAAATACTTTTTAACCATTCATTTAACCAGAATTGTCTTTCCCTACATTGCTTGTGCTGCCCTGGCTGCTTTATTTATGGGAATTTTAAATTCTTACCGAGAATTTTTTATACCGGCTTTGGCTCCAGCCATGCTTAATCTGGGAATTATCTTCTTTGCTATATATTATACCGGTCGAGTAGGTATTTATAGTCTATCTTTAGGAGTAATAATCGGCGGATTAGTTCAAGTACTAATACATATCCCTTCTTTATTAAAAAAACGGTTTCACTACCAGATAGTACTAAATGTTTATGACCAAGAGGTGCAATCCCTTTTTAAAATATTATTGCCCGCCATTATTGGTCTGGCTATTGATAAAATTAATTTTGTTGTTGACCGGATCATCGCCTCCTATCTGGCACATGGTAGTATATCAGCTTTATACTATGCTAATCGGCTGATGCAGTTCCCTCTGGGAGTTTTTGGGATAGCTCTTTCTATTGCCATTCTGCCCACTCTCTCCCGATATGTGACCAAAGGACAGATAGAGGAAATGAAAGGCAGCTTTTCCTTTGGATATAAGGTGCTTTCTTTTTTTACTCTTCCTTCTATGGTTGGGTTGATGGTGCTCAGTCACCCTGTAGTTCGACTATTTTATCAACACGGTCTATTTAGTTCACAGGATACCTCTCTTACTGAAATAGCGCTGGTTTGTTATACTATTGGTCTTTTTGCTACTGCAATTTTGAGGTTGGTAATAAGCTCCTTCTATGCTTTAAAAGATACTAGAACGCCGCTGAGAATAGGTATCTTTATAGTAGTCTTTAATATTATATTAGATTTGATTTTGGTGCGTTTTTTAGCTCATGCTGGTATAGCATTAGCTACCTCAATTTCTGCCATTTTACATCTTGTTATTCTTAGTATCGCTTTGGAAAAAAAGGTTTATGGTTTATACAACAAGGAATTAATAAAATTTTCTTTCCAATCAGTGTTGGCTTGCTTGTTTATGGCAATAACCTGCTGGTTATTTTCTCGTTATTTTGATTTACGATTTGATATGAATCTTAAGCTCCTCCAGTTAGCACAGGTATTGATTTCTGGTGCCTCAGGTTTAATAGTATATTATTTTAGTGGTATAATAATTGGTATTCCAGAATTTAGAAATGCCAGACAGATTATAAAAATAATTACCAGTAGAAAGATGAAGGGAATGGAAGAAAATGAATATAATAACTAAAGTGGAAAACATTCGCAATTTTTCAATTATAGCTCATATTGATCATGGGAAATCAACCATTGCCGATCGTATCTTAGAACTTACTGAGGCTATTAGTCCCAGAGAGAGGAGAGAACAGATTCTTGATAATATGGATTTAGAAAGAGAAAAGGGTATTACCATAAAATCAAAGGCAGTTCGTTTATTATATAAATCTTTACATGGTCAGCATTATATCTTTAATTTAATTGATACTCCTGGGCATGTTGATTTTTCCTACGAAGTTTCCCGCAGCCTGGCCGCTTGCGAAGGTGCTTTACTGGTAGTAGATGCGGCTCAGGGTGTTCAAGCACAAACAATTGCCAATGTGCAGATGGCTTTGGAAAATAATCTATCCATTATTACTGTTATCAATAAGATTGATTTACCTACTGCTGATCCGGAGAAAGTTAGTAAAGAGATTAAAAATATTAAGGGACTGGAAGATAGTCCCATCTTTCTGGCCAGTGCTAAAGAAGGGACCGGAATTAGAGAGATATTAGAAGCCATTATTCAATATATTCCTTATCCCCGAGGCAGTTTATCCAAACCATTACAAGCACTTATTTTTGATTCAGTTTATAATTCCTATCAAGGATCTATTGTTTATGTCAGAATTGTAAATGGTTTAGTTAAACCAGGTATGAAAATATTGACTATGTCTAATCAAAAGAGCTATGAAGTAAGCGAAGTAGGTGTTTTCACTCCCAAAAGGAAAAGAGTAGAACAGCTTGCTGTGGGAGAAGTAGGATATCTCACTGCAGGGTTTAAAGATATAAATTTAACCAAAGTTGGGGATACCATTACCAATGCTGACTATTCAGCAGAGCAGCAATTACCAGGATACAAAAAGGTTACTCCAATGGTATTTTGCAGTTTCTATCCAGTAGAAAACGAGGATTATCAGAATCTTAAATATGCCTTAGAAAAGTTAAGTTTGAATGATTCGGCCATTAGTTATATTCCGGAAAATTCTCCCGCTTTAGGGTTTGGTTTTCGATGTGGTTTTCTGGGTTTACTTCATATGGAGATTATTCAGGAAAGATTGGAAAGGGAGTATAAAATTCAATTAATTGCCACTACCCCTAGTGTTTTGTATCGTGTTCATCTAAAGAACAAGCAAATAATGGAAATTAATAATCCTTCCTTGTTACCAGAGATTAATGTAATCGATTTTATTGAAGAACCCTTTATTGTCTTGACCCTGATCTCTCCCGGGCAATTTTTGGGGGGAATAATGGAGTTGTTACAAGATAGAAGAGGGGTATTTCAAAATTTGGAGTATTTAGATAAAGATAGAGCTCGATTGGTATACCAGATGCCTTTAAATGAAATTATGCTTGATTTTTATGACCGAATCAAGTCTCTTAGCAAAGGGTATGCCAGTATAGACTATCAGATAATAGGTTATCAGAGATCCATGTTGATGAAGGTTGATATATTAGTCAATCAGGAAGTTGTAGATAATCTTTCCTTTATTTGTCATAAGGATAAGGCTTATGAACGAGCTCGAAAACTGGTAGATAACCTGAAAACGGTCATTCCCCATCAATTATTTGAGGTACCTATTCAAGCCCGAATAAATAATAAAATAATTGCCCGTTCCACCGTAAAGGCATTGAAAAAGAATGTTCTAGCTAAATGCTATGGAGGGGATATTACCAGAAAAAGGAAATTATTAGAAAAACAAAAAGCTGGCAAGCGAAGAATGAAAAGAATAGGTAAGGTAGAGATTCCCCAGGAAGCCTTTATGAGTATTTTAAAAATTGATTAACATTATTTTCAATAATGAATATGAGCATAAGAAGTATTGGTTTATATATTCATATACCGTTTTGTTTTTCTAAATGCCCTTATTGTGATTTTTTTTCTATTGTTACTACTGATGAGCAATTACCGCGAAGATACCTAACAGCAATAAGGCGAGAATTAGAAATATATAGTCAGAAGATTAAAGAGAGTGAATTACTTTCCATTTATATAGGAGGCGGAACTCCTACTTTATTGGAAGGTAAACAGCTGGAAGAAATTTTAATCAACTGTTTTAGGTATTTTCATATAAGGGAAGGAATGGAAATTACGGTAGAAGGTAATCCAGGAACCATAGATAAGGAAAAAGTTAAAATTTTATGTCAGGCGGGAGTAAATAGAATCAGTTTAGGCGCTCAATCCTTTAATGATAAAGTATTAAAGAAGATAGGAAGAATACATAGCAAACAGGATATTCTAAATTCTTATCAATGGATTAGAGAGGCTGGATTTAATAACGTAAATTTGGATATAATGTTTGCTTTACCAGGACAGAGTAAAAAAGACCTGGAAAAGACATTGTGGGAGGCTGTACAGCTAAAACCAGAACATATATCTCTTTATGCTCTTTCGATAGAACCGGGTACTCCTTTAGCTTACCTAATAGAAAAAGGTATTATTAAGCTACCTTCTGATGATTTCAGTAACGAATTATTTTCCACAGCCATTGATATCTTAAGTGCTTATGGATACGAACATTATGAAATATCTAATTTTGCTTTGCCAGGGAAAAGATGTATCCATAATGAACTTTACTGGAAAAACCAATCTTATTTGGGAATTGGAGCTGGTGCTTCCTCCTATATTGATGGCAAGCGCTATCAAAATTATCGTGATTTGAGTAAATATATTTTACTTTTAGATTATGGAATTTTACCAATAGCATATCAGGAAATACTTTCTTTAAGAGAAAGAATGGCAGAAAAGGTTATTTTACAACTAAGAATGATGGATGGACTGGCTAAGGAAGATTTTCAGGAACAATTCAAGGTACCAATTGAGAAAATCTTTTATGAGCCCTTGCAAAAATTGAAAGAACAGGGGTTGTTAGCTGAGAAGGAAACGCATTATTTTCTAACCAGAAGAGGTATTTCACTGGCTAATAATGTATTTATGGAATTTTTAGATTAGATAACTATTAATATAATTTTGGAGAGTACATTTTAAGAAATAAGTATTGACAAAAAATTAATTGAGTGCTATTTTATAAAAGTAATTAGCACTCTCAATGGTAGAGTGCTAATTTGAGGTGATTGTTATGGATATAAATGAGAGAATGAGTAGAATATTAAAAGCTGTCGTATATCTCTATATTGTTACAGCAGAACCTGTTAGCTCAGAAATGATAGTAGATTATTATCATTTACCGGTTAGTTCTGCCACTGTTCGTAATGATCTACTGTTATTAGAGAGATATGGTTATATAAAGAAACCGCATACTTCGGCTGGTCGTATTCCGACAGATAAAGGGTATCGATTTTATGTCGACCAACTGATGGAAAAAGGAATTGATAATTTAACAGAAGAAGAAAAACGAGAAATTCTGGAGCAATACCGAATTGTGAGAGACTACAATGAGATAATGATGGTTACTTCAAAGTTAATTTCTAGATTGACTAATAATCTGGGAGTGGTTTTGGCTCCTAATATGGTTAAGGATACTTTAAAAGATATTCATTTTATTGCCCTGGATAATCAGCGAATCCTGGTAACTCTGGTTACCAACAGCGGATTGTTTTTTCAAAAAATGATGCGGGTTAACTGTGATATTGCTAATGAAAACTTAGAAACCATTTCACAGATTTTAAAGAAGGAATTCTATGGAAAGAGTTTAGAAGTAGTTAATGATGAGATGCTAAACCAGATTTATCATTATTATTTTAAATATAAGACCATGGAGTCCATCTGGAAGTTAATTGAGAATTGTTTTGATTTTACTGAGGAAGAGACTAAAATTTTTTTAGGTAGTCGCAATTATATTTTGCGTCAACCAGAATTCAAAGAAATTGAGAAATTAAATTATCTTTTTGACTTTATTGAAGAAGAAAAGAATCTAATCAAAATTATCAGGAAGTCTATTTTAAAAAAACAGATTGACATAATTATTGGCAGTGAACTGGGACAAGAGGTTATGGAAAATTGTAGTGTAATTACCAGACAATACTCAATAAAAGGAAAACTAAGGGGGGCGATCAGTGTTCTGGGGCCAACCAGAATGAATTATTCTAAATCTGTTTCTGTCTTAGACTTTATCGCTAATCGCTTAAGTGAAATTTTATCAGATTGAAATTAGTAACAAAAATTATTTTTTTAGGACAAATATTGATTATAGCTTATCAATGGAGGTAAATAATGAATTGTAACAAACAGCAAAGAGAGGATAATCAAATTGACTATAATGATAATCAAGTGGGAAAATATAAGAAAATGAAAAAGAGGGAACTTCTGGAAGAGATGGTATCCAGAGATAAGCAGCTGAAAGAAGTTGAAGATAGTTTAAAAAGAGCAGAGGCAGAGTTGGAAAAATATAAAGAACAGGAGAAGTCTTATAAAGAGCAGTTGCTAAGGATGCAAGCTGATTTTGAAAACTACAGGAAAAGAGAAGAGAAGAAAAAGCAGGAATTTATGGATTATGCTAAACAGGATCTTATTTATCAATTACTATCTGTAGTTGATAATTTAGAAAGAGCCTCTTGCTATACTGGTGATCAGCCTGATGAGAAACATCTGGAAAATATTAAGGAAGGGCTAAAGGGTATCTTAAGGGATTTCCAGAATATATTAGAGAAAGAAGGATTAAAACCAATTAAGGCAATAGGGGAAAAATTTGATCCCTATTGCCATGAAGCCATTATGCATGTTCCTTCTGATCAATTCCCTGAGGATACAGTTATGGAAGAGCTTATAAAAGGTTACTATCTAAAATCAAAGGTTCTTAGACCTTCTTTGGTCAAGGTTTCTAAAGGTACTGAGGAAAAACAAAAAGACCATACATCTAAAATAGAAGATAGAAAAGAAAAAGAAGATAATAGCGAAAATAATAATACTACTGAAAAGAAATAAGTAAAAGGAGGAAATTAATTATGGCAAAAGCAATTGGAATTGATTTAGGTACTACTAATTCGGTTGTTGCTGTTATTGAAGGCGGCAAACCTGTTGTGATAGAAAATAAAGAAGGAAGTAGAACTACTCCTTCTATGGTTGCTTTTACTAAGAAAGGAGAACGTTTAGTAGGGTTGTTAGCCAAAAGACAAGCGGTGACTAATTCTAAGAATACGGTCTATTCGGTGAAGCGTTTCATTGGAAGACGCTATAATGATCCTGAAGTGCAGCATATCAAAAAAATACTTTCTTATGAAATTGTGGAAGGAGAACATACTGATGTGAAAATAAAGATTCAGGATAAACTCTATAGTCCACAAGAAATATCAGCTATGGTTTTGCAAAAATTGAAACAGTCTGCAGAGGATCATCTGGGAGAAGAAATTAAGGATGCTGTCATTACCGTACCGGCTTATTTTAATGATAATCAAAGAGAAGCAACTAAGGCCGCAGGGAGAATTGCTGGATTAAATGTGTTAAGGATTATAAATGAACCTACAGCTGCAGCCCTGGCTTATGGTCTTGACAAGAAAAAGAGTGAAAAGATTGCTGTATTTGATTTAGGCGGAGGTACCTTTGATATTTCGATTTTAGATATTGGAGAAGGAGTTTTTGAGGTCAAAGCCACTAATGGGGATACTTTCTTGGGCGGAGATGACTTTGATCAGCGGGTGATTAATTGGCTGATTGAGAATTTTAAAAAAGATCAGGGTATAGACCTGAGCAAAGACCCCATGGCCTTACAGAGATTAAAAGAGGCTGCTGAGAAGGCAAAGTGTGAACTATCTTCTTCCTTAGAGACGGAGATTAATTTGCCTTTTATTACTGCTGATGCCAGTGGTCCCAAACATCTTAATTATACTTTAACTAGAGCTAAATTGGAGCAGCTAACCGAAGATCTATTGGAAAGAACTGTAGAGCCCTGTAGAAAAGCTTTGGCTGATGCAAAAATGACTGCTGATGATATTGATGAGGTAATTTTAGTTGGTGGTCAAACAAGAATGCCTAAAGTTCATGAAATAGTAAAGAGAATATTTGGTAAAGAACCACATAAGGGAGTTAATCCTGATGAGGTAGTAGCAATGGGCGCTGCTATTCAAGCTGGAAAATTAAAAGGCGAGGTTAAAGATATTCAATTATTAGATGTTACACCTTTATCACTCGGCATAGAGACCTTAGGTGGTGTATTTACTAAATTAATTGAAAGAAATACTACCATTCCGGTATCCAGACAGCAGATATTTTCTACGGCATCAGATAATCAAACTGCTGTTGATATTAATGTACTTCAGGGAGAAAGACCTTTAGCCAAAGATAATACCAGCTTAGGCCGTTTCCAGCTAGTGGGAATTCCGCCGGCTCCTAGAGGTGTACCTCAAATCGAAGTATCATTTGATATTGATGCTAATGGTATACTTAAGGTTACTGCTAAGGACAAAGGAACTGGTAAGGAGCAAAAAATAACTATTAAGCATTCCAGTGGATTAACAGAAGAAGAAATTCAGAAAAAAATCAGAGAAGCAGAACAATATGCTGAGGAAGATAGGAAGCAGAAAGAAAAGGTTGAATTACACAATCAGGCAGATAACCTGATTTATACTACTGAAAAGACCCTTAAAGATGCTGGAGATAAAATAAATGCTAGCTTAAAAAGTGAAATAAGTGATAATATTAGTCAATTAAGAAAAGCTTTGCAGGAAGATAATGTTGATGAAATAAGAAGTGGTATTGAGAAATTAACCAATTCTTCTCATAAATTAGCTGAAGAAATATATAAACAATCCTCAGCACAACAGGAACAACATGCTTATTCTGACAGTTCTGCTAAACAACAATCAGAAGGAAAACAAGATAATCAAAGTGACGAAAAGGTCTTTGATGCTGAATATAAAGAAGAGGATGGGGACAATACTAAATAATTATCTTTTCTAAAAGAGAGGATTAAAACTATAATAAAATTAATATCTTGCTGAATTACCGGATATAAAATAATCTTATCTCGTAATTCAGCAAGATAAATTTATATTTTAGCGAAGGGGTTTTGTAGATTTGGCTAATAAAGATTATTACCAGATATTAGGAATAAATAAAGATGCCAGTCAGGAAGAGATAAAAAAAGCCTATCGCAAATTGGCTTTAAAATATCATCCCGATGCTAATCCTGATAATAAAGAAGAAGCGGAAAAAAAATTTAAGGAGATTGGTGAAGCCTATGCGGTGTTAAGTGATCCTGAAAAGCGAGCTAGATATGATCAATTTGGTTCTGCTGATACTTCTGATTTTGGCGCCGGTTTTGATTTTAGAAACTTTTATGGAGAAGCGATGGATGATTTTAGCAGTTTCAGTGACATCTTTGAAAGTTTCTTTGGTGGAGGTACTCGAAGAACCTATCGCAGAGAGAGAGCTAAAAAAGGAGCTAATTTAAGATATAATCTGGAAATCACTTTAGAAGAAGCTGCCTTTGGAGCTGAGAGAAAGATT
>Ga0067045_1029254_pt1 | contig 22481 bp, 18 predicted proteins | sample TerdegcTABiofilm_FD_59184 | JGI IMG/M metagenome (GOLD analysis project Ga0067045, IMG submission 59184) | Combined Assembly of (Gp0054472, Gp0054536) Wastewater bioreactor microbial communities from Singapore -Terephthalate degrading...
TATGGACCCCGGCTTTCGCCGGGGTGACGGGGTCCTTGTTAAGTCAACGGACTGAAATCACGTGATGTCATCCACGAAGTTAACGCCTATGCGCTTCGGGGGAGAGGGTCGGGGCGAGGGGGCGTGCCACGATTATCACGGACTGCCGGCTTTTGAGACACTTTCCTTGTGCCCGCCCTGGGCACCCACAAGGGGTGCCCCTACGTCGCAATTGCTGCTTGATATGCCCTTCGGGGCACCAAGCAATCAATGATCAGCATGATTCCCCTCGTTGAAAACCCTTAAATGGGTACCGTACTTAAGAAACAATGTACCAAGGTCCTTGCCCGTCGCTCACCGTGCCGGTCCGAACAAACGCGGGCATCAAGCGAGCGATTCCTTCAACTCGCGGACCCACTGCTCCACAGCGTCGAGGGAGTCTCCCCGCTCAAGGCGCGACACAATGGCGCTCCCCACGACTACTCCGTCCACATGGGGTTTCAACCAGGCGGCCTGCTGCGCGCTCGACACTCCGAAGCCCACTGCGAGGGGAAGATCGATACGTCTCTTGATAGAAGCGCATTCGGAAGCCACACTTTCGGGCAGGCTGTTGCGAGACCCCGTCACGCCTGTCACTGAAACATAATAGAGGAATCCAGACCCCTCCCTGCACATCGCGTCGACGCGGTCCATGGGAGTAGTCGGCGTTGCGAGAAAAATCCACGCGAGGCCGGCCTCATCGACCGCCGGCTTGAACCAGGCAGTTTCCTCGAGGGGAACGTCCACGAGGAGCACCCCGTCTACACCACATTGCTTCGCGGCAGATGCGAACCGCTCCGGTCCGTATTTCAAAATAGGGTTGAAGTAGCTAAAGAAGATTATCGGAACCTCTGACCTCGCTCTGATTTCCGCTACCATTCCCAAGGCCCTGTCCATGGTGATTCCTGTCTTGATCGCATCAGAGGCTGCCTTCTGGATCACGGGACCGTCCGCAACTGGATCGGAAAAGGGATACCCAAATTCGATAATGTCGCCACCGGCCCGGGCAAACATCAGGAACACGTCTCTGGACGTCTCGTAATCGGGATACCCTGCCACAGAAAACGGTATGAGAGCCTTCTCGCCCGATTTTCCCAGGCTGGCGAATGTGTGACGTATTCGATCCATAGCTTACCCCTTCCCCACTGTCTGCTCCAGTATCGGCATGTCCTTGTCGCCCCTTCCTGACAGATTCACCAGATAAACACCCGTGCCGCCGGATTCGCGGATATCGTTGATCGCCCATGCCAACGCGTGCGACGATTCCAGCGCGGGGATAATCCCCTCTGTGCGACAGAGCATTCCCAGCGCTTCAACAGCCTCCGTATCGGTCACGGACACGTAGGTCGCCCTTCCGATTGAGCGCAAATAGGCATGTTGCGGTCCTACTCCCGGATAGTCGAGTCCTGCGGAGATGGAGTGCGCCTCCCGAATCTGTCCCTGTTCGTCTTGCAGCACAAAGGAGCGCGATCCGTGAAACACCCCAGGCTCGCCCGCGCACAGGGTTGCACCGTGCTTGCCGCTGTCAAGGCCCTCTCCACCTGCCTCCACCCCGATGAGCTTAACTTCCGGTTCTTCGATGAACCCGCTGAAGATACCGGCCGCATTGCTCCCGCCTCCAACGCACGCTACAACGTGGCCGGGAAGGCTCCCTTCAGCTTCGAGGATCTGGCTCACGGCTTCCTTGCCGATCACCGACTGGAAACGACCCACCATCAAGGGATAAGGGTGAGGACCTGCCACCGAGCCGATGACGTAGAACGTGTCGCGCACGTGGGTCGCCCAATGTCTCATTGCCTCGCTCATGGCGTCCTTCAGTGTCGCTGTCCCCGCGGTCACGGGCACAACATCCGCGCCCATAAGACGCATGCGAAACACGTTTGGGGCCTGCCTGACCATGTCTTTCTCACCCATGAAGACCCGGCACTGGAGACCGAGAAGTGCAGCCGCGGCAGCAGTCGCCACACCGTGCTGTCCGGCTCCGGTCTCCGCTATGATCTTGTGCTTGCCCATGAATTTTGCCAGGAGTGCTTGCCCGAGGGTATTGTTGATCTTGTGGGCCCCTGTATGCAGGAGATCCTCCCTCTTGAGGTAGATCCGCGCGACGCCACAGACGCTTGACAATCGTTCCGCCAGGAAGAGCGGAGTGGGCCGCCCCGCGTACGTGTGCAACAGCTCGTCCAGGTCCTTCTGGAACTTGGAAGAAGCTACTGCGCTGAGAAACGCGTCTTCGAGCTCGAGGAGAGGCGTCATAAGAGTCTCGGGCACAAATCGTCCGCCGAACTCTCCGTAATAACCACGCGGGTCAGGGTGTCGATCAATCGCAGGAAGCGTGCAGGACGACATACGTAAACTCCTTCATCAATTTTCTGCATTTTTTCCCCGGCGCGATTTCCACCCCTGAGGAGACATCCACCGCGAAGGGACGAACGACGCTGATGGCCTGCCCCACGTTCTCAGGTGTCAGGCCGCCTGCCAGGATAAGTCGATGCCGGTATCGCGAGCAAGATTGCTCCCATTCACGGGACAAACGCTGCCAATCCACGGTCTTCCCCGAACCTCCCCACATTCCGGAAACCCAGGCGTCTACAAGCACTGCAGAAACCCGATGGTCCGAGAGGTCCGGCAGAGGGAGGTCCGGTTCGAGTCGGATCGCCTTCACAACAGGCAGGGAATATGACGCGTACTGCTGTGGTGACTCATTCCCGTGCAACTGCACACCGTGAAGCCCGGCGATCTCCACGACTCTTTTCACGTGGACGGGGGGACTATTCACGAATATCCCCACAGTGAATACGAAGGGCGGCAGCGAGCTGATAATGTTCGCTGCGACTTCCGGGGCCACGTACCGGGGACTCGGCGGATAGAAAACGAAGCCGAGAGCATGGGCCCCTGACTCTACTGCACCATGGGCGTCCTCTTCGTTCGTGATCCCGCAGATTTTCACACGCACCGCCCGATGCTCAGAAACCATGGGTCAACTCCCCGATCTTGGCCGTCGCATCAGGGGCCTTCACGAGTGCTTCGCCTATGAGCGCGGCCTTGATACCTGCGGCCACCAGCCGCCTCACGTCATCGGCAGAATGGATACCACTTTCCGCAACGACTATCCGGTCAGGCGGGACCAAAGATGCCAGATTGAGACTCGTTTCCAGGCTCACGGAAAAAGTTCGCAGATCTCGATTATTGATCCCTACGATTCGAGCACCCGAATCTAAAGCCTTTTCGAGCTCCAATCTATTGTGAGCTTCCACCAGAGGCTCCATCCCCCATTCTCTGGCTGTCCGAATAAGAGTCGCGAGCAGCGGGCCATCCAAGAGCGCGGCAATCAAAAGCAGCGAATCGGCTCCCCACGCGCGCGTTTCTACCACTTGATAAGGATCAGTCAGAAAATCTTTCCGAAGAATCGGCAAGGTCGCAGCCCCCCTAACGTGGGCAAGATCGGCAAGGTCTCCCATAAAGTAGTCCGGTTCGGTCAAGACTGAAATTGCCGACGCTCCTCCGAGCTCGTACGCTCTGGCGAGCTTCCGTGCATCCATTCTCTTTGCCAGAACCCCTGCTGATGGAGAGGCTTTCTTGACCTCTGCGATCACGTGGAATCCAGGCCTCGTGAGCGCTGCATAGAAATCGAGCGCGGGTGGAATTTCCGAAGCTCGACGCTCGAGAGCCTCCTGACTAGTACGCTCCTTTTCTTTGCTCAAGCGGCTCTGGCGAGCTGATGCTATTGTGTCCAGTATGGTGCTCACGCGGTCTCCCTGAATGAAAGGAATTCGGCCAACTTCTCTCGCGCCTTCCCCGAGTCCACAGATTCTGCGGCGAGGGCAATCCCTTCCTGCATATCCGCAACTACTTCGGCCGCAACAAAGGCTCCCGCCGCGTTCAGCAGACAAACGTCTCTCCTGGGGCCGGGTTTTCCCTCTAGGACGTTCAGCAGATGACGGGCATTCTCTTGACCGGTGCCGCCGCTGATGTCTTGTCTCGAGCAGAGCGTCATCCCGGTCTCCCGGGGATCGAACCGGAATGTGGTGACCTTTCCTCGGCTGAGGCGCGAGATTCTAGTCGGTGCACAGAGAGATATCTCGTCTAGACCGTCCAGCCCGTGCACCACCATGGCCGAACGAGTTCCCAGCCCACGGAGGGCCAGTGCTATGGGTTCTGTCAGATTGCCGTCGTACACGCCGAGCAGTTGACAGTTTGCAGAAGCTGGGTTTGTCAAGGGGCCGAGCATGTTGAACATGGTCCGGATCCCCATTTCTTTCCGAGGCGAAGCGGCATGTTTCATCGCCACGTGAAACACAGGAGCAAAGAGAAAGCCGAATCCGGTCTTCTCGATGCATGTCCCCACCGCTTCGGGAGACAGCTCGAGGGAAGCACCGAGCTCACCGAGCACATCAGCGCTACCACACGTGCTTGAAACAGAGCGGTTGCCATGCTTTGCGACCCGCACCCCGGCGCCGGCGAGAATGAATGCGACAGTTGTGGATATGTTGAAGGTGCCTGCCAGGTCTCCACCGGTGCCACAGGTATCCACCAGAGGGGTACCGTCGTCCGCCACATGCAGGGGGCATGCCTTTCGCCGCATGGCTCGTGCAGCTCCGGTGATCTCCTCCACCGTTTCACCCTTCATCTTGAGTGCAGTAAGAAGACAGCCAATCTGCGCGGACGTCGCTTTCCCGTCCATAATCTCTTCCATGGCTGCTTCCATTTCGGAGGCGCTCAGGTTGCCTCGTTCCGTTGTTTTTCTTATGGCCTCTTTGACCATGGTGAACCTCCTCCACAAAGCTGTGGTTCTCGCTCTGGGGTCTTTCGTCTCGTGCCGCTGCACAAAGAATGCTGGACGGTCACGGAAGTCCGACGACCAGTAGGTTCTGCTGCGTGGGATTCGATTCGCGTGTCAGCCGATCGGGTTCTCTCTTCTGCGTCGAATTTGACTCGGCTCTCTTGAGCGCCACGGGAACGAAAAAACCAGTCTGTTCCAGCTCATCGAAGAGATCTTCTTCTACGGGCCTGATCCTGACAGAGCTCATCTCTCTTTCTTTCTCTTTCATGGCTAGTTCCTCTTCCTTTCTTTCTGCGAGTCCGTGGCTTGTTCTCTTAACCACAAGACTCAGTTGATTGTCGTAGGCTTCAAACCTCGCGGCCAACGGCTGACGAGAAGCTAGAACACAGGAGCGCCTCCGAAGCCCGGACCGGGCGACCGATAGGCGCACGAAGGACTCGGCTCATCCTGAATCCATCCGCCAGATCTAGGAAATTTTCCAGGATCCGTTTCCCGCCCTGAGTGAGAATGGACTCCGGGTGAAACTGCACGCCGAAAATCGGGAAAAAGCGGTGGCAGAGCCCCATTATCTCGCCCGATTCTGTGAACGCGATTACGTCCAGGGTTTCCGGAAGGGAATCGGGCTCTACCAGAAGACTGTGGTAGCGGCAGGCCACAAACGGGTTCGGAAGCCCTTGAAATAGGACGTGTCCTGTGGTGAAGATCTTGGAGGTCTTGCCGTGCATGAGCCGGGCAGCCCGTACCACGCGACCTCCGAACGCGGCTCCTATGGCCTGGTGACCGAGACACACTCCCATGATCGGGATTGTGTGGCCGAGGCTCAGTATCGCGTCCATGGATACCCCTGCGTCTTGGGGGCCACCGGGACCGGGCGAGATGACCAAGGCCTCGGGATTGAGCTCGACTATGTGGTTTACGGTGACACAATCGTTGCGTCGAACCTCAACTGTCCGGCCAAGCTCCTGAAAATATTGCACTAGGTTAAATGTGAACGAGTCGTAGTTGTCTATAACCAGGATCATGACGGTATCTCCTCCAGCGCTTCGGCCCAGATCAGCGCTTTTCTCATAGCTTCCGCTTTGTTGAGTGTTTCCTGATACTCTCGCTCAGGAACCGAATCGGCCACAATTCCTGCCCCTGCCTGCACATAGGTGTCCGAGCCCTTGATCATGACGGTCCGGATCGTTATTCCCATGTCCATAGCGCCCGAGAAAGAGATGTACCCCACGCATCCTCCGTACGGTCCTCGGCGCTCCGGTTCCAGCTCCTCGATGATCTCCATCGCCTTGATCTTGGGTGCTCCGGAGAGGGTCCCGGCAGGAAAGGTGGCTTTGAGCACGTCGGAGGAGTCGAAGTCCTCCCCCATCCTGGCCCGCACCGTGCTCACGAGGTGCATTACGTGGGAGTATCGCTCCACTGTTTTGAAGCCGTCCACCTGAACGGAGCCGGGTTCCGCGATCCTTCCCAGGTCGTTGCGGGCAAGGTCTACCAGCATGACGTGCTCTGCTACCTCTTTTTCGTCCGTGAGCAGATCCTCTTCCAGACGCTTGTCGTCCTCCGGCGACCGTCCTCGCGGTCTCGTTCCGGCGATGGGCCTGAGAAGCGCCTCCCTGTTCCTGGAACGAACCATCACTTCCGGCGACGATCCTGCCAACACTTCATCTCCACTGCGAAACAGGAACATGTACGGAGAAGGATTGATCATCCTCAGTCCCCGATAGATGCTCAGCGGTGTTGCGGTAGAATCGGCTTTGAAGCGCTGGGAGAGCACGACTTGGATGGCGTCTCCTCCGGCGATACGCTCCTTGGCTTGTTCCACGATTGATTCGAATTTCGACTGGCTCATGTTCGAGACGATGTTGGGCTCAGCCACTGAGGATCGCACGCGGAATCGAGACGGTCCGGGACGAGAGAGGCGATCCCTCAGGTTTTCCAGGCGATCGACCCCGTGTCGATATGCCTCGGCCACTGAGAAAAACTCGTCAATGCGAACTGTTGTGGTGAGAAGCATCTGGTGGGAAAGATTGTCGAAGATCACCACGTCGCGGGTAATAAAGAAGACCGCGTCGTGGAAGCCCAGATCCGGCTTTTTGAGATCGGGGAGGCGCTCGAAACTCCGAACAACGTCGTAACCGAGGTAGCCGACCGCTCCGCCGAAGAATTCCGGCAATTCGGGCAGGGGGACAGCACGAAAATCTGCCATGATCCCTTTCAAAAAGGCAGCGGGATCTCCTGCCGAGGGAGAGGATTTCCGTCGGTTCTCTTCCTCGATCGTGAAGCGCTCTCCTTTAATGCGAATGACCGATCGAGGATCTGAGCCGAGGAATGAATACCTGGCCCATCGCACGCCTCCTTCTACACTCTCGAGGAGGAAGGAGTTGCGCGTGTCGTCTATCTTGAGCAATGCAGACAGCGGCGTCTCGAGATCGCCCGGGATCCGGCACACGAGAGGCACGACATTGCCTTTCAGACTTAATTGCTCGAATTCTGCCAAGCTGGGAAAAATCATCGATGTCTCCAACGTCAGAGGATGAAGCCGAAAAGCTTTCACGAAGGGTGGTCACGTGCCGTACACGCAAAAAGGCCATGAGCTGTCTGCCCATGGCCTTCTGATCGAATCTTCGTATTAGCTTATGCTCTTACCAGTCCATCACAGCACAGGCAGACCTCCCGTTCTTGATTATCCAGCGCCACCACCAGTTGTTTCGGTTGCTGATCGCGTTCATGAAAAAATCCACCTGTGACAAAGAGAGGGTACATAGGGCCAAGATGCTTGTCAATCTTTTTTTTCGGATTGGTGGTCGAATCTGGACACGCCGGGTATTACCGGCGGCGTGTGGCCTTGACATTTGTGGTTGATTTCAGCCGCTTGCGTATGGTATAGTCAAATTGGGAAGGTAGAGATTCGATCGTGAGGCTTTTACGAGGGATCTACCACCACCCATTCGGAATTCTTGTCATATTCGACGTTTGTTTCCGCTTCTTTGTTTGTCACTATCGGAGCGAGCGGGTCTTTTTCCCGAAGGATCGGGTTGCAGCCGCCATGTCAGACAACGAGAGCGGAAATTGGAGCAGCCCTGGTTTATGGGGGAAGGAGCACCTCCTCGCTGGGCTAGTTCTTATGTGTCGGGGCAAAATCTAATGCAGAGCTCTTTCGTTGGCCGTTGACAGCCGCGTGAGGGCGAGAACCGATCAAGCAGGCGAGGGGTATAGTAGTGAACAGGCCCCAAGGAATGGATCCCGAATCTGAAGGGCACCCGCAGGACCTTTCTGAGGTCATGGACTTTTCTCGATATGACCTGCGCACGACCATTCGACTTATCGTGCTCAGTGGAGAATCTCGGCGAGTGGACGTAAAGAGGGGGAGCCGGAAAGGGCTTATTTTTATCAGAGGCGGAGAAATCTATCGCGTCGAAACTGCTGAGCTCGCTGGAGACGAAGCATTTTTCGACATTCTTTCGTGGGATAGAACGAGCCATACGGATTACCGAGAAGAAGAGTGTCCTGAGAAGAATGTGAGGGTGCCTACCCATGTGCTTCTGAAGCTCTTGGAAGGCAAGGCATAGAACTGCGAACCCGCAATCAGGAGGGGGTGGCCGGATAGAGCCCCCGAAACGGTTGGCACAAGCACGGCCTCGCTCGTTAGCACCCCACAGGGGTAGCAATCAGCTTGAGTGTACGCTTCCTTATGTCCCCATAAGGAAGATGTGCCCCTGAGAACTCCCATCGGAATCAGGTTCCGAAGGAGCAACTCTTGTCTGAAAAAAGGATCCTTCTGGTAGAGCTGGATCAGATCCTTGCCGGCCAATTGGAGAAGCATCTCGACGGCTACGGCTCCGAGTGCGCTGTGCTTTCGGTCCGCTCTGTGGACGAAGCCCTCCAGGTCTTGCGACGCAATGACGTGGATCTCGTTGTTGCCGAGCATTCGGGCGTGGGAACTGAGAGAATCGACGGGATCGCCCTGTTACGATCGATCCGAGCAGCCGAATTGCCTGTGCGGACGATTCTTTCTGCCGCGGAGTATCTGGAAGGCGATAGGATTGCCGCGCTTGCCCTCGGGTGTTCGAGCTTCCTCGTCAGACCGTACCCTGAGGACAAATTCGCAGATCTTGTTTTCAACATGCTCTGCCCGATTCAAGGGTTTACCGGGCGCCTCGTGGGCATGAAGCTCGAGGACGTGATCCAGATGTTTTGCTACAGAAAGGATAGCACCCTCCTTACCGTAGGCCACAATGGGGAGACCGGTACCATTTACGTTGAAGACGGCGGCATTGTACACGCAGAGTGCGATTCCTTGTCGGGTGTGGATGCATTTTACGAGATTTTGGGCTGGGAGAGCGGTGAATTCCTTTCGCAAGTGATCCTTTCCGTACCGATGAGAACCGTGTTCATGGAGTGGCAGAGTCTCCTGATGGAAGGAATACGTCAGAGGGACGAGATCCGTCATGCATTGGAAGGTCCTTCGGAGCCTGGCGCGTTGCACATTCCGGCCGCACGTTCATCCGAAAGCCGATGCGTCGAACCTGGAAACCACGGGGATCAACTCAAGCGGGTGATGATAGTCGATGACTCCCGCTTTATACGCAAAATCGTTCAGGAAATAGTGGAATCGGACTGCAACTTGCGCGTCGTCGGGTACGCCACCAACGGACAAGAAGCGCTTGCAAAGATCGATGAGCTCAAGCCGGATCTCATACTGTTAGACTGGGATATGCCCATCATGAAGGGGAGCACGACGCTGATGCACATCATGATACGCAGCCCTTGTCCGGTGGTCGTACTAAGTGGGTTTACCGGAGGTGTGGGAGCTAACCCGTTCGACCTGCTCTGTCTCGGTGGGGTGGATTTTCTCCGTAAGCCGCAGAATAACTGGAGGATAGACGGTAAAGCAGATGATCTCGTCAAACGCATCAAGGCCGCGAGCGAAATTCACTTCGAAAGGATTAGAAGAGTGAAGATTCCAGCGGTGGTTGCCCATGCTCCGGAGGCGGGGGAGAGGCGGCCGTCGCGTGTGGTCTCTGTAATAGCCTCGTCCACCGGGGGCAGCATCGATCTGATTCGGAATGTCCCTCTCCTGCAGCACGATCTTCCTAGTGGCATCATCGTGCTTCACGACATGCAAGATCAGGCGATAGCCTCTTTTATTGACTATCTGGACAGGAGGAGTAGAATTGCCGTTCAGTCCCTGGTATCGGGTGAGTCAATCCTGGAAGGCGTGTGCTACGTGCACCCCGCAAGTGTGCCGGTAGAGCTCGAGCGAAGCGGAGAGACCATCTGTGCGAAAATTCTCTTCGACATGCCGGGACAAACGGTTATCGATCACTTTCTTATATCAGCGGCTAAGGTGATGGGACGACACCTTGTCGCATTGATCCTTTCTGGCGATTCTAGCAGCGGCTCGCTCGGTTTGAAAGCCGTCAAGCGAATGGAAGGGGTCATCATGGCTCAGGATCCCACGACAAGTGTAGATCCGAGAATGGCGCAGGCCGCCCTCAACGAAGGGGTGGTGGATTATACATGTGCTGCTGACAACGTGGCGCAGACGTTTCAACACCTGATCAGGCAGGTAGCGTCAAAGGTTTGAGGCTGCTATCAATTTCAGGAGAAGGCCCATGAACGCTAGGGACCGAACGGCACGGGCGGCTGCGGAGCCCGAACGGTTGGTGCAGATGATCAGTTTTACCTTGGGCGCCGAACGGTTCGGAGTGGAAATCCTCGACGTTCAAGAAATCATCATGATGTCGTCCGTTACTGAGATTCCCAACTCTCCCGACTTCGTGGAAGGGGTCATAAACTTGCGGGGAAACATCATTCCCGTACTCGACCTACGGAAACGACTGAGAATGCGCAAGCTCCGGCCTCAGGAAGAGCGTGCTCCGGGTACGCGCATCCTCGTGGTGGAAATCGACGGAAGCGTGACGGGATTCATCGTGGATTCGGTAGCCAAAGTTCTCAGCGTTCCGGCCCAGAAGATTAATCCTCCGCCGGATATTATTGTTGCAGGAGTGCAAAGCCAATACATTGGCGGTGTCGTGCACTTAGACGAGGGGATTATGGTTATCCTGGACTTCAGGAAAATACTCTCCGGTGAGGAAAAGGCGGCACTCGGCACGGTGAGCCGAATGCTGCCTGCCCTTTCGGAAGATTCGACTCCTTGAGCGCAACACTGTGGTCGATCTGGGACGAACGGTGGCACGGACGGTCTTGGAGACATGGAGAGGTAAGATATGTGTAAACAAAGGACACAAGAGACTATTCCGGGGAGGAAAAGACAATGAAGAAATCTTTCAAGCTTCGTCCTGGATGGCTGCGTCTCGGGAGCAGCATTCGGTATAAGCTTCTTTTTTGGTTCTTGATCATCGCTCTGTTCCCGTTCATTGTTTCTGGATATCTCGGGTACAGCACCGTTGTTAGCGAATCGATTGACTCGGTCAAGCGGGAGACATTGACTGTGGCCCAATCTGCCGGTCAAACCGCGTCGGAATTCATGAACGAACGCTGCAGTGACATCCTCGTGTGGTCGGACCTTCGCCTTATCAAGGAAGCATTGGAGGTCGCTGAAGTACGTGAGGACGCGTCTGAGACGCTGCGAGAAATGGTTCGACTCTATGGCGCGTACCAGGCCGTAGCCCTCGCGGACGCGAATGGAATAGTCATTGCGTCCAGTTGGCCCGGCATGATCGGTCTTGACATGTCGGGCCAAGAGGTATTCAAAGGAGCCAAAGAGGGAAAGCTTAGACTGCAGGACGTCCATCGAGATACCCTCGTAGAGAAGATAGATCCCACTTCCAAAGGGTGGACTCTCACTATCGGCGCTCCGGTCAAAGTCGCTGGCAATGTGATGGGAGTTATGTTGTCTTACCTGAAGATGGAACCCTTGGAAAAACTCATGGCCGACATCAAAGTGGGTAAGACAGGGTACATTTATATTCTCAACAACAAGCCGACAGCAATTGTTCATCCTAATAGAGCGCTCCTTGGTCTGCCTTTGACACATCCTCAGATTAATCTGCCGCAACTCGAGGATGTGGTCAAGAACAAGCGATCTTCGTTGACGTACAAATTCAAGAATGTCAAGACGGGACAGATGGATGATAAGATCGTCAGCTTCTCATATCCCGGAGGATTGGGAAACTTTCCCGGTTTAGGATGGGCAGTTGCTGCAGGAGCCGACAGATCTGAGCTTCTCGGATTCCTCCAGGACATTATTCGCTACAACACGATTGTTGCTGTAGTCGTCTTCTTCGTCGTTGTCATTGTGGCCATTCTCATCGCAGGAACGATCTCCAAGCCTATCAGCCGCTTGGCAGCGGTCATGTCGCAAGTGGGTCAAAACCTCGATCTGACCCTCCGGGCGCCCGTGACATCAAAGGACGAGATCGGTCAGACCGCGGAAACGTTCAACGGGCTTCTGGAAAGGCTTCAGGGGGCTTTCGCCTCGGTTATGGACGCGGTGGAAAAGGTCCGTCAGTCTGCTTCTGCGGTGAATGAGGTTACCATGAACATCGTGGTAAACGCTACAGCCCAGGCAGAGCGTGCCCGAAACGTGCTTGATCGGGTCACGGCCATGGGAGAGACGGCCCAGGAAGTTCAGGCAAACGTGCTCGAGACCAAGCGAGCAGCAACGGTGACATCCGAATCCCTTGAGAGCATGTCTTTGGAGATAGAAGGCATGGCCCAGAGCGCGGGGCACCAGGACACCCAGAGCCGTGAAGGGCAGTCCATTGTCGATGCCATGGGTGAAACCGCTCGGGAAGTTTCCGGAAAAGCGACCGAACAGTTCAACGCAGCACAGGCCACATCTGAAGCGGTGAACCGCATGGTTCAGGTTATCGAGGAAGTGGCCAAGAGCGCTACCGAAGCGGCGAGACAGTCGGAGCTGACCGACAAGTTCGCTCGGGAAGGTGGCGAAGCGGTTGAAAAGGTCGTTCAGGGTATGAGAGGCATTGCGGACAGCTCTGAACAGATCAACGAGATCATGGTCGTGATCTCATCCATTGCCGAACAAACGAACCTGCTCGCTCTGAACGCTGCCATCGAGGCTGCTCGAGCCGGGGAACACGGCAAGGGGTTCGCTGTCGTCGCGGACGAAGTGCGAAAGCTGGCGGAGAGAACTGCAGAATCAACGAATGAAATCGGCGATCTTATCAAGGAAAGTAATAAGAGAGTTGAAGAAGGAGAGCGGTTGTCGGCTAGTAGCCGGGATGCGCTTAAACAGATCCAAGAAGCTGTTGCTAGAACCAACCAACTGATCGGCGGCATTTCCCAGAGTGCCATTCGCCAGACCGAAGATGCCGCGAGAGTCCAGGAAGCTATGGAAAGACTCACATACCTGGCTCAGGACATTCTCGGTCTGACCGCAGAGCAGGCAAAACGCCGTGAGAGGGCTGCCGGTCTGATGGGCGAGATGCGTAATTTGAGCTCGTCAATTCTGAACAAGGCTGGATCGGGCGTGGAGACTTCCCGCACTGTAACTCAGGAAATGATCGGAGTTACCGATCGTGCCGAAAAGGTGACAAGGTTGACGGGACTGCAGTCCGAGAGGGCCGCGGTGCTCAGACAGATCATGTCGGAAATGGCCGATGTTGCCAGCCGCAATGCCGAAGGTGCTGCAGGTGCGTCCGAAACCACCCAAGAGCTGGCACAGACGGCAGACCGGCTCGGTCAACTGGTCGAGCAATTCCGCATCTCGAGGGACGTATAGCATCGGATCCTTAACTATAGGCTTTTTGTGAGGTGTGTGATGCCTATGCGAGTCCTGGTCGTAGATGACTCGGGCTTTATGAGAAAACGAATCATCGAAGAGTTGCGAGGACAGGGACATTCAGTTGTTGGCGAAGCAAAGAGTGGAGTCGAAGCAATCGAAATGTACCGGCGGCTCAGACCCGACTTGGTCACCATGGATATTACCATGCGGGACAAGGACGGTATAACGGCCGCCAGGGAAATTATCGGTGAAGATCCCGAAGCTAACATCGTGTTCCTTACCATACTCAAGGATGAGAAGTTCAAAATAGAGGCAGAGAAGCTCGGAGCCAAAGGCTTCATCAACAAGACCGATCATCAGTCAATTGCCAAGTTCGTCCAGGAGATGGATCGAAAGCAGTAGGGGCGATGGTTCCTGCACGTTCCATATTCGCTCAATCTGACAAAGTGGAGGATGATACGCCCTCCGCGCGAACGGGCTTGCAGTACTTCAAGTGGAGCACCCATATGAACAGGCTGATGGTCCTGCTTTTCCTGCTCGGTCTTGTGGTCGTTTCGATCAGCGCCAAATTCTTCTTCGACGCGACTCACGAGATCCAGAGCGCATCTGTCGAGGCGCCCGGCAGCCCGGCTATGAGTGCTGCCCTCTCGGCCCAAGACAACGTGGGGCTTCTCGAAACAAATCGGACCAGGTTCGCTGTTGTGCTCGTGATAACCGTGTCCTGGTTCGCTCTGGCGATGTATCTAATCGCCAGGAGGATCGTGGTCCCCGCAAATAAGATGGCGGTCGCTGCCCGACAGATGCTTCAGGGTAACTTCGGCTCCACACTGCCGAACGACTCCAAAGGTGACCTGGGTGATGTCGGGAAGCTCCTCAATGATATGTCCGCAAATTTCCAGGAAATTCTTCTGCTAACTGGTACGGCGGTGGGCAATTCCTTGGCTGCCCTGGAACGATTGGACAGCACGGTGAAAAGCGATTCCCACAGCTCCAGCGCAGAGATGCAAAAACATATCGAGGACATGAAGCGGCATCTTGGAACCCTCCAGACCATGGTACAAGAATTCACCTTCTATCAAGCGCGATTTGACGGTCGCGCGGTTTTCGGAGACGTTGCTGATACGCAAGGAACGGGTGGTCCCGCGGTCGATCGCGAGAACCCGGCGATGGAGGCCATAGACAAGCTCGTCATGTCTCCCGGCAGCAAACCGAAAGGGAACAGGCATGATTGACACGGAAATTCTCGAAGATTACGGCAGCGAAGCGCGGGAGCTCCTTGACGAAATGGATCATAACCTTATTCGTCTGGAAAAAGAAGGCAGCTCGCCCGAACTGCTGAACAACATCTTCCGTGCCGTACACTGCATTAAAGGATCTGCCGAATACATCGGCCTGGAGCGATCCAGCACCTTGACTCACGGCATAGAGAACCTCTTGGACCGCCTTCGAGAAGGTGCTGCAGCCCTGACCCCTCCGATCGTCGATTTCCTCTTCCGGGCCAAGGATCTTATATCCACCCTCGTTTCTGAGGTATCGCAGCATCACGCGGAAAGATCGGAGATCTCGGGGATCATGGAGGAGTTGGATCGCTTCCTCATGCAAGCTCCGGACGATGGACTGGCGGACAAATCTCTCACAGCGTCCTCCCTTGCCTCACAGGTGGTCGAGACTGGTTTCCTGGCTTCGGAAAGCGCCTCAGAAGAGGTCGTTCCCACGGACGGTGCTTCCTCCATCCCGGATGAAGCGCAAGAGGTAATCTCGGAGGCGGAGCAGGATGCTGCAACAACAGCTACTCGCCCTGAGGACACGATTCCTGAGAAGCTTTCCGCCGACGAATACGCTTTCCGGCCCGAGCCGTTCCAGGATGCTGAGCCCACGCTGGCAGATGTGTTCGACCAATCCGAGAGCAATGATACCACTGTCGTCCCCACTGAAGAGGAAGCGGAATCGCCATTCGGGCTCACCCACCTTCGAGAGGGCTCTCTCGAGGAGACCGTATCTCACGTGCTCAGCATTTCACTCTATCTGGACGACCTCCAAGACGGCCTCAACGAAGAGGAAGCCCTGTCTTTCATCATGCAGAAGATCGGTGTCCTCAGAGAGCATCCATCATTCAGCACGCGTCAGGATATGCTTGATATCCTTGACTCTATGGAAGAGCGGCTGATGGCAGTGGCCGAAGGTCCGGCAACGCAATATAGCGAGAATGTCGAGGGACTTCGAGGTCTTCTCCATGCTTTGAGGCCGTACTATCCACCGGACCTGTTCCCACTGGATCAGAAGACCGGGGAGGACCGACAAGCCTATCTCATGTCAGGCAAAGGGCAGCCATCGGAGCCGCCGATTCCATCCGCATTCGCGGAGGAGTTGGCCCAGGTTCCTGGAATCACGTCCCCTATCGCAGACGCTCTTGTCCAAGCAGGGTTCGTGTCCTGGGATGGGATCGCGTCTGCAGACCTCGCATCCCTGACCGAAGTGGAAGGAGTCTCGCCCTCCCTGGCTAGGAGCCTTCTCCACGCGGCAGGAGTCACTCCTCCTGTACCCAAGCCGGTACCGGTACCCGTCGCCCGTCCCAGGGAAGATCGTTCGCTTCTGGCTGATGTGGACGACGATCTGCTCAAGGAGTTTGAGGGCATTTTCGTACCGCCGGAAGCCAGGGAAGCCGAAGGTAAATCCGATAGCGCACCTTCCGAGATCGCAGCGGATCTTCTCGAGGAGCTGGGCTCAGTTGGCGAGACCGACCGCGAGATCATGGAAATCTTTCTCTCGTACGGTTGGGAAATTGTCGAGAAACTCCGGCCTCTTGTCAGGACTATGGAGGAAAGCGGTGCGGAGAGGAGCACGTTGGAGAAAGCAGCCGATCTGATCAAGCATATCAGGTCCTCATCCACGTACATGGATTACCAGGGATTGGCCTCTTTTCTTGATCAGTGGTACGAAAAGACGCTTTGGGCTGCCTCAAGGATCGAATCAATTTCTCGCGCAGATCTCGAGTTCATGAATGAATACCTGCAGCGCTTCCAGCAGTTCCTCCATGGCTTGGAAAGAGCCCTCAATCCAGCTTCCACCTTTGAGCCAGGTGCGTCACAGGCCGGTGAAGCTCCGTACGAGTTGATTGCTTATTCGACGCGTGAGAGGAACGGAGCCAGAGCGGAAGAGGTTCCCTCTGAAAGCAGCGAGAGATTCGTTGGCGTTGCGGCGACCACCGAGCACGGGGAGCCTGCCGCAGAGAGGGCCGAGGTACCGGAGGCGGGTGAAGCGCCGCCCGCCGAGGCAGGCGCTCAAGTCGTTCCTGCAAGCGATTTCGGGCATGACGGGGCTCTCGTCAAGACTATGCGCGTGGATTCCAGCAAGGTGGACCTGCTGTTAAACCAGGTGGGAGAGCTGGTGGTGAATCGCTCTTATGTGGAGCAGCTTTCCTTCGAGCTCAAGGAATTCCAGCGCTTGTTGATGACAACCAAGGTTGTGGGGAAACGGGAGCTTTCCGTAGTCAAAGACTTGATTTTGAAGGTGGGCCAGGTAAGCCTTTCCCTCGGACGCGTGTCCACGGACATTCAGGAAGGCGTAATGAAGCTCCGAATGCTCCCCATCGGCCAGCTATTTAACCGAATGCCTCGCCTGATACGCGACTTGTCGCGACGAGTAGGGAAAGTGGTCAACCTCGAGGTGTACGGTGGGGATACGGAAGTGGACAAGCGTGTAATCGAGCAGATCTACAATCCGCTGGTCCATCTAATACGAAACTCTGTGGATCATGGCATTGAGGATCCGGAAACCCGTAAGCGCCTCGGAAAGGGCGAGGAAGGCTCTGTCATTCTCCGTGCTTATTCAGAGGGAAACCAAGTTGTCATCGACGTGGAGGATGACGGTTCGGGAATAGACAGGCGGGCAGTACTGCGAAAGGCGGTTGAAAGCAGGCTCCTCGACGGTCAGGACTTGGAAAACATTTCCACACAGGAAGTATACAATTTCCTCTTTCTCCCGGGCTTCTCGACCAGCGAAAAGGTGACGCGTACTTCGGGCCGGGGTGTCGGTATGGATGTTGTCAAGAAAGATGTGGAGAAGATAAACGGCCACGTCGAGATCGAGTCATGGGAAACCAGGGGTACGAGAATCTCTATAAAGATCCCGTTGACACTTGCAATCATCCAGACGCTCCTCATAAGATCGGGTAAACATCATTTTGCTATTCCGTTAACCTCCGTTCGAGAGATCGTTCAGGTCAATCGAAATGACATCCAGACCATTGAAGGTTTCGAAGTCATCAAGTTTCGTCACGAAACGATTCCGGTGTTACGCGTTTCGGAAATCTTCAAGCTTGAAGAGACCCGGGAAGCCAGGTTTCTGGTTATAGCAACGGCCGGTCCCAAGACGATCGGCTTTTTGGTGGAGAGCCTCTTGGGCGAACAAGACGTTGTCATCAAGCCTCTAGCAGAACATGTTTGCGAAATTAGAGGCCTGGCAGGCTCGACCATTCTCGGCGACGGTACCATAGCCCTGGTCATGGACGTCACCGAAATCGTCGATGACATCATGTTTCAACAGAGGCAGCTAGGCATTCAAGGAGGTCCGTACGCACGGAGCGAATCGGTGGCAGGAATTCGGTAATGAGGTCTCTCACCGATCGCTCCAAACCTGAGCGGACCACGATGGCCTGCGGCACCATTAGAAGGACTACGCTTTGACGGTAGTCACTTTTCGGTACTGCAAATCCTTGAGAGGAGCTCCGGATTCAACAGTCTAAGTGCGCGAGGTGCTCACGAGCATGGGCGAGCTCATAGCTATCGTAAGCCAAAAAGGCGGAGTGGGAAAAACCGCTACTGCCGTGAATCTGGGGGCATGCCTTTCGGCGCTCAAGAAACGCGTACTCCTGGTCGGGATCGATCCCCAATGTGGATTGACTACGTGTTTCGGGCTCGACAGTACGGGTGTCCGAGGCGGCCTCTTGGACATCCTGCGCGATGGCATGGCACCCACTGACGTGATCCATCCTTCTCATCCTCGTCTTCCACGTCTTGACGTGGTCCCTTCGAATATACTGACCACTGCGGACGAGGAGCACTTTGTGCTGCTGCTCAATCGTGAGCCCGGCGCGTTAGGACAGATTTTGGAGGAGCTGAGACATCTGTACGACTTCGTGTTTGTTGACTGTCCACCGCGATTGGACAACCCGACAAAGGCTGCGCTGATCGCTGCGGACACCTATCTGGTTCCCGTCCAATGCGAGTATGCCTCAATGGGGACCGTTGGCCGAGTGCTTAGAGCTGCTCTAGAAATCAAGAGGTCACACAACGCGCGATTGGGGATATTTGGCTTTCTGATTACTATGGCGGACAAACGGTCAGGGTTTACCGTCAAGGTGGTGCAGGAAATTCGTCAGTATCTCAAGGAGTGGGTATTCCGCACCATTATTCCCCGTGATCCTAAATTGGCAGAGATTCCGCAGCGACGCGAACCGGTGATTGCATATGACCTCCAAACAGGAGGCGCGCGGGCCTATATCCAGTTGGCAAGGGAAATCCTGGCACTGCGCGAGGATCGAAAAAGATAGGCGACATCCCTGGGAGAAGCCCTGAAGGGACACCTCCGGTGTGGGGCGCACGCGGTGGGAGTGTCAACCTTAAGGGGAGAACGTATGGACCCCCACGAGAACAATAGGATTCGAGTCCTGGTCGTAGACGATTCAGCTCTCATGAGTCGGCAAATTGCAGGCATTTTGGGAGATGACGATCATATTCACGTGGTAGGAAGGGCAAAAGACGGTCAGGAAGCTCTCGATATGATAGAAATTCTCAAGCCTGATGTCATCACGCTCGATGTGGAAATGCCTCGGATGAACGGCATAACCACCTTGAAGCACATCATGGTCCGATATGCCACCCCCACGGTGATGATCAGTGCCCTGACCACTGAGGGAGCGCGAACCACCTTTGACGCGCTTAAATTCGGAGCAATCGACGTCATTGCAAAACCTTCCCGCAGAGAAGACCAGAGCCTCGAAGCGCAAAAAGCGGAAATCGTCGCGAAAGTCAGAAGAGCCGCGGCCATAAGGACTGGGAGGTCACGCTACGTTCGCGTGCCATCCTCCGGGAGTGCCACCGTGAAGGGACCGGGCAAGCCTGCAGATCGGAGCACGCGGCTCATCGGAATGGGCGCTGGAACTGGTGGCTATTACGGGCTGCTTCGGGTTGTCCCGGCGTTGCGAAAGACGTTTGCCAATACCATCATTGCCATGCTCCTCGTGGCAAACAAATATATAGAGCCGTTCATCGGTTATTTGGATTGGCACAGCGCCATACCGGTACGCGGCATCCGCGGAGTCACTATTCCGGAAAAAGGGACGTGCTACGTGTGTAGCGGGGAAGATGGTCTTATCATTGAGAAGAACAGGGACGGAATCCCAAGATTCAAGGTCATGGGCCAGTGCACCGCAAACCCAGGCCCCATTGACAGGCTTTTCCTCTCTTTGAGCGCTTTTGGACAGCGGGCTGCCGGCATCGTCATGACTGGCCCTGGCTCCGACGGGGCTGGCGGTGCTGCAGTGCTCCGAGGTGTCGGCGGCACCGTGCTGGCGCAAGACATCAACAACTGTCTCGACCCCCAGATGCCTCTGGCAGCATTGGAAATAGACGCGGTGGACGGAGTACTTGCCGATTACGAAATTCCCGACTTCCTTATGAAACTGTAGGCGAGCGCGAGGTCCAGGATCCCTTTTCCAAGCCCGTTTCGTAGAGAGATGCGTTTGGAAGGGGGCTTCGTTTTTTTGGCCTTCAACAATGAACGGCGAGACGAAAATGTCTCGGAATTGCGGCAAATGTTAAGATCGTGGCACGCTTCTTTTTTGCACCCTCACAGTTGCTCTCCCGAAGGGAGAGGGGACTTGCAACCACCCGGAATTACAGAGCCGTCTCCCTCTGGGAGAGGGTGGGGTGAGGGCCCCATGGGCAGTATCCTCCCTCACCGTACCACTTTTTCTGCTGTTTCCCGAGTTTTGAGAAATTTTCAGACGCCCGTTCTACTGGTCTGCGATCCTCCCATGAATGATCTTGACACATGGGTATCGGGAGCATTTTTGTAATCATTTCTCGGGTATTCTAGCTACTTATTACTAGATTCTCCTGTCTATGTAAAATATTCTCGACAAATACCTCTAACCTATGATTAAAGCTCTTGTGAGCATGGCGCGCTTCGGATGCCGACGCGCGCGCCTCACGGCCTGCGGCCTTGTCGGTTCGGCCACACATTGCCGCCAAATCACGGAGGGAAAGACGTGAGGGTCAACCGGATCACGCGCGTACACGACAGTGGACTTGTGGGCAGAGCCTCCACCGGTCGGATGACCTGCCAGCCTGCCGGCCTTTGCTTGGTCACCGCACTTGTGAGGAAGAGTTTCCGATTTGTGGCGGACAACCGCTCACGCCGCCTGTTCCCCTTGCTTGCGCTCTGTTCGGCCGTCTGGGCTCTCGTCGCACTCTGCGGGGGGTGCGTAATCACTCAGCAATCCATGATGGCCGGCGGGTTGGGCACTCAAGGCGATCAGGCTCTCATAAAACCGGTTATTCCTGAGGATTCCCCGGACCTCGCCTCTCAGAATGGGACATCCGACGTGCCGCGTCAAAGCGACACGCTTGACGGTTCTGGAGCCGCTGCCTCGCCTTCCGCTCAGGCATCGAGTGGGTCTCCGCAGGAAGTACCCCAAGCCGGTGCGCCGGCGTCCCCGTCAGCGTTCTCTCCTTCCCCATCCACAGGTGGCGACCCGGGTCCTGAAAGGCCCGCCGGGGGTTCTATGACTCCTCGGCCGTACCAACCCCCTCCTGAGTTGACAGCGAGGAGCTCTCGAGCGGATGGGCCGCGGGACCATGCACCGATGGTTCGCGCACCTGAGGTTCCGGCCCGCAGTGGAGTCAATCCTCACGAAGCACCCAAGCCAGCGCCCGAAAGCCAAGAGACGCATCGAGCCAAGGGCAAGGCCGGAGGAGCGGCCAAACCTGGTGAGAAGTCCGATGAGACGGAGTGGGAAGATCAGAAGGTGAGGCACGCCGCTATGGGGCTGCGCGACGCACATGGGCCTGCACAGAAGATGAAGCTGTGCTACGCAGTGAAGGATGACGAATGGTGGGTTACATTCTACGAAGATGCCGGCTCGCACTACGAATTGAAGCAGTATGTTTGGGATCGGGACCTGGAGCGCTTGGAACCTTTTCTGGTCCTCAAGCGAGTCGGCAAGGAAAGGTTTGACCAGCACTTGAGCATGGGCGAACCGGACAGGGCTTGCGAAGTTATTGACCTGAGTACGCCACGGCACGCGGGAAAGGATGGATCTTCACCGAGCTTTTAGACGCGACGTCGGGGCCAGGGGAGTACGATCTCGAATCGCCTTGGGAGATATCGTCGGGTGATGATGGTCGCCTTCATTGGGAAGCAATGTCGAGGGGGTAAGCATTCACTCTTGAGCGGGAGGAGAGGATCGATTAGCAGAAATCATTAACGATTTTGTTCTGTTCGCCGCGCATAAGTGAATGATTACTCGAGGGGATCTCGGTTTTGGCTACCGACGATGACTACCATGTCCCGCACTTGTGTTGCTTACTAGGCAATTTTGCAATAACGCCACGTATTCTGCCATGAACTCTGTCAAGGATTTGCACTCCTTCAGAGCCAAAGACACCTCATGAGCCATAGCAGAATTCCGCCGCTGAGTCTACAAAGGAACATGTCAAGAAGGGATTGCGACGTAGGGGCACCCCTTGTGGGTGCCCAGGGCGGGCACTAGGAAATTGTCTCAAAAGCCGGATGTCCGTGATAATCGTGGCACACCCCCTCACCCTGACCCTCTCCCCCGAAGCGGGGGAGAGGGGATTCTTCCGGCTCCCTCTCCCTCTGGGAGCATAGGCGTTAAGTTAGAAGTGGAACGGCCAATTGTTCGTCATTCCGGCGAAAGCCGGAATCCAGTCCTTCCAATATGTTATGGGCCCC
>Ga0067045_1029255_pt1 | contig 22479 bp, 17 predicted proteins | sample TerdegcTABiofilm_FD_59184 | JGI IMG/M metagenome (GOLD analysis project Ga0067045, IMG submission 59184) | Combined Assembly of (Gp0054472, Gp0054536) Wastewater bioreactor microbial communities from Singapore -Terephthalate degrading...
GGGACCCGCTGGCGGGGCCGCCAGCAAACCCGGCCCCGCCGGCTGGCAGCGCCGCCGCTTAACCGCGCCGGCGGGTCAGCGCCAGAGAGCCCGACACGGGAGTCTTCGGGTCTCCGGGCAACAGATCGGCATAGTTCTCGACCACCTTGCGCACGGCCGCTGCGTGCAGTTCGATGGCCGCCGCATCGAAGCGCTTGAACCAGGGGATGCTGTATACGCGATCCTGCACAGCCTCGGAGACCGGCAAGGATCCAGGACCCTGGCGGCAGTCCACGCCGGCAGGCAGATGCGCGATGTTGGTGGGCCGCCCCTCGCGGAAGATGTCCACCGTGTGCATCAGCGGGTGCAGATGCAGCGCCTTGTTGCAGCCCGGGTAGAACGCGTCCACCCCCTCGGCGCGCACGGCTTCGCAGAACCGCGACACCGACAGACCGCCCAGCTCCTCGGCTTTGTAGATCCCCTTGCAGGCATACCAGCCGCCCTTGGTGGTATGGGGTTCGCTGGGCCGATGGCTGTCCAGACCCGGCAGATCCGCCAGCAAGTCCCAGAAGTAATTCATGGCGCGGTCGATCTCGGCCATCTCCTCGTCGTACTTGTCGACCTGGTGCAGTCCGACCACGGAGGAAAGCTGGTGCATGCGGTTCTTGTACCCGCCCCAGGGCAGGCCGGCCAGCGGCCGCAGGTCATCGTTCTCCAGCTCGCCATGCCGCTCGTAGTGACCCCAGAGGATGGCCCGCTCGTAGATCTCGCGGTCATTGGTGCACAGGATACCGCCCTCGCCGATGGCCAGCGACTTGCCGGACATCAGGGACATGGCCGCCACATCGCCGAACGTGCCGACCTTCTGCCCCTTGTACAGCGCGCCATGCGCGTGGGACACATCCTCGATGACCTTCAGGTTGTGTCGACGGGCAATCACCATGAGGCGGTCGATCTCCGCCGGCATGGCGACATAGTGGACCACCATGATGGCCTTCGTGCGCGGGGTGATGCGCCGCTCCACATCGTCCGGATCCAGATTCAGGGTGAATGGCTTGATGTCGGCGAAGACCACCGAGGCGCCCAACGTGAGCGCCTGAATGCAGCTGGCCCAATAGGTGATGCTGGGACAGATCAGCTCGTCGCCGTGTCCCAGACCGCAGGCCCACATGGCCGCCAGCAACGCAGCCGTGCCCGTGTTGTGTGCCAGCGCATACCGAGTGCCCTGCCAGCGCGCGAACTTGACTTCGAACTGCCGGGTGATGTCGGTGCCGGACATGTTGCCCTGCCGCAGCACCTCCAGCACGTCCTGCTCCATCGCCGGCGTGACGATTGGCCAGTGGAACAGGTGGCTGTAGTCCCGAGTTACTGTCTTCTCTCCTCCCAGAAGCGCGAGCTTGCTCACCGTGTGCTCCTTTCCTCGAGCCAGTGAAATCCCCGGACGCCGTCGGCACCAGATCCCCACCCGGCGGCACCCGATAACCTCCGTTATCGATCGATCACGGCCACAGCTCCACCGCGACTGTCGGTGCTGCCGCGGCCTTCAAGTCTAAGCGCGCGCGCTCGACCTGCACAATCCCTCGCCCGCGCGGCGGCCCGCCGACTGCGCGGCGGCGGCAGCGCTACCGGCCCCCACCGCGGCGCCGCAGCGGCGGACGGACCGGACACCGCCGGTGGCCGTGCCCCCGCCCGCGTCGCGATCGCGGCCCGGGATCGCAAGCCACTCGCCAAGACGCACCGCGGTCGCTATGCTGGAAGGCGCGGGGCTCCGGCAGCCGGCGGGGAGCCCCCCGGGGGGCGCCGCCAGAGCCTCCGGGGCCGACTGCGCATCCTCGTCTGCGTCCTGCGAGGGCAGGCCCCGCACCGACCGAACCTCGTCGACCAGATCGCCATGTCCTGCGCGAGTCCGACCGAAGTCGGTGGCGTGCCATCCCGTCCGAGATTGTGGGCGGCCCGGCTCTTCTACGCCCTGTACTACGCTGCCGCAGCCACTCTGCTGCCTTTCCTGGTGCTGTACTATCAGAGCCGCGGGCTGGAGGGCCGTCGCATCGGGCTGCTGGCAGCCATTCCCCCGGTCTTGGCCACGGTCGGCGGCGCGCTCTGGGGGGCGCTGGCCGATCTGAGCCATCGCCACCGCCTGGTGCTGCTGCTGGCCATCGCCGGCGCCAGCGTCTGTGCCCGGCTGCTCGGCCAAGCGGCGACCTTCCCGCTGCTGCTGCCAGCGGTGGTCGCACTGGCGCTGTGCCTGGCGCCCATCCCCTCGCTGGCCGACCACGCCGTCCTCGAGCTGCTCGGGCAACAACGCCATCGGTACGGACGCGTCCGACTGTGGGGAGCAGCGGGCTGGGGAGTGGCCGCGCCGCTGGCCGGCCGCTTGGTGGAGCGCACCGGCCTGCATAGTGCCTTCACGCTGTTCGCGGGCCTCATGCTGGTGCTGCTAGCTGCGGCCGTGGGCCTGCCTGCCCCCCATGGACACGGGCGACAACGCCTGCAGGGTGGCATCGGCGCGTTGGTGCGCCGGCCGGAATGGGCGTTTTTCCTGCTGTTGGCGTTCGTCGGTGGGTCCAGTCTGGGTTTCGCGCACCATTACCTGTTCCTCTACATGCGCGCGGTAGGCGCCAGCCCCACCAGCATGGGGTTGGCATTGTCGGCAGCGACAATCAGCGAACTGTTCTTCTTCTACCTGACGGATCGGCTGCTGGGCCGCTGGGGCGTGTGGCGCGTGCTGTTCGCTGGGATGATGATCGGCGGCGTGCGCTTGCTGCTGTACGCCGTGACCGACGCCTCCTGGCTGATCCTCGCCATCCAGCTTCTGCACGGGCCATCGTTCGCGATGGTGTGGACGGCCGGCGTGACCTGCGCCCATCGGCTGGCTCCGCCCGGCGCAGGCGCCACCGCCCAAGGGGTATTCTCCGGAGTCAACTTCGGCCTGGCCGGAAGCGCCGGCGCCCTGCTCGGCGGGGTCATGCTGGACTACATGGACCCGCAGGCCATGTACGGTTGGGCTGGCACCGGCGTGCTGGTCCTGGTGGCCCTACTGTACGCCACCAGCCGCCGCCACGCCGCAGCGCTGAACCTCGACGAAGAGCCTGGCGGCTGAGCCCATGCGCGCAGGCAATCAACCCAGGCCCGAGCGGGCATCCAGCCGCCCGACCATCGGGCGGCCATGCGGGGCCGAAGCTTGGGCATTGCCGCATGGGGCGGGGCGGCCTGCGCGCTGCGCGGCCTTCGCCGCCGTGACGCGGGCGGCCAACTCGTTGACCACGTCCTCGATGCGGCGACGCCCGACCTCCCACTCGCCGACGGCATGATGGAACGACAGCCCCTGGGAGGCCGCGGACTGCCGCAGTTGGGAGATCTTCGTCTCGGCAGCGGTGGGTCTCCCGTCGAAGAGGATGACGACCTCGTCGCCCGAATACCAGCGCGCCACCAGGTCGCTGCGCCGGAACGGCATGGAAAAGGTCGCCCGCACGCGCCGATCCACCTCGGCGAACCCCAGCCGCTCGTTGAGTGCGTGCATGTCGTCCAGATCGAGGAAGGCAACCGCCCGGCATCCCCGGGGCATGACGAAGCAGAACTGCAGAAACGCGGCCCGCGTCCACATGCCGAACGTCTGATCCCAGCTCAGCTCGCGGACTTGCTGCCGCATCTTCTCCAGCTCCGCCTCGTAGCCGAGCAGACGTCCGAGCAGGCGCCGGAACACGTGGATCAGGACTCCAGCGGGAAGGCCGCAGGGCCCGCTCCGGTGGTGAAGAAGCGAGCGTTGGCCGCCGCCTGGGGGAACGCCGCGGCGTACGCGGCGGACCAGCTCGACAGGAACGCGGCGGCCTGGTCCGCTGCGACCAGCGCCCAGACGCTGCCGCCGAAGCCCGCCCCGAACGCCGAAGCCGCCACCGCCCCGTGGCGGCGGGCCGCCCGCGCCAGGAACATCGTCTGGGGCACCTGGTTGCCCAGCAGCGTTTCGGTCAGCTCCTGGGAGCGATCCACCAGACGCCCGAACTCCACCAGATCGCCTGCCAGCAGAGCATCGCCCGCCGGTCCCACGATCTGGTGATTCTCCGCCAGATAGTGCTCCAGACGCCGCAGCAGTTCGTCGCCGGCGAAGCCGTCCATGGTGGCCTGGGCCACCGCCGCCCGCAGCCGCGCCAGCGCGTCCGGACTGCTGGCCAGGACCTGTTCCAGGTACACTGCGTCGCTGCCGGTGGTCTGGCGCCAGACCTTGACGATGGCCTGCACCATGCCGGCAGCGCGGTTGTACAGCGCCTGCGCGGCCCCCGTCTTCTCCGCCACCACGCCGCTGAAGCCGACCGCGAACACCAACCCAGCGGGCAGCGGGATGAACCGTTCGTGACGGGCCGGGCAGTACCCGAACTGCCCCAGCCTGCCGGCCTGCGAACACAGGATGGCCGTATGATCCTCGCTGCCACCGAAGGTCCCGACGCCGCGATCGCCCAGCAGATCGCCAAAAGTCTGGCCGTTCTCGATCGTCCCCAAATAGGCAGCCAGCGACAGCGCATCGGGGATGTTGCGCCGATACTCCGGCTGGAGTTCGAGACGATTGACCGCCGCCAGCGCCAGAAAGGTCGCGACGATCATCGCCGACGAGCTGCTCATCCCCGAGGCCGGCGGCAGGTCGCTGACGAAGGCGAGGTCCGCGCCGGTGCGGGCCGCCGGGAAGTTGCGCGCCACGCGCCGCGCCACCGTCATCGGGTAGTTCGCCCAGTGGCCGTGGGTGGCCTCCAGCTGGGGATCCAGCTCGAACTGGACCCGCTCGCCAGTGGCGGCCGCCGCGACGCGCACGATGCGGTCCTGGCGGGGGCTGACGCACAGGCAGAAACCCTGCTCCACCGCAGTGACCAGCGTGTGGCCGCCCGCGTAGTCGGTGTGCTTGCCCAGCACCTCGATGCGGCCAGGAACGAAGAACGCCTGCACCGCCCGCGCCCCATCGACCCCCAGCGATGCCAGCCCACCGGCAGCCTGGCCGAAGAGCCTGGACTTGACTTCGGCCACCTCCCCGTCCAGACCGCGGCTCGCCAGCAGCGACCGGGCTGTCGATGCTTCCAACAGGTCGGCCAGGGTCACAGTCGCACCTCCATGCCCTGCAAGCGGGCGGCCACGCCGGCCACATCCTGTCGGCTCGACAGGTCGAGCACGGCCGCATGAAAGGGAATGGCCCGAAAGCGCACGCGCAGGTAGTCGATCGCGTACTGGACGGCGTCGGTGATCTCCAGCTCGCCGCGCACCGATGGCTGGATGGCGCGGCAGGCCGGGAAGATCCGCCGATCGAATCGCCAGCAGTTCATGCTGATCCCCACGGGCCCGGGCAGCGCCGCGATCACGCTGGGGCTGGGTTTCTCGATGATCCGGCGCATGTACCCCTCGGCGTCCACCTCGACCACCGCGAACCGCAGCAGCCGCTCAGCAGGGATATTGCTGCCGATCAGCATGCCTTCGCGCGAGAACACCGGCAAGCCGGGTCCCGCCAACGCCCGCATGGCGCGCAGGGCCTCGACCGGGTAGTAGTTGTCAGAATTCACCACCAGAAACGGCTCATCGCCAGCGAAGTCTTCGGCGGCCACCACGGCATCTGCGGTGCCCAGCGGTTCCTGCTGGATGGCGAACTGCACCTGAAGCCGCTCGTACTGCAACTGGTGGCCATAGTACTGGCGCAGTTCGTCGTGTTCTGGGCCGATGACCAGGCACACCCGGCGGTACCCGCTGTCCGCCAGCGCGGTGAGCACGTAGTCCAGGAAGGGGCGCTCGATCGGCATCAGCGCCTTCACGCCCGTGGCCGCCACCGCGGCCTGGCGCGGGGTCAACGCCGCCCGATCGTCGGCTTTGCGCATGCGTGTCCCTAGCCCGCGAGCCAGGATGACCACCTTGTCCATCGGTATGTGCGTGACCCCGTAGCTAAGAGATAGACCCACCCGTGGCCGCTGGCTCGGGGGGATTGCCACTGCGACCCGAAAACTGCGCGGACGGCTGGCGTTGGTCGATCGCCGTGCCGGTCGTGCGGCCGACCATCGTCGGCCTCGGCGGGCCAGGGCCCTGTCTGCCATCGTGCCGGTGCCGATGGGCCCCGAGAGGCGCTTGCAGGCTGGCGCGAACTCTCAGGGAGCCCTGAACACCACCTTGTCGTCCGCGTCCCGCAGTTCGAGTTCAGGCTTGCCGTCGGCGCCCAGCCGCAGCGTGGCGCGCGTGCTGCCTCCCAGGTCGTACAGATCCAGGCGGGGCGATCCGTCCTGCCGCACCCCCAGTCCGGCGCGGAACCGCTGCTGCGGATCCAGCAGCCCCACGTAGGCCAGGCCGTCTTCCAGGACTCCGACCATGGTCCGCGCGTGCGCCCGGTCGTCGCAGATCTCCAGCAATGCCATGCCGTCCGGGCGCAGGCGCAACGACAGGCGCGTCTGCCCCTGCGTATCGCCCAGCAGGATCTCGGGGCAGTCATCGCCACTGGCGCCCAGGTGCAGCAGCGCCCGGCCGCGGGAACTGCACACCGTGAGGCGGCCCGCACCGCCCTGGCTGAGCCCCAGGGCCACGCGGCTGACCCCCTCTGGACCGTGCAGCCGCAAGCGAGCCGCGCCATCGTCGCTCAGATCTAGATCGGCACGCACGACCTGGTGCTCGTCGGCCAGCTTCAGGAAGGGCACGCCATCCGGCCCCACCCGGAGGATGGCCCGCGCCCGGCCCTCCTGGTCGCACACAGACAGGCCCGTCCCAGCCTCGCCATCCGTGCCCAGGACCAAACCCGGGGTCCCTTTCTCGTCGAGCACCGCAAACTGGGGCCCCGAGCCCTCATCCGCCCCCACCACGATCCGGGGGCGGCCGCGACCATCGCACACGGTCAAGCGCCGCACCTTCAGGTCCGCGCTCGACGCTGCCCCGGGCTGCGCGGACGGAAGCTCGCCGCGCACGAGGCGGCGGAGCTTGCGGGTCTGGCGCCCAGCCCACCACAGGGTCGCCAGACCGAACCCCAGCGCCAGCAGACTCAGGATCGTCGCGCGGGTGACTTCCTCGGCCGCGTGCCGCTGCTGTTCGTGCAGCAGGTCGATGGTCCGCTGCAGCAGCGGATCCACAGCCTCGGCTGACTGCGGCCACAGCCTGCCTGGCACCAGCACCCACAGGAAAGCCAAGGCGGTCGCGTACCCGCACCATGCTGCCCGACGAGGCCGATGGCGTCCCGTCGTCGGGCCCGGCTCACCCAGAGCGGCGCAGCGCCCGCTGCAGCAGAGCCGTGGCGCACAGCTCGTAGCTGGCCTCCCCATCCGGCAATTCATCCAGGTAGACGGTGAAACGCGCCGGCAACCCATTGTTGGGCATGTGCTCGGCCCAGTACGCGGCGTACGCCTCGGTGTATGCCTGCCGGATTCGCTTCTTGGCTGCCGCATACCCCTCCGGGTCCACGCGGGGATCCGGCGCTTTCGGGGCAGCCCCGAAGGCATGCACCTCGAGAAAGTCCAGGTCGGCCAGCGACGAACACAGGCCCGCCGCCCGCACGTACGCCTCCCAGGTGGCAAAGAGGCGGGGGATTTCGAGACGAGGGTCCGTGCGCGCCACGTCCGGCAGGCCCAGCTCGTGGGTGGCTGCCAGGGCCCCCGTCATGCCCACGAAGTGGATCTCGAGGTCGCCGTTGTCCAGCTCGCGGACGACCAGATCCGAGAAGAGCTTGTTCGTCTTCTTGGTGTAGTAGGTGACCCGGCCACGCCGCCGGATGTCCCAGTCCATATGCTCCTCCCGCATGGCCTCTTGCGCCCAGCCCCCCCGCGTTCCACTCGCGCCCAACAGCTTGGTGGAGCTGCGGGCTAGGATACCGTCAGCGCGGTGGCCCCGCCTACCGGGCTGAGACGGCTCCCTGGCACCCGCGCCTGGCAGGATGCGCGGCGGCGGGCTGACATGATACGGAGCCACCTGCGGGGCGGCAAGCCCGCGGTCAGGCGGCCAGCGCGGCCACGATCCGCGCGATGAACTCCGGAGTGGTGCCGCAGCAGCCGCCGACAAAGCTCACGCCCGCCTCCTTCAGCGCCGGCACGTGGCGGGCGAACTCCTCGGGCGTGGTACGGTACACAGTCCGACCGCCCTCCAGCACGGGCAAGCCAGCATTGGCCTTGATCCACACCGGCCGGTCGGTGGCTGCGCACAGACGCCGCGCCAAGGGCACGAACCCCTCGATGCCCTGGCCGCAGTTGGAGCCGATGACGTCGGCCCCGGCCTCGGTGAGCATGGCGACGACCTGCTCGGGGGTCAGCCCCATCATCGTGCGGTCGCGCTCCGGCCCGCTATCGAATACCATGCAGCCGACCACCGGCAGACCGGTGCGGCGGGCGGCACGCACCGCGATCGCCGCCTCGTCCGCGTCCGTCATGGTCTCCACGACCAGACCGTCGGCACCAGCCTCCGCCAGCACCTCGGCCTGTTCGGCAAAGGCCGCCTCCAGCTCTGTTTCGGTGACCTCCCCGAGCAGCAGCATGCGGCCGCTGGGCCCGATGGAGGCGAATACCGCTGCCTGCGCGCCCGCCGCTGCCCGCGAGAGCTCGACGCCGCGCCGGTTGATCGCAGCCAGCTGTTCGACCGCGTGGTGCTTGGCCAGCGCCAGTCGATTCGCGCCAAACGTGTTGGTGAGGATGACCCGGCTCCCCGCCGCCACGTAGGCTCGTGCCACGTCCGCCACCAGCTCGGGGTGCGTCAGGTTCCAGGTCTCGGCGGACTCGCCGAGACGCAGCCCGCGGGCCTGCAGCTGCGTCGCCCAGGCTCCGTCGGTGACCACTGGTCGGCACGCCAGCAGTCGTTCGAGCAGTGCGTGCATCGCCTCCTCCTTTGCCCAGCCGCAATCCCGGTCCCGAAGCGGCCCGCTTAGCCGGGCCCGCTGCTGCCGCCCGAAGATTCCGACTCGGGCGGCGGCGACTCCATGGTCAGCCAGACCGGCGAGTTGTCTGCGTCGGCCATCTCCAGATGGCGGGCCGCGACCCAGCCCTCCAGCGAGGCGCGCACCCGGCACCAGTGGCCGCGGCGTTCGGCCACCAGCACCTCGGTTCCCTCGCGCAGGTACCCGATCACGCCGGCCCCTTTGCCGCGCGGTGCCGCATGCACTCGCAGCCGAGCGGGCCGCACCCGCGCCCAGGACTGCACCCCTGCGGGCAACTCCCCGGTCAGCAGCCGCGCCCGCAAACTGTCCAGCGGAAACGCCGGCCCTGGATCCTTCTTGCGCTCCGGGGCGATCTCCTCGTGGCCCAGGATGTGGTGGATCCGGTACGTGGCCACCAGCAGCCGGCAGACCTCCAGGACCACGCCGAGTTGGGCCGCCGGGTAGCGGTGCCACGGCGTCGCCTCGGTCTCGTTTCGATGCACCCCCCAGACCACATCCTCCGCCGGGTATTCCTGCCCGAACCACGACACGTACCTGCCATCGCGCTCCTGCAGCTGACCGGCGTTGTCGATCTCGATGCCCAGGCTGTACTCGTTGAATCCGCGTCGCTGGCCCCACTGGCTGACCCCGGCGTGCCAGGCCACGACGTCGAAGGGCACGAGCTGGGTGATGGCCCCATCGCGGGCGATCACCAGATGCGCGGAGACGCTGCGTTCGGGATCCGACAAGGTGCGGATGGCCGACTCCGCGTCGGCGCCGGCCGTGTAGTGGATGACGATGGTGTCCGGGTTGGGCGCCACGAAGAAGCCGCCCCGGTTGGGGGAAGGACGGAACTGCACGCCCTTCCCGCGCAGCAGGTGCCGGTGCACGTACATCCTGGCCGTTTCCTTCTGCCTCGGTGTCAGCTCGCTGCGAACCTCCCGCCAGCGCGGCGCGGCCCACCCTGGCGGGAGCTGCCACTGCTCAGGTCGATGCCCCTGTCACGGTGTCACCGTCCACCTGCGGCTGGACCCGCTGCCGCACGATGTCGGCGTACTTCGCGGCGGTCTCGATGGCAGCCACCATGGCCCGGGCATCGGCCGTGCCCTTGCCGGCGATATCGAACGCGGTCCCATGGTCGACGGAGGTCCGGAGGAACTTGAGGCCCATGGTCAGGCTCACCGTGCCGTGGAAGTCCAGGGTCTTGGCCGCGATATGCCCTTGATCGTGGTACAGCGAGAGCACGCCGTCGTACTTGCCGGCCAGGCACTGATAGAAGACCGAGTCGGCGGGCACTGGACCATCCACGTCCACGCCCGCAGCGCGGGCCCGCTGCACGGCCGGCGCGATCACGTCGATCTCTTCGCGGCCGAACAGACCCTGCTCGCCACCGTGCGGATTGAGGGCCGCCACCGCCATCCGCGGCCGCTCGATGCCCAACTGCCGCAGGTACAGCGCGCACCGGGGCAGCGCCGTCACGATCCCCGCCTCGGTGATCGCTGCCGGGACGCGCGCGAATGCCAGATGCCGCGTCAGGAAGAAGATCCGCAGGGTCTTCACCATGAACATGGTCATGGGCTCGTGGTACGCGGCGCGCGCCCGCAGCATCTCGGTGTGATCGATGAACGGACTGCCAGCGGCCTGCAGCGACTCCTTGTTCAGCGGCGCGGTGACCAACCCGGTGATCTGCCCGGCCAGCGCGGCAGCCACCGCCCGTTCAAGGTACGCCATGCCCGCTCGGCCGCCCGCGGCGCTCACCTTCCCGTAGGGGACGCTCTGGTCCAACGCCCCCACGTCGACGAAGTCCAGAACCCCGGACGAGTACCGGCCGGCTTCGGGGTCGTTCACCGCGTGCAACTGGAGCGAAACGCCGAGCAGCTCCAGGGTCTGCTGCAGGACCACTCGATCCGCGAAGACCAGCGGCCGAACGAGCAGGTGCATGGCCGGTTCGCGGAGAGCTTTGACGACGATCTCCGGCCCGATGCCGGCGGGATCGCCCACCGTCAGGCCGATGAGCGGTCGGTCCATCTGCATAGGGAGCGATAGGGCCAAGGCTGCCTCCTCCACGTGACAGCGAAGCTGCTATCGAGAAAGCGACCCCGCGGTGGGGCCGGTCTGTTCGTTGCCCGACGCCTGCTCCGCCAGCGCCAGCAGCAGCACGACAGATCGGCGCACAACGTACAGCCCCCGCGGATCCGACGCCAACCCGGACAGGCAGCGGTCGAACCGCCCGACCGGCACGACCTCTTCCCGGCCAGCCGGTGCGGCGCTTGCTCCGGGTCCACCTTTCCGCGTACCATCGGGGCGACGATGCACCGCGGGGGCGAATCTTGGACCAGCATTCGGCGAATGGCGCCGCGCCGCGGCCGGTGGTCCGCCGCGCGGAGCGCGTGGCATCCGTGCTCATCCTCGCAGGGCTGGCGGCCATCGGTGCGGCCGTGTACTGGCGTGGTCAGCAGTACGACCCCGAAGCCGAGCGCCTGGACGTGTTGCCTCTGTCGGGGAGAGGACAGGCCGCCGCACCGGGAGCACTGCCGGAGCAGTCGGTCCCGCCGCGGACGGCTGCCCCCCAGCCCGTGGCGACGGCGGCGAGCACGCCGTGCGACGGCGTACCCCTGGCCGAGTTGGTGCCGCCCGGGTGGCGCTTGGCAGGGCCGCCTGAACGCTACGGGGCAGCACGGCTGTACGAGAAGATCGACGGACGCGCGGAGCTCTACCTGGCGTACGATGTCCAGACCTTGCTGTTCGCCAGCATGCTCGGCCCCGATGGTGCGACGCTGGACGTGTACGTGTACGCGATGGACACGCCCTTGGATGCGTTCGGCATCTTCTCGGCCGAGCGCCCGCCCACCGGCGCCACTGTGGCAGCCGTCGGCCAGAGTGGGTACCAGGCACCGGGCAGCGTCGCGTTTCATCAGGCGGCCTGCTATGCGCAGGTGCTCGCCGCCGCTGACACCCCGCAGTTGCGGCAGCACGCGCTGGCAATGGCCGAGGCCCTGGCGGCGCGCGTCCCGCCGGACAGCGCGGACCTGTGGGGAGCGGCGTTCCTGCCGGCACGCGACCAGGTCGAACCCTCTCTCCGGTACAGCAAGCGCGCTGCGTTCGGTCTGGAGTTCCTCGACAATGCGTTCACGGCCACCTACCTGCGCCATGGCGAAGAGCTGTCCGCATTCGTGGCCGAGTACCCGGACAGCGCGCAGGCCGCCGCGACCCTGCAGGCCTTCCGGCAGTTCTGGAGGGCCTCGGGAGCCGGCGCCCCGGAAGAGCTGCCGCTACCCGGCGGGACCCTCCTGGTGGCCGGTGGCAGCGGCTACCACGACGCCGTGTTCCAAGCGCATCGCCGCGTCGGGGGCGTGGCCATGGCCACCGACCGCCAAGGCGCCGTGCAGTTGGCCCAGGAGATCTGGCAGCGAGTGACCCGCGGACGGTCACGCCGGCCTGATGCGTCGGGCGCTGTGGTGCCGTCGGCAAGATAGGGGATCCGGGCGGCGAACCTCCTGCTGCGGGCCGCTGCCATTTGACGAGCAGGAACCAGATGGACAGACGCCGTTTCCTCGGACGCATCGGACTCACTGGGGCGGCGCTGGCCAGCCTCGGGGCCGGCGCCATCGCCCTGCACGACCGGCACGGCACCGGGCTGTACGAACGAGCGCGGCGGGGCCCCGCCGCCCGCGTGCGCCTGCCTTCTTTCCGCGTGCCGGACACGACCGGTAGCGTCCAGTTGGCCATCGCGCGCGGGACAGATCCAGCGCGGCTGGTCGCCACTGCGTTGGGCATGCTCGGCGGCATCGAGCGCTTCGTCCGTCCCGGCGACGTGGTGCTGCTGAAGCCGAACGTCGCCTTCGCTCGGCCCGCCAGCTGGGGGGCCACCACCCGCCCGGAGACCCTGCTGGCGGTGGCCCGGCACTGCCGGCAGGCGGGTGCGGCGAAGATCCTGGTCGCTGACAACCCGATCAATCAGCCGGAGGGCTGTTTCGCCAAGACGGGCATCCAGGCCGCCGCCGCTGCCGCTGGCGCGCGCATCGTCTGGCCCCGGCCCGAGGCCTTCAGCCGCGTGCAGATCGACGGCGAGGTGCTGTCCTCGTGGCCGGTGCTCGGCGCGCCGCTGCTGAAGGCGGACAAGGTGATCGGCATCGCGCCGTGCAAGGACCACAACCTGTGCAGCGCCTCGATGTCGATGAAGAACTGGTACGGGCTGCTCGGTGGTCGGCGGAACCAGTTTCACCAGCAGATCCACCGGGTCATCGCCGACCTGGCGCAGATGGTCCAGCCGACCTTGGTCATCCTCGACGGCACGCGCCTGCTGGTGCGCAATGGTCCCACCGGTGGGAGCCTGGCGGACGTGACGGCGGGCGACACGCTGATCGCCGGCACGGACATGGTCGCCGTGGATGCAGCCGGGTACGAGCTGCTCGGCCGAGACCCTGCCCGGCTCGAGTATCTGCAGCGGGCGAGCGCCCGGGGGCTGGGCACCAGTCGCTGGCGCGAACTGAACTGGCGGCAGGACTGGGCCGGCTGAGCGACCCTCAGCCCCCAAGGGGGGAGCACGCATGCGGATCACCACTACGCGGGTCATCTGCCAGGTATTCTTCGTCGCGCTGTCGCTCTTTCTCGCGCTGGCAACCCAGTTCGAGCACCTGCGAGGGTACCCCGTCTCCCTGTTGCTCCAGCTCGACCCACTGGTGGCGCTGGCGAGCGCGATCACCACCCACACCGTGTACCGCGGGCTGTTGTGGGCCCTGGTCGTCATCCTTCCGGTGCTCGTTCTGGGTCGCTTCTTCTGCGGCTGGATCTGCCCGTTGGGCGCCCTGCAGCAGTTCGTCGCCTGGGCAGGAGGCTCGCGCCGTCTGCGCGAACGGATCCAGGCCAACCAGTACCGGCCGCTCTTTGCGGCCAAGTACTATGCGCTGTCCGCTCTGGCAGCCGCCGCGCTGGTGGGCAGCCTGCAGATCGGCTTGCTGGACCCGCTGTGCGTGCTGTTCCGCTCGTATACCGTGGCGCTGCTGCCGCTGGCCGACCAGGTCGCTGGCCACCTGCACGTGCGGCCGCACGTGCACCAGTTCGCCTGGCTCGTGGGTCTGCTGCTGTTCGCCATCCTGTCGCTGAGCCTGGTCGTACCGCGCTGGTTCTGCCGTGTCCTGTGCCCGTTGGGCGCCGCCCTGGGCCTGCTCGCTCGGTTCTCGCTGTGGCGCATCCACCGCGATCCCGGCCGCTGCGTGGACTGCCACCTGTGTCTGGCCAACTGCCAGGGCGCAGCCGACCCGCAGGCGCGGCTGCGGAAGGCCGAGTGCATGCTCTGCCTGGAGTGCCTCGAACGCTGCCCGCACGGGGCCTTGCGCTTGGCATTTCTGCCGGACTTGGACGGCCAGATCACCTACCCGCAGGTACGGGCGCGCCGAGCCGCGTTGGCCGCGCTGGCGGGCCTGCTGGTCGCTGGCTGGTCGCGGCGGAGCGGGCGCGTCAACGACCCGCAGCCCGAACTGCTGCGCCCGCCGGGAGCGCTCGCCGAGGACGCCTTCCTGGCGCGGTGCATCAAGTGCGAGCAGTGCGTCCGCGTGTGTCCGACCAATGTCCTCCAGCCCGCCCTGGGAGAAGGCGGCATCGAGGGCCTGTGGACACCCGTGCTGAAGATGCGCCGCGGCTACTGCGAACTGAACTGCACGCTGTGCGGGCAGGTCTGCCCGACGGGCGCCATCCAGCCATTGTCGCTGTCCCAGAAGCTAGGAGTCGGCGAGTTTGCCGGCCGCGGCCCGATCCGCACGGGGACGGCCTTCTACGACCGCGGGCGCTGCCTGCCGTGGGCGATGGACACCCCGTGCGTGGTCTGCGAAGAGGTCTGTCCGGTTTCTCCCAAGGCGATCTTCACGCGGCGCGAGCAGATCGTCACCCGGCAGGGCGAGACCGTAATGCTGCAGCGCCCGTACGTCGATCCAGACAAGTGCATCGGGTGCGGCATCTGCGAGCACGAGTGCCCGGTCAAGGATCGCGCCGCCATCCGGGTCACGGCGATCGGCGAGACCCGGTTTGCGGACAACAGCCTCCTGCTTCGCTAGCCGGGCCCTGCCGACGCGCCTGCGCATGCCTGTGGCGTGGGCCGCAGCCGTCGCCGCGCGCCAGGCGCGGGCGGGAAGCTCCCAACAGCGGTCTCGGCGGCAGTGAGCCGGGGATCGCCCGCGCCACGCCGGCCCCACCGAACCGGCGTGCAGCACCCGATCCTGCCTCAGGACGCCGGGCGGGTGATCAGCCAGCAGTTGTGGATGCGCGGATTGCGGGCGAAATCGCGGGGAATGGTGCGAGACGTGACATCCTCGACGAGCAGGTCCTCCAACTGCTCCGCGTGCAGCCGGAAACGGCGGAAGTTGTTCGCGAACAACAACACGCCATCGGGAGCCAGCAACCGCGCCGTCTGGCGGAGCAGCCACACGTGGTCCCGCTGCACGTCGAACGTGCGCGCCATGCGCTTGGAATTGGAGAACGTCGGTGGGTCGAGGAAGATCAGGCCATAGCGCTCTCGGTGGAGGCCCTGGAGCCAGGCGAGGCAGTCCGCCTGAACCAGACTGTGGCGGCGCTGGTCCAGGCCGTTGAGCGCCAGATTGCGCGCCGCCCAATCCAGGTAGGTCCGCGACATGTCGACTGTGGTCGTGCTGGCGGCCCCGCCGAGCGCCGCGTACACGGTGGCCGTCCCGGTGTACCCGAACAGATTGAGCACCTGGCGCGCGCTGGCCAGTCGGCCCACCAACGCCCGGGTGAGCCGATGGTCGAGAAACAGGCCAGTGTCCAGATAGGTGGTGAAATTCACCCAGAACCAGCCAGGGCCCTCGCGCACGCGATAGAAGGTCTCGGCCGGCGCCAGCTTGGTGTACTGGGCCCGGCCCCGTTGGCGCTGGCGCCGCTTGAAGTATACCCGCTCGGGGCCCACGTCCAGGACTTCGGGCAGGACCGCCAGAGCTTCCTGCAGGCGCCCGGCCGCAGCCTGCGGATCGACCGTGGGGGGCGCCTGGTACTCCTGCACGTGGACATGCAGCTGGTCGCTGTGGTACACGTCGATCGCCAGGGCGTACTCCGGCAGGTCGGCGTCGTACAGCCGGAAACAGGTGATGCCCTCGCGCCGCGCCCAGCGGCCGAGCTCGCGGAGGTTCTTGCGCAGCCGATTCGCGAACATCTCGGCGCTGCCGCCAGCCCCGGCTCGTCCTCGCCGCCCACCAGGCAAGGGCGGCGTGGCGGGCGGACTCGGTGGCGCGGCGGACGTGGCCGCACCACCGCCGTCAAAGGATGCGGTGACTGCTGGCGCCGCGGACACCCGCCACTGCACCAGGCGGCAGCGCAGCGGCCCGTTGGGCAGCTCGTCGACGCGCCACGGATCGACGCCCAACCGGCGCGCCAGCTCCGCAGAACCGCACAGCACGGCCGCCCACCAACCTTGGAAATGCTGGCGGAGCAGTCGCCCCAATTCCGCATACAGACCAGCCGCCTCCAAGGCATCGCTCAGGCGTCTTCCGTACGGCGGATTGGTCGCCACCAGGCCAGCGCCCGCCCCCGCGGGCGCCTGCGCGAGGCTGGCGGCCAAGGCAGCCTGCTCGATGCGGATGTACCCCTCCAGCCCGGCCTGGCGCACGTTCTGCCGGGCGGCGCGCACGGCCGCTGGGTCCTTGTCGAAGCCCAGCAGTGGCGGCAGGCGGCCCCGCCCGGCCTCCCAGCGTTGGCGAGCCTCGCGCTGCACCTGCTCCCAGCAGTCGGCCTGATGCTGCCGCCACCGCAAAAAGCCGAACCGCTGCCGCAGCCGGCCCGGAGCGCCGTCACCGGCCAGCAGAGCTGCTTCGATCAGCAGCGTCCCCGACCCGCACATTGGGTCCACCAGCGCCCCGCCGCGCGCGGCGATCCGCGGCCAGCGCGCCCGCAGCAACAGCGCTGCCGCCAGGTTCTCCTTCAGCGACGCGATCACCGTGGCGACGCGGTACCCGCGCTGGTGCAGGGGCGGCCCGGCCAGATCCAGGCTGAGCACGGCCTGACGATCCGACAGGTGCAAATCCAGGTACAGATCCGGCCGCTCCCGTTCGACAGCGGGGCGCATGCCATAGCGCGCGCGGAACTGGTCGACTATGGCATCCTTCACCTTCAGGGCCGCGTAGTGGGTGTTGGGCAGCACCGTCGATCTGCCCGCGCACGCTACCACCAGCGTCTCGGCGGGTGTCAGATGCTCATCCCAACGCACCGTCTGGACCGCTGCATACAGATCGTCCGCAGTGCCTACTTGCCACTCCCCGAGCGGCAGCAGCAGGCGGCTGGCCACGCGCGACCACATGCAGACGCGGTATGCCAGCGCCAGATCGCCGCTGAATGCCACGCCGCCCGCGCTGGCCTGCAGCCTTCCGGCCCCCAGGCCGCGCAGCTCTGCGACGAGCAGATCTACACAGCCCGACGGCGCTGGCGCGAAGTACCTGTGCGTTGTCGTGGCCACCAATGCTCCTGCTGTTGGCGACCCCTGGCCGGGCGTCGCTTCCTGGCTCTTGATGTCAGGTCCCTCGGACGGGACTCACACCGCCGGCCATGCCGCAGCCTGTCCCGCCAGAGCGTCCACTGCCGTGCGTGGCATGCCCACACCAGGCCCATCCCGCAGACCGCTGGCCGAGGCCAACCCGGCACGGCTCGGCCAGACGGCCGGCGACAATGGCCGATCCTGCTCCCATGGCTCGGGGCGCCGGCCAATTCCGAACGCGCTCCCCGCCGGCCGCCGCGGCTGGTCCGGCTCTCGATCCACAGGCATACAATATGCACGCCATCGATTGTCCGTGCATCGGCCGGCCGCTATATTCCCGATGAGGTCGCGACCCAGATGCCCGACCGGGCCACGCCCGGCGGAGTGTGCAGGCGCTGGGCCGCGCCCCGCAACCGGCGGCGCACAGGCCGCGGCCGCGTCATCCGCCCGCGCCGCAGGGGAGACGCGTATGGCTCTCGGCAAGACATTGAAGGCACTGCGCCAGAAGCAGAATCTCAACCAGAAGGCGTTGTCGGCCCTGTCCGGGGTCTCACAAGCCACGATCTCGCGCATCGAGACGGGTCGCGTGCGCCAGCTCCGTTCGGCGGCTCTGAAGAGCCTGGCCGACGCGCTCGGCGTCTCGGTCGACTTTCTCATGGGCGACAGCGAGGTCTTCGCCGAGATCCCCGCGCCCGGAGCCCCGGCGCCCGCCACCATCCCGGGAGTGCGCGAAGACCGCTTTCGGCAGATCGCGGATCTGCTGGATGGTTTCGTGGTCCACGAGCAGGGCCGCATCCTGTACGCCAATCAGACCTTCGCGGATGCCCTCGGCTACCGCAGGGAGGAATTGCTGGGCAAAAACGGCGTGGAGCTGATCACGGCGCCGCAGAGCCACAGTGCGGTGCAGCGCCTGCTCGACACGGCGTCCTCGGAGCCCCACGAGGCGCTCTTCGTGCGCAAAGACAGATCGATGTTCCCGGTGGAGCTGGTCAGCAGAAGCCTCACGGACACCATCCGGCTGATCGTCATGCGCGACATCACCGCGCGGCGGTGCCAGCAGGCAGCTCGACGGCTCCAGCAGGTCGGCCTCAGAAGCGAGCACCTGGAGGACACGGAACGCGTGGTGCGCGTGCTGGCCGACGAGCTGGAGGACATGGGCGCCAGCTTCGAGGCGGCCAGCGTCACGCTGATCGACGAACCGCGCGAGCGAATCCTGGGTTTCTGGGCCTTTCCCGAGTCCCGGGGGTATCGCAGCAGTCGCCAGCAACTCGCCCTGCCGCAGGCCATGGCCCAGTACGCCGCTGTCCGGGGCCTGGTAAGCAACTGGCAGCGGGGCAAGACGTGGCTGCGCGAGGCGGACGACGACTATCTCGCTCTCCTCAGGGACGGCGGCCTGGACAGCGGGTATCGACCCCAGTTGCTGCTCGACGTGCCGTTCGTCCTGGGCACGATAGGCATGGCACTGCCAGCCACCCCCGCAGTCCGCGCCGAGGATTTGGCGGGGGTGCTGGCGGACCTGGCGCCGGCCGTGTCGTGCGTGGTGCGGCGCCTGCTGGACATCGATGTCCTCAGCGAACAGGTGCGCGCTCTGCAGAGCCAGACAGCCAGGACGAGCGCGATCTAGGCCGCAGCTCGGCAGGGGCGGTCGGCCCAGACCAGCGAGCGCCCTGGCCGCGGGTGCAGAGCCAGCCCGCTCCGTCCTTAACGCAGCATCACCACTAGATCGGCCCGGCGGCCGGGAGCGGCGATCCGGGTCCGAGGCAGGTCGGCTGCCACTGGTGCCGGCACCAAGCTGCCGCCCACGACCATTCGCGCCAGCTCCAGTCGGCCTTCTTCGACGCGCACCCCCACGCGGACGGTCTGACCGCGCCGCGCATAGGCGATAGTGCCCCAGCCCGAGTCCACCGAGAACAGGAACTGGCCTTGCCGCTGCTTCATCTTGGGCGCCAGCCACAAGCACCGCTCGGGGGCACTGTAACGGAAACCAGTCAGAGCCAGCAGCACCGCATACGAGGCCATGGCCCGGGCGTAGTAGTTGCCGCACTCGTACTCGTTCCAGGGATTGCGGACCCGCCCGTCGTACCGCTGCCGCACGGCACGCACCAGGGTCAGCCCTTCGTCCACCAGCCCCACATAGATCAGGTGGCTGGCCACCTGGTACTCGATCCCGGTCCACACCTCATCGGAGTACACGAACGGCAGCGAAGGCCGGTCCCCACGCGGCCACGAGCACAGCAGCAGGCCGGGTTCGTCGTTCAGCGCATAGCCTGGCCGCTGGGGGTTGGCGTGATCGCGCAGCGAGTTGCGGAAATTGTGCGCAAAGACCGCCGCCAGATGCTTCCGCGTGCGCTGGGGATCGAGGGCTGGGGGCAGACCCAGCATCTCGGCGAACCATTGGCCGATGACGCCATCGGACAAACACCCAGTCCCGTACTGGTACTTCGGGCCCTCCTGCTGTAGCAACGCCAGGGCCTCGGGCGAGTACGATTCCGTCCAGCGCTCCAGGGCCTGGGCCGCGCGCAGCCCCTGCCACCGCACCTGCTGGTGGTAGTACTCGCCATTCCACAGGTGCGCATCACAGTACCGCCGCCCGCGTTCCGCCAAGGCCCGGTAGCGAGCCGCGTCGTCCCCGTGCTGGAGGGCGTCGGCCATGGCGGCCATGGCCTGCAGCGCCCCCAAATAGAAGCTCGTGCACATCACGTCGGGGCCCCAGAACTCGATGTCGTACGTGTTGTGATGGGGTTCGCTGAGCACGCCTTGCTGGTCCGGGTCCCAGGCGGCGATGCAGAACTCCAGACTGCGGCGAGCCAGCGGGTACCGCTCCCGCAGCCATTCCTGGTCGCCGCAGATCTGCCAGTCGCGGTAGAGCTTCATCACGCCGCCCAGTTGTCCGTCCGCGGCGGCGTGGAAATCGTGGCCCACAGGTCCGGTGGGCAGCGCGGCGCGGAAGGTCACGTGTCCGCGCTCGTCCATGGACCACTTCAGCTCCTGATCGCGCAGCGTCCGCTCGAGCGCCGGGAACAGATAGGGCAGCGCCTGCGCATAGTTCCATACGTGGGTGCACGAGCCTGCACAGCAGCCGGAGCTGTACGAACAGCCCTCCCAGTTCCACAGCGTGCCGTCCTGCTGGCGCAGCATGGTCGGCGATTTCAGGATGGCCAAGTTGGCGGACACGGCCTCGAGGACATAGCTGGGCAAGGTCGAGGCGAACAGGGCGCGGTGGACCCTGCGCGTGCGCCGCTCCAACTCGTCCAAGCGCTGCACCGCTTGTCTGGCGACTTCCCAGGCGTCGGCGTACACGCTGGCATAGTACGGCCGATACGTAGCCGGGATGGCGCAGGCGCAGTCCTCGCCACACTCCGCCGCCTCCTTGGGGCGTCCGTACGACAGCGATGTGTTGGGCACGTGCCAGCAGTAGACCAACCGCACAGCCACCTCTTGGCCGGGCGCCAGTTCCAGGTCCCAGAACAGCGTGGCCCCGAAGCGACCCATCCGGCCAGGCGGCAACACGGGCTCGGACTCGGGCACGTTGGGCAGCGCGCCGGCGCTTAGTTGATTGGTGAGTATGGTCAGCGCATCGAACCAACCGCCGCGGAACCACGCGCAGTTGGCGCGCTGGTCCGGCAGGGGCGAGACGATGGCGATGCTCATCTTGCGCGGATCCGTCGGCGGCAGCTCGCTGTCGAAATACAGCCCGCCGAAATCCGCTTCCAGCCGGTGCCGCACCCGGTGGCCCTGCAGGTCGCGCAGCTCGTGCCCGTGCACCTTGGCAGGCGCCGGGTACTGGGCATTGAAAGAGAACTGCACCTGCAGCGGCCGCTGCGCGCGACTGCGCAAGCGGTAGGTGAGAAACGCCGCCGGCAGGCCCGAAGCGTCGGCATCGCGCGGAATCAGTGGCGAGAAAGCCTCCAGGCGGACCTGCAGTGGCCACTGCCGGTCGCGAAGCGCGACGCGGGCGAACGGGAACTCGCCCAAGAACTCGGCGGCCTCCATGTGCGGCAGCCCCTCGTGACCGGACGCCAGGCCGCCGTTGCCGAAGCGCCCCTGGTTGTAGATGTGCGGCGTCTGCACCGGCCCCTCCAGCACCCGCCACGTCCGGGCCCGCCGCCCCTTCTCCCGACAGCAGGCAGCCGCGAAGGTCATCGGACTGTGGCCGAAGTCGGGATTATTGAACAGACAGAAATCCTGCAGATTGCCAGCCCCGCCGAGGTGCAGACAGCCAGCCCCCAAGCCGCCTAGCGGGAAGGCGACCTGCTCCAGTTGGCTGCCCGCGAGAATCCGCTGGCGCCCCATGTCTGCCAATTGGTGGCGCGGGTAGATCGTGCCCATGTCGTCCTCTCTATCTGGTGTGTGCGGCCGGCCCCCCGGCCTCGTCTCGGTCGCCTGCCCGTTCCCTGTCAGAAGCGCCGCCAACTGCGTCACCGCGGCGCTGGCAACGGCCCCACCATGCGCTCCGGACGGACCACGGCATCGAACTCCTCGGCGGTGAGCAGGCCCAGGGCCAATACCGCCTCTTTCAACGTCGAACCGTCGGTGTACGCCTTGTGCGCGGCCCTGGCTGCGTTGTCATAGCCGATCAGGGGATTCAGCGCCGCCGCCAGCATGAGGGACTGCTCCAGATGCTGCTGGATCCGCGCCCGATTCGGCTCGATCCCGGCAGCACAGTGGCGGTCGAAGCTGGCGCACGCATCGCCCAGCAGTCGCAGGGAATGCAGGACGTTGTGGATGATCACCGGTTTGTACACATTCAACTGGAACTGTCCCTGCGAGCCGGCCACGGCCACCGCGACATCGTTGCCCATCACCTGGGCACAGACCATGGTCAAGGCCTCGCATTGGGTCGGATTGACCTTGCCGGGCATGATCGAAGACCCGGGCTCGTTGGCCGGAATGCGGATCTCGCCGATCCCGCCCCGCGGTCCCGAGGCTAGCCAGCGAATGTCGTTGGCGATCTTCATCAGGCTCACCGCGACCGTGCGCAGGTGGCCGTGCAATTCGACCAGGGCGTCGTGGGCGCTCAGCGCCTCGAACTTGTTCGGCGCCGGAATGAACGGTTCTCCGGTGAGCGCCGCGATCGCGGCCACGGCCCGCTCCGCGAAGCCCGCCGGCGCGTTCAGGCCCGTACCCACGGCCGTTCCGCCGAGCGCAAGCCGGTAGAGCGGCGGCAGCGCGCTGCGCACCC
>Ga0067045_1029256_pt1 | contig 22478 bp, 20 predicted proteins | sample TerdegcTABiofilm_FD_59184 | JGI IMG/M metagenome (GOLD analysis project Ga0067045, IMG submission 59184) | Combined Assembly of (Gp0054472, Gp0054536) Wastewater bioreactor microbial communities from Singapore -Terephthalate degrading...
CGCGTGCGGATTCCACGATACCGTAGAGATTCGAGAGGTTTGGTCCTTGGCCCGAACCTTGTTCTGATCCTGGACTGAGCCCTTTTGAAGGAGGCGGAGCCGAAATGTCAATGCGGGGTCTTTTCAGGGGCTTCCTGCTCGGCGTGTTCCTTTTCCTGTTTGCCGTCGGTTGCAGAGCCGAGTCCCTTTGGGTCGACGGCCCTTCTCTTTTCGAGGATCGCCGTCCATGCCGGGTCGGTGATCTGGTGACGGTCCTGATTTCTGAGAAGACGGACCTGAAGGACGAAGCGAAGGCGGGCCTCTCAAAACAGAATGCCAGTTCGGCCCAGGATGGGATCGGTTTGCTGGATTTCCTGAAAAAACTGGGGTTCTCCACGCAGAGTTCGTCAAAGGGCAATGGATCCCTGCAAAGAACAAGCAACCTGAACGGTACGCTTTCCTGCCTGGTGACAGAGGTTCTCCCTTCGGGAAATGTGCGGATCGAGGGGGTCAAGGAGATCCAAAACCAGAAAGAGAAAGTCTCGCTGAGAATCAAAGCGGTGATGAGGCCCGAAGATGTCGGGCCCGATAACACCGTATCGAGCGAGAAACTGGCCGAAGTCACGATCACCGCCAAAGGAGTGGGGACTTTGAGTGAGACTCAGAATCCGGGACTTCTGTCCCGCTTTTTCAACCTCATCTTCTGAGGAGAACCACCGTGAAACGCGAAACCAGGATCGCGCAGCTTCTTTTCTCCCTGATTGGCCTACTTCTTCTTTTTGCCGAAAGCGCTTCGTGCGAGGTCCGACTCAAGGATATCGGCCGGATCGAAGGAGCCAGGCCCAATCAGCTTGTCGGCCTGGGGCTTGTAGTCGGGCTGCAGGGAACCGGAGACAAGGGGGAGCTTGTCTCGGCCATGCTTGGTAATTTTACCCGGAATTTCGGGGTTGCGGTCGACCGAAAGGACCTGAAGAGCAAGAATGTGGCCGTCGTTTCGGTGACTTGCGAATTGCCTCCTTTCGTCAGGGAAGGAGAACGCGTGGATGTAACCCTGAGTGCGGTTGGGGACGCGAAAAGCCTACAGGGAGGAGTGCTTCTTCAAACCCCGTTAAAGGCCGCCAACGGGAATGTTTATGCGGTGGCCCAAGGGGCGGTGTCGCTGGGCGGTTTTTCGGCTGGGAAAGGCGGATCAGGGGTCGCCAAGAACATTTCTACGACAGGCCGGATCCCCGGTGGAGCTCTTGTAGAGCGGGCAACTTCCTTCGATATCGGCGATGGAAGGACAATCCGGTTCCTCCTGAGGAATCCGGATTTTACGACCGCATCAAGGGTGACCGAAGCGCTCAACAGAAAGTACGGGAACGTGGCTCTCCTGAAAGATGCCGGTTGCGTGGAAATTACCGTTCCGGAACGCTTCGCAGGCGATCCGTCGACTTTCGTGGCTTCCATGGAAGGGCTTTCGGTCAGTCCGGATACGGCGGCGCGAGTGGTGGTCAACGAGCGCACCGGTACCGTGGCCATCGGGGGACAGGTGCGGATCCTGGAAGTTGCGGTTGCTCACGGGAACCTGACTGTTTCGGTAAAAGCGGCAAAAACGGTGAGTCAACCTTCACCCCTTTCCGGTGGGAAAACCGTCCCTATTCAGACTGCAGAAATTTCAGCGCAGGAAGACGCGAACCGGATCATGAAGCTCGAATCCTCCGCAACAGTGGATGACGTGGTCCAAAGTTTGAACCGTTTAGGGGCAACCCCAAGGGACATCATTACGATCCTCCAGGCCATCGACCAGGCCGGAGCGCTTCAGGGCGAACTGATTCTCCAGTGAGGAGGAAGGCGCGTGATCGAGAAAACGGGATCTGTCTCCGGAAACCCCGTGCAGGGCAAGTCCGAGTTTGGACAGGGGCAAAAGAAAAGGATCGATCCGCTGGAAAAAGCATGCCGTCAGTTTGAGGGGATCTTCTTGGCCGCGTTGCTGAAACAATCCCAACAAGGCGTGTTTTCGGACAAAAAGGGACCGTTTCGTGCCCTTGAGGAAACCACCCTTGAAATGACGGCAGAGTCGATCTCCGGTAGCGGGGATGGCTTCGGTCTCTGGCGGGTTCTATATGAAAACCTCTCAAAAGGCGGGAAGGGGGCCGAAGAGAAGGGATGAATGAATTGCTGGAAGATTTGATCGAGAAGCAGGAGCGTCAGCGGGAGTCGCTTTCGGAAATCCTGAAAATCCTGGAAGAAGAGCGGAGGGTCCTGAAGGAGTCTTCCCCGGAAGCGCTACCCGGGCTTCTGCTCCGCCTGCAGGAGGCGTCGGCCCGGGCGATGAGAGCCGATGTCGAAAGAAGCGGCGCCGCTTCGGCCCTGGCTTCGGCGATGGGCTGTCCCTCATCGGTTCGGGATTTCTGCGCCCGTCTGCCGGAGGGAGAGAGAAACAGGCTCAGGGCCTCTGCGGGAAATCTCCTGGAGGTTGTCCTGGCCATCAAGGAATGCAGTTTTATCCTGAACCGCCAGGCGGCGGAACACCGCTTTCTCGGCGAGATCCTGCTGGAGCGCCTGAGGAGCGCGGGGGGGGGGGTTGTACCCGAAGGCGCCGGCCTGGATACAAAAGCCTGATCTCCGTTCAGATGAACCGGTTATCCTGGCCGACGCACCGGATTTCCATCAGGAAGGTTTCCGGGGAGAAAACGACGCTTCGGCCCTTCGTTCCCCCGGTTTCCTCCCCTTCCAGGCGAATTCCGGCGGAGCGAAGAGCTTCGCGTGTCGCTGCAATGTTTTGTTCCCCGATGGATCCGAGCGGGGAGGGGGAGAAAGCGAACATCCTGGCCCCTCCGGCCATCTTGGCTCTGAGAAACGATCTTAGAGAACCTCTCGTTTCAAGCTCGGAAATCATTTCCGGAACGGCCGTATCGGCGAATTTTCCCGGCTTTTCCTTACCCTGTGACCCCTTGGCGGAAGAGGAAGGGAGCATGATGTGCGCCATCGCCGCCCATCCACGGATCGGATCGTAGAGAACCAGCCCGATGCAGGATCCGAGTCCCACGCAGGAAAGCAAGTCCGGTTTTCTGGCAACGAGGATTTCCCCCATGCCAACGTTCAGGGTCTGGATTTCGGTCGTTGTCGAATGAAAGCCCATGTCCAGCTACTCCACTCCCAGCAGCCTGAAAAGGATTTCCAGGGAGCCGGGGTCAGGGATGAGCAGGATTCGCGCCCGGAAATTGCACCGGCTTTCCCCTGGAAAGGAAAGTTCTGTCTCCGTTGCCAACGCGGTGTCACCGTAGCTTCCGAAGATCTCGACGAGAATGTCCATTACGGCTCCCATCAGGTCAAGGGAAATGGAAGGAACCGAAAGGGAAAGGTTCTTCCCGAGCAGATCCCCAAGGGCCGAAACGAAGGCTCCCATGATCATGTTCCCCGATTCGGAAAGGGCAGATTCTTTCATTCCGTCCAAAACTCGGATCTTCTCCGGGATTCGGGCAGCTTGGAAGAGTTTCTCCGAGAGGTAGTCCCCATCGCGTTTCTTCATGATGAACACGAGACTGACCGGGAAAGAAGATTCGCAACGGGTGAAAATCGCCCAGACCTCGCTTTCCGGTTCTCCGAAATATCCTGCGACGGCCTCGAGGGGGATCAGGTCGACCTGGGGGACGCACATGTCCACTCGTTTACCCAAAAGCTGGGAAAGGGCCGTCGCGGCGTGCCCGGCACCGATGTTGGCGATCTCCTTGAGGGCGTCCGTCTGCAGCGGATTCAAAGGGCATCCTCCTCAGGCAAAAGCCTTCTCCGGCCTTGCAAGTCGAATCAACTCTGCCGCCATCTGATCCAGGGGCAGGATCCGGTCGACAACTCCGGCTTCTCTTGCGGCACGGGGCATACCGTAGACGGTTGCACTTTCTTCGGCTTCGGCGAGAACGAAGCCGTTTCGTTTTTTCAGGGCTTTCGCTCCCTCGGTTCCATCTCGTCCCATACCGGTCAGGATGACCGAAACTGGATTCAGCTCTGCGATCTGGGCAGCGCTTTGAAAAAGGACATCCGCGGAAGGTCGGACCGAGTTGACCGGAGCCGAATCGGAAAGGCAGCAGACCAAATTTGTCTTTTCCCCTTTCAGGAGGAGGTGCGAATCTCCCGGGGCTACGGCGGCGGTTCCTGCGACAGGTTTAAACCCCTCGTAAGCTTCCAGGACTCTCAGGGGAGTCATCTGGTCGAGGCGTCCGGCAAAGGGGCCGGTGAAGCCTTTCGGCATATGCTGCACGATAAGGATGGGACAGGGGAAGTCGGCCGGCAGCTCCGCCAGGAGTCTGGTCAGGGCCCGGGGGCCTCCCGTGGAGGCGGCGATCAGAACGATATCCTGGCGAATCCGGATCGGGGGGATATTTCCCTCGGATTTTTGCTGAAATTCTCGTCTCGCGCGGTTCTTTGACTGAATTTGACCCAACCGCCTCGATCGGCCGGCCGATCGGACCTTTTCGACCAGGCTTTTACGAAACGTTTCCAGGTCCATTCCGTTCGTTTGCGCGGGTTTTTCGATGAAATCGAACGCCCCGATCTCGAGGCAGCGAATCGTCGTCTCGGCTCCTCTTGAGGTAAGGCTGCTCAGCATGACGACCGGAAGGGGGGTTTCCTTCATCAGGCGCTCGAGGGTTTCGATTCCGTTGAGCAGGGGCATCTCCACATCCAGGGTGACCACATCGGGTGAAAGCTTTCGGACCTTCAGGAGGGCCTCTTCTCCGTTTCGAGCCAGGCCGGCGATCTCGATGTCGGGAAATCCCGAGAGACAATCGGATATCAAGGTTCTCGTGAAGGCTGAGTCGTCCGTGATGAGAACCCGGATCTTCTGTGAATCGCTCATGACGCAGTTCCCCGCTTTCAGATGTCTCGGCAAGATTGAACCAGGAGGGCTAGGAGTTCCAGGGAAGAAACTTGCTCCTTCGGAAGCAGGCCTTTCAAGCGGGCCAGCTCGAACCTCGAATAAAGATCCTCCCAATCGGCCAGTTTTCGCAGGAAAAAATCCTCCACGTTTTTCAATGTCGTCAGCTTGAGTTTGTCGAGTTCCGATACCAGCCGTCGGAACCCTTCCGCTTGAAGGATCGAGTGGTCGTCTCCAGAAGCCGGCAAAGGGGCTTGAACGGGAATTCCGTTTTCTTCCGCGATCAGGGCTAGCCTTTCCAGCATCTTCGCCTGGCTTGACAGGAAGGCCGCGACTTCCGCAGGTGAAATACCGGCCTCGGTGGCCGAAGGGAAGGGGCTTTCAAGGGGACCGGGCTCCGGCGGGCACAAAGGCCCGGAAGTTTCGGGGAGAAGGAGCTCCTGCTCTGTTTTTTTGAAGGATGCGAAAAGCTGGGAAAAGCTCCTGTCCAGTTGTTGGGCGAGCCCAAAAAGTTCCTGGAGCGTCTCTCCGGTAGGATGGAGTCCTTCCTTGGACTCGGATCCGGACAGGTAAGAAAGTGCGGCCCTGAAAGCCTCTCCAAAGAGAGTGTTCACGGTGACCAGGAAAGAGTCCAGGGCAAAATCCCTCCACTCCGGAAGGTTCTGCCTGATGGGCCCCAGCCGTAGGGTTGATTCGATCGGGGACAGGTCGCGGAAAGAAGAAGGGCCTGTCGCCGCAGATGTCTCGGTGAGCTGGATGAATTCCTCTTCGATGAAGTTTTCGACATGGGGAAGGTCAAAAGCTGAATGAAGAACGATTTCGATATGCACGTAGCCGGGGTATGCCAAGCGATGTCGGATCAAGTAGGGCCGGACTCCGTGGGCACGCAGACCTACCTCGAAAAGCCTTTCGAGCGAAAGGGCAAAGGCTTCGGGATCTTTTTTTTCAAAAACCTTTCTCGCCCGCATGTCGTCCTCCCGATTTCCAGCGCTATTTCCCCCCTTAGGTTTCGGACCTTCCGAAGCCTTTCTTCACAGGAAAATCCAGAGAGAGAACCGGGGCAGGAGTATCGAGGGGAACGGGGAGAGACGGTTAGGCCCTCCGGTCGAGGATCGGTGCAAGTTCGGCCCTCACCGCTTCAATGAGTCGGAAGGCTTGTTGAAGCGGTAACCGGATGCACTCCCCGGTTTTGTCAACGATCAGAAGTTCCTGTCCCTCAGGTTTGCAATCGATCTCTCGACCGAAAGCCAAGGCCAGGCCCCGGATGAGAGAGGCAATCCATTCGGCGTTTTCCGGGTCGGCCTTTTCGTTTCCGGCAGGGTGGCCATAACCGAGACTACCTGCATTGATCCTAACGGGTTGGATCGGGATCTTCCGGTCAACCCTGGATGTTTCCTCCATTTTTCCATCCCCCCGCGCGAGTCGTCCATGGTCAGCCGAAAAAAAGGTGAATTCATTGTATCTCGATCGAGGGCAAACTACCCTCCGAATTTCAGTCGGCCGATACTGAAAGAGAAGGATCGATTCCAATCCGCGGATCCAGGGAGGGAGCCGACAATGTCAGGGATGAGACAGCCAGAAGCGTGTCTTTTTCCGGCTATGGAAAAGGGTGTCGAGCCGGGAGAAGCGGGGGCCGAGTTGGATGTCGAGGAAATGGATGCGGGAGGCGGGATGGAAGAAGCCCTCTCGTTTTCCGAGGAAGACTTGGACGAAACGCTCGATTATGAGGATTTCTTTCGCGAATTTCTAGGGAAGACGCCTCTCCTGTCGCCGGAAGAGGAGAAACGCCTTTCCAGGAGAATCCTGGAGTTCAACGACAAGGATGCTTTTGACCGTTTTGTGACGGCAAACCTCCGGCTGGTCGTCGCATGCGCACGGAAACTGAGAAAGAAATACGGCTGCCAAAGTTTCCTCACGTTCATGGATTTGGTCCAGGAAGGGGTTCTTGGGTTGATGACTGCGGTTGCTCGGTTCGACTACCGTAAAAACACCCGCTTCAGCACCTACGGCATCCCGTGGATCTACCAGAGGATGCGCGTCGCCTACCTGCAGCACCGGTGGGGATTTTCGGTCCCAGGCTACGCCGGCATTTCCGCTCAAACTCATTCAAACGAGATCCGAGCCTTTAGGGACGGCAGGACAGGTCTTGCGGAAGATTCGGTTCGAGCCGAGAGGATTCGGGAACTTGCCAGGATCAGCCAGAATGTGGTTTCGATTGATTCCTGGACGGATTCCGAAAGCGGAACGGCTTTCCGCGTGGATCCGGATAAACAGCCTCTCGGAGAGATGTCGGCTCCTTTCATGCAGGCGGCAATTCAGGAAGGAACGACAACCGAGGTTGAAAACCGGATCCTGAAGGAGTCGGTGCTGGAAGCTCTCAGGAATGAATTGTCCCAAACGGAATACGAGATTCTCTCACGCCGTTTCGGTCTTGGAGAATGTCAATCTCCGCATACCCTCGCGGATATCGGTGCGGAATACGGGAAAAGTTCGGAATTTGCCAGGTCGGTGCTGAACCGTGCGCTGAAGCGGCTTAGGAACAACAGGACTCTTGAGGCTCTGGGAGAAGCTTGGGAAATTTTGTGCTGAGAAGCCGAAAAAAACGGATTCAGAACGGGAGGTTTGGCTGAAAAATGGGCCGGATTGTGGTGTTGAAACTGGACCAGGAACGCTATGGAATTCCCATCGAGGTTGTCCGGGAGATTCTGCCTTTTTCTGAAATTACTCCCGTGCCGGGTTCACCGGATTATTTCGCCGGATTCATGAACGTCCGGGGAGAACTGGTTGCAGTAACAAGCCTCAGGCGCTTCATCGGCAAGGCTGAACCGGAAGATCGGCGGTGTTCCAAGATCCTCGTTGTGGCTTCGGAGGCGGGGGGCATTCAGGGGCTGATCGCGGATGATGTTACCTCGATCGAGGAAGTCCAGCTGGATTGCCTTCAGCCTGTCGAAGACGGTTCGGATCGGGCCGGCTTCCCAAAGGGGCTTGTGCTGGGGGTCGCGGTTCTGGGCGAAAACCTGGTTGTCGTCCTGGATATTGGGAAGCTGCTGGCCGAGTCGCGGCAGGAGGAAGCAGGTCAGCGGGTTTCTTAAGCCAGGGGATGAACGCAACGAATCAGTTCTTCTTCTTCTGCGAGGAAGAGCTGATTCGCAAGCCAGTGGACGAAAAGCGAGGCGACGACCTTCTGTCGCATGGGGGTGTCCCCCTCGAGGCGTAGGAACGGATCACGGAAATCGGCAGGCCGAAGAACCCCGTTAGCGGAATCGAAAAAGAATCGGACGGCCGGGTTCTTTTCTTCGAGTTTCCCGTTGTTCTGGGATTGCCAGATTTCCCAGAAGGCACCCCGTTGGTCGAGGCGGCGGATGCGGATCGGGTTCAGGTTTTCGGAAACCTGAACACGGCAATCTTCGTATCCCTTTTCGAGAACGAACCGCAGGATCTTTTCCAGGTTCGGAAATCGAAGGTTGAGATGAGAAAATTCGGCACTATCCCAAAGTCGGCCGGATGCGTCAACTAGAGCCAAAGGGTCGAGGGCGGACTTTTCGTCTTCAAAACGGGGGGGCATGCTTGCTCCTCCTTTCCGATTCGGGTCTTGGCCGAGCGACCCCATCGATTGAGAGGGGAACCGATGGAGCGGGAGAATCTGGAACACTCCAACAGAAAGGGTAAGAGGATGGTGGGGAGGAAACCGGGGTATCGAATGGAGTCCTGGCAAAAGGAAATCCAGATGGCTTCTCTGCGAAGCAAGGAACTGGATTCCTTCAATCGGTTCCTGGATCGATTCGTCGGGATATCCTGTGAGAATCTCGCCGGGAAACGCTTCGTGATTTCCCTTTCTTCCCCGGCGGGGGCCTGGCCGTGGAACCAACCGGTGGATGACTACGTTCTCGAAGTTCTACAAAAGCGCGGCAGGTTTCAGGTCTCCGAAACGCTTTTTTACTACGTGAAGGTTGGTTCGCGGTGGAACCGCTATTGCCTGAAAGCGTACGAACATTACGTGGCGATCCGGGACAGGAAGATCCGTCCGGTTGATCCGGAAGTGGAAAGAGCTTTTCTGGAATCCCTGAAGCAGGAAATCCTGGACCACGGGCTCAAGTTCCCCGATGCGGAGGAATGGATCAGGCGGGCAGATTAACGACCGGTTTCCCGTTCGTTCGGGGGCGCCTCCTGGTTTTTCCGGCAAGCTCGTAGACGTGGACAAGCACCTCCGCCACGGCGGCGAAGAATTTCTCCGGTATTTCACGATCCAGCTCCGTTTCGGCAAAAAGGCTTCTGGCCAGGAGACGATCCTCGATGACAGGGATGCCGCTTTCTTTCGCGATTTCCCTGATTTTCAAAGCAATCAGGTCGGCTCCCTTGGCGACGACCACAGGAGCCTTCATCTTCTCGCGGTCGTATTTCAGCGCTACGGCAACATGCGTCGGATTTGCGATCACTACGTCCGAGGATGGGACCTTTGCCATCATGCGCTTTCGACCGATCTCCGCCTGCCTGCTGTGGATTCGCTGCTTGACGAGAGGATCTCCTTCCGTTTGCTTGAAATCGTCCTTCAGTTCCTGCTTGGTCATCCGGATCGAGCGGGAGAACTCCCATTTTTGGTAGAAGAGATCGAAAAGGCCGATTCCGACGAGGGCAAACACCAGTTTCAGGGAGATTCGGAACAGAGGGGGGAACAAAAAGGGGAATCCTCCAATTCCGGAGATTTGTGCCGTGTCCCTGAAGAGCGGGATCTCCTTCTTGACCGAGTTGAAGAGGATCGCAAAAAGGATCGAAGCCTTCAGGATGGCCTTCAGGGCTTCGACAAAGGATTTTCGGCTGAACATTCGGCCAATTCCCGTTACAGGGTTGAATCGGTCGAATTTGGGCTTGAAGGCCAGGGGGGTAATTTTGACGCCGACCTGCAGCAAGGACAGTGCCACTGCGGCCGCAGCGGCAGCCAGGGCAGTCGGCAGCCAAATCCAGAGGAAGCAAAAGAGTCCCTTGTCAAAAAAACGGAAGGCCCAACTCTCTTCCGCCCGTCCCGCCGAAGCGATCGCCCCGAAGGACCAGCGGAAATAATCCAGAAAGGCAGACGAGGCGAACCGGCTGAATCCGTACAAGACGGAAATTGCGCTTAGCAACACGAAAGCTCCCGTAAAATCCCGGCTTTGCGCGACGCGGCCCTCTTCCCGTTCACGGAGTCGTTTTCTGGGAGTGGCCTCTTCCGTCCGTTCCTGCATGGCTAGCGGAGATAATCAACGAGCGTGGGCTGGATCACCTTGGAAATCGTCGCCAATGTTGCCTGGTAAACGGTTTGGGCCACCTGGAACTCCATTGCAGCTTCGGCCATGTCGGTGTCCATGATCTTGCTGTAGAGCTCGGTATACGCGATACCGTTTTCCTGCAGCCGGGCCTGGGCGGTTTCGTATCGCCGCTGGAGGGCACCGCAGAAGGCCCGGGCCTTCAGGATGTCGTCCGAAGCCTGATCCAGGCGGGCGAGGAAATTGACCGAAAGCGTTTCCGTGGCCCCTTGTTCGATCGCGACCGCAAGATCTCCCAGGAGCTCGAAAAGATCCGCGGACTTCATGTTCATTCCGCTGCGATCCGCAACTTTCTGGTTCCGTTCGGAGTTTTCGCATGAAGAGGACCGGACCGGGGAAATCACGGGGACTGGCGACATTTCCGAAGGCGGAGTCGCCTGGATCCGATATCCTCCAAGCGATTCAAAAACGAGCTGCTGGCCCGAGCCCGTTCCAACAACCGAGGCGCGGATCTCCCCGCTCGAATAGCGCGCATTGACGAGAGATGCGATCCCTTCCAGGTTGTCAACGTTCTGGAGGTCGAAAGTCTGGATCGCTCCCTGCGTCTCGAGGGTTAGGCTTCCTCCCCCGGTCCAGCTTCCAGCCTGAAGACGAAGATCCGTGCTGATTCCGAAGGTTTCGGCGGGATTCCCGACTCGGTCGGAAACGCTCAGGGGACTCCCGTCCCTGGAGGAAAGTGCCAGAGAAAACTTGCCGTCTGCGCTCCCGGCAAAGGAAACGTCCAGCCAGGAGCCTGCCAGGTCCTTCAGTTTCCTGGCTAAGGTCGAGAGGGTATCCGTCGGACTGACGGATACGGTCAGGTTTCGTCCGGCTGTTGAAACGGAAAAAGAACCGCCTTCAGGAACGACCAGGCTGCCTTCAACGGGATCGCCGATGATTCCGGACTGAAGTCCCAGCGATAGGGCCAGACCCGATGTCAGCCCCCCCAGGGAAGGGTCGGCATAGCTCAAGTCGAACAGCCGAACGGGTTCCCCGCATGGAGAGAAAAGAACGAGGTTGCTCGAGCCGTTCAGAGGGTCGATTTGGACAATTTCCGTGGAAATGAGGTTTTTGCCGACTTGATCCTGGATCCTCTTGGCCAGGGCTTCAGGGTCGATCGTTCCGTCCGTGCGGAGAACGTCTGCCGGAGCGATCTTCACGACAAGCCTCGCCTCTCCCACCTGGACACCGACCCGGGCGGGGATGTCCGACAAACCGGGGAAATGCAGCCCATCCAGGTTCCCTGAGACGACCGCATTGTTCAGCCCCAGCTGTTGGGCCCAATCGTTCTCTTTGTCGAAGATGGCCAGGGGACCACCGTCCTTGGCTCTCAAAACAAGGCGCTGGAGGCTTCCTTCTTTGTCCTGTAAGGCGGGATCTGCCAGATTTTCTTTCTGAGGCGATTCTTTGAGGACGACATCGATCCAGTCTCCTGCAGAAGCTCTGATCCGGTCTGCCAGCTCTTCGAGGGTGAGGTCCCCATCATCGGCAATTGAAAGTTCAAGCCTCCGATTTCCCGACAGGAGCACCATTTCGAGGGGTTTTTCCAGAGTGCTGCCGAGGGAGGTCCCCGAAGGAACGGCATTGGACCTGGTCGCCGTTTCTAGACCGAGAACGGTCGTCAACCCTTCCTGTCCGATCGAGGGTGGGTCGAGGATGGGTCTTGATGTCGCAGACCCCTCCGGGAACAGGTCGAGGGCGGATCCCGTGGCGGTGAGCCCGAAGGACTGGTTGCCTTCTTGAACCAGGGCGATCGATCCGTCTGGTCGAACCCCCGCCCAAAGGCCTGGTATGGAAGCGAAAGCCTTTGAAACGGAATCGAGGGTGTCACCCGCTTTCAAGGAAACGGTGTGAAGGGTTCCGTCAAGGAAGCGGACAGAAATTTCTCCCCCTTGCGAAGCGGTCCATGAATTCCCCACGGTTTCCGATTTCAGGGTCTCTCCTCTCGAAAGGTTTTCCTCCCAGGGGAGCGAGGAAAGCTGTACGGGGTTTCCGGAAAGGCTGAGGATGCGAAGCCGCTGGACCCCCGAGGAGCTGTCGGTCACCACCGAAGCGTGCACCAGTTGCCTCGCCCCTTCGTTTCCGTTGATGGCCTCGGCGATTTCCTGAAGCGAATACCCGGAAACCGATTCCCCAGGGGAAACAAAACCGTCAAAATCGGAAGCGTCCAGGTTCGAATCGCCGTTTTGATCGTTCCAGCGAAGCGGGAAAGGGATCATGACCGACTTCGCCCCAGACCGGATCTCCAGTTGCTGTGAAGGGCCCTTCCAGGAAAAGTCCAGCGGCAAATCCAGGCTCAAGGCTTCTCGCCGCGTGAAATGCACGGGGAAAAGATCCCGGCCGTTGAGTGAGACCAAGCCGGTTTGGCCTCTGTCCACCTCGAAGGAGACTTTCGAAAGATTCCCCTGGTAGGATACCGTTCCGTCGCTGCCAAGGACGAACGGCGGAAGCGACGTTTCCGTCCCGGAAAGGAGGTAACGCCCCTCGACGTTGAAATTGGCAGTTTGAGCCAGTTCTTCCCTGAGAGCACGGATATCCTGGGCGATGGCACGCCGGTCAATTTCTGAAAGAGAACCGCTCCCTGCATAGACCGTTTTCTCGCGGATCGACGTGAGGAGATCCCCCATCTGTCCCAACGCCTGGTCGGTGTTGGAAAGCCAGGTCACTGCATCGTCGAGGTTTTTCCGGTGCTGTTCGTTTTGGAACAGGGTTCCGTTGACGGACATCCCGCGGGCGACTTCGGAGGGGTTGTCAGAGGGTTTCGAGTATTTCTGCTGGCTCGACATCTGCCTCTGGACATCCAGAAGCCGCTTCAGCCCCCCGTGCAAATCCCGGAGGAACAGTTTATTGATCATCGATTGGGACACCCGCTGCAAGAGAACCCCTCCTTTGCCCGGAGCCTGAACTCTACCGCTTGAGGTTCATCAGCTCTTCCAGGATCTGGTCACTGGTGGTGATGACCCGGGCCGATGCCTGGAAGCCCCGTTGGGCCTTGATCAGGTTGACGAATTCCGAAGTCAGGTCGACGTTGGAGGCTTCGAGGCTGCTCCCCGCGATGCTTCCGGCCCCACCTTCTCCCGGCTTGAGGATCTGCGGGGACCCCGAGTTGGCCGTTTCCCGGTAGGCGCCGCTGCCCAGCTTGTTGAGTCCGCTTGGATTCGAGAACACGGCCAAGGCGACGGTGTAGAGGTCTTGCGTCCGGCCGTTGTCGTAGACTCCCTGGATGACGCCGTCGGCTCCCACGGAGTAGTCCTTCAGGATTCCCATTCGGTAGCCGTCCTGGAAATATTCCTTCGTGGTGGAAGAAGAACCGAACTGAGTTACGGCATCAATGGCGCCGACCCCAAGGGCTTTTCCGGTGAAGTCCAGTTGGATTGTGGAATCGTTTGCACCGAGGGCCGCAAAGTTGATCGTCATGGAACTGGCTTCTGCACCGGAGGGATCGATCACTCGCTTGACCAGGCCGTCGGGGGAAAATTCGACCAGCCCGGTATTGTTTTCGAGGGCTACGCCAGGGGTGTCCGGGAGCCAGGCCCTCCACCTCCAAAGGTTGTTGTCCACCTTCTCCCAGCTGGTTTCAAGGGTGTAGGAATTCCCCTGTGAATCGAAAATCTCGAACTTGCTGGAGTGGACACTGGACGTCCTTGGCGTGAAGGTTTGGATCGTTTTTCCGGACTGGACCAGGGAAACGCCCTGGTTGGAAGACGTCGCTGTGAGTTCGAGAGAGTGCCCCCCTACCGTCATCTGCTGTCCTGGCGGGAGTTCGAAGCTGCCGTCATCCGCCACGGAAAGTTCGACGGAGAAACGGGACAACCCTCCGACCCCATCGTCACCCCAAAGAACCAGTTCACGGTTCCCGGAGGGAGTATCGTTGAATTCTGCCAGGTAGGGGATCGTCCCTCCGGACCCGTCGTCGATCCGGACCAAAGAATAGTTCAGGGAGGCGCCGACCTCGGTGCCCCACAGAAGCTCTCCCGTTCCGCCGTAGATCTCAACCCGTCCCGAAGTGTCGTCGAAATGGACGGTCTCGTCGTTCCCGTCACCGTCAAGGTCGATTTGCGCGTCCCCCAGGCGGGGAAGAGAGCTTTGGAGATTGATTCCGGAAAGGGGCAGGCTTGCCGTAACAGTCGAACCGGTGTCGGAAGTGAAGGTGATCCTCAAAAAGTCCGATACGCCCTGGCCCTCGGAGAACGTCACGCGCGCGGATTTGCCTCCGATCGTCCCGTTGACCGCCAGGTCGTTCGCGTTTAGCCCCATGGGGAGGACGGTGGGAACCCTGGAATCGAGGTTGCACCGGAAAGCGACCGTTTCCGTCGCTCGCGCGGGGAGTTTCTGCCCCACCGGGATGTTGATGTTGACCAGGTCGCTCCCGGCAATTCGGCTCCCAGGGTTGAGCGGATCGTCGATCATCTGGAATCCCTGGACACGGAACCCCGTGCCAGCCTGAACCAGGTCCCCGCTCCCATCCAGGATGAAATTGCCGGCTCGCGTGAACGCAGGACCGGAACCGCTATCCACGACAAAAAAACCGTCTCCTTCGATAGCCATGTCGCTTTTCGAGCCGGTGTTGTAGCTGATGTTCCCCTGGCTGTGATCCACGACGATGCTTCCGACGGAAACGCCCAGCCCGACCTGCTTGGGATTGATTCCGCCCTTTTCCTCTCCCGGGGCGGTGGCCGAACGTTCCGTCTGGCTCATCAGCTCCTGGAAATTCACGGTCGATTTTTTGAACCCCGTGGTGTTGGCGTTCGCGATGTTGTCGCCAACCACATCCAAAAGCGTCTGGTGACTTTTGACTCCGCTGACTCCAGATGATAGCGATCGGAGCACTTCTCATTCCTCCCTTGGTCCTTGTCTGGAAAATCTGCTTCCTGCGCCCGTGCGGCAGCCCTCCTTGGCGGCGCCGTTAGGAAAAACCCGGAATACTCAGGAAACCAGTGAAATGGAATCCAACGGGCATATGCTCCCATCGTCCATCCTTACCCGAACCGAGTCTTTCTCGAAAAGGACGGCCTGAATCGTGCCCGTTGCGGCTTGACCGCTGTCTTTGGTGTACTGGACATGAGCTCCCACGAGCATGGAGGCGGAAAAGCGGAGGGTGTTTCCCAAGGCTTGCAGGTTCTGGTTGAGCTTCAGGGTCTGTTCGACCTGGGTGAATTGGGCCATCTGGGCGATGAACTGGTTCTGGTCCAGAGGGTTGAGAGGGTCCTGGCTGGAAAGCTGGGCCACGAGGATCTTTAGAAACGCATCCTGGTCAAAGGCATTCCCCTCCTTTTGGGAGGTCCTTCCGCCCGCTGGAACGGTCGAGGCTGTCGCCGAAGTTGCCGAAGTCACCTGGGCCATGGTTTTCCTCTCCTCTTTTGCAGTACGATCTCCCTTCTCTTTTCGGCTGTTCTTCGAGCGGAATTGAGCCTCCAAAAGGAAATTGCCGGCCTCCTTCAATTCCCGGATTTTTCTACGGAAAGGGATGCCGGGGTTGTTTTGGAAAAGGCTGCCCCTTACCCTTATCCATAAGACGCTCGGTTTTTGAACTTCAGACCGGGAAGAAAAGAGAAGAATTTAACTGTCATGGGAAAAATGCCTTTCGAACCTAAGGTCAGCTCCTGCAGGAGAAAACGGAGGGATCGGGTTGAAGATTCGGACTCAAATTCTTTTGCCGGTCGTTTTGGTGTACCTCATTTTGGCTGTTGCGGCGGCGAGCCTTTCGGTCTGGCAGTTCAACCGCTACGTCAACCATACGGTATTGCAGGAGACAAACCAGGCTTTGCGGGGGTTGGCGGATGAGATCGAAGCCCGAAAAGAAGCCGCCCTTGCGATAAGTACCCTGGTAGCGGGCTATCCGGGGTTGGCCGAGGCGATCCAGGGCAACGATTGCAACGCAGTGCTGGCAATTGCCGCACCGTTGGTTCGACAGGCGAAACTGGATTTCCTGACCGTCACCAATGCTCGGGGAAAGGTCGTGGCTCGTGTGCATGAGCCAGCGAAACGCGGGGATAGCATTCTGAATCAAGCCAACGTTGCCAAGGCGATCAAGGGAACTCCGGCTGCATTTGTCGAGCCTGGGACGGTCGTCAGGCTTTCGGCGCGGGCAGGCGTTCCGGTCCGGAACGCGAGCGGTGCGGTTGTGGGAGTGGTTTCCGGCGGGTACCAATTGAACAAGCTGGAATTTGTCGACCGGATCAAACAAATGTACAACGCCGACGTCACCATTTTTCTGCAGGATGTCCGCGTTGCCACCACAATTGTTCAAAACGGCCAGCGGGCTGTCGGGACGAAACTGGACCCGACGATTGCCCGAACCGTATTGGCTGGAAACACAACGTACAACGGCCAGGCGAACATCCTGGGACAACCGTACCTGACGGCCTACATGCCGCTGGAGGGCCCGGATGGCAACCCGATCGGAATCCTTTTCGCCGGCCGCTCGGTTCAAATTGCCCAAAAAACCGTCAAGTCAATGCAGGCGATGATCGGCGGACTGGTTCTGGTGATGCTTGCTTTCGGCCTGCCGATTCTGTTCTTCATCGTCCGGCGCATCACCGTGCCGCTGGTTGCTGTGACGCATCGGTTGCAAATCATGGCGAACGGCGACTATTCGAAAGAAATCGATCAGGCGTTTCTCGCCCGCAAGGATGAATTCGGCGAAATGGCCAAAGCTTTTGACACGCTAAACCGCAACATGCGCGCGATGCTGAAGCAGGTGTCACAGGCTTCCGAACAGGTTGCTGCTTCGTCGGAACAACTGACCGCAGGTGCCCAACAATCCGCCCAGGCTGCGGCCGGTGTCGCCCAGGCAATCCAGCATGTGGCCGCCGGCAGCGAAAAACAGGTCGGCGCAGTGAACGAAACGTCGGCAGTGGTCGAGGAAATTTCCGCCACCCTAGAAGAAGTTGCGGCCAATGCCGGCGAGATGGCGGCGCTGTCGAAACAAACGGCCCAGGCGGCGTTTGAAGGCCGGGAGTCGGTTGATACTGCCTTGCGGCAGATGCAGGAGGTGAACGAGGGCTCACGCCAGGCGCAGGCCGCGGCGGAGGAGTTGAGTCATAGCTCGGCCCTGATCGGGGAGATCGTGGGGTTGATTACGAACATCGCGGGCCAGACAAACCTGCTGGCGCTGAACGCGGCAATTGAGGCGGCGCGGGCGGGTGAGCAGGGAAGAGGTTTTGCCGTGGTGGCGGAAGAGGTGCGCAAGCTTGCGGAGCAATCGGAAGCGGCGGCGGGAGAGATCCGGAAACTGATTGAAAAGAACCGCGGTAGTATCCGCGGGGTGGTGGATGTCATCGAACGGACGCTCGAGGATGTCGGCCGAGGCGTGGAGCTGGTGAACGCAGCCGGGCGGGACTTTGCCGCCATTACCGCCCGGGTGGGGCAGGTAAACGAGCAGGCGGGGCGGATTGCCGGGGCGGTGAAAGAGGCGGCACTGGGCAGTCGGAGGATCGTTGAAGCGATGAGGCTGGTAGAGGATTTGAGCAAGGCTGCGGCGGCGGAGTCGGAAAACGTTTCTGCTGCGACCGAGGAACAGTCGGCATCGATGCAGGAGATTGCGGCCTCCAGCCAGGCGCTGGCAGAGCTGGCGGAGTGCCTTCAGGCCACCGTTGCCAGATTTCGGGTGTGAAGGATCTCTGCGGTCATTTTGAACCACGAAAACTCCACTGCAGGGGCAAAGGTCTGCCGACAATCTTCCGGCGGGTGCCAGAACGCCGTGAATCTTGGCTAATTCTGGGAAAGACTGCATCCCCCCGATTGCCTCTTTCTGAAACTGGGACCGGGGGGGCGTCTTTCTCAAAAAGAAGAGAGTTCCAAAAGGCGCAATTTCATGGTTCTTTCGCTCGATAAACGTTTCCGCTTTCCCATTCAAGGGTTTCCCTTGCGAAGGAAACCTTGTTTCCACCTGTTCGTTTTGCTTCGTACATGGCCCTGTCCGCCGCGGAGATCAGGCTCTTCAGGGATTTCCCCTTGCGTGTTTTGATCGCGATTCCAACGCTGATGCCAAAGACAGTGGGCTGTTCTCCCATTGCAAAGGGAAAAGCCATTTCCAGGATCATTCGGTCAGCCACCGATTTTGCGATTTCAATCCCTTCCGGGGGTAGGTCAAGCAACGCCAGGAATTCGTCTCCCCCGTAGCGAAAGAGCAGGTCTTTCCGGCGCAGGGAGTTTTTCAGCCTCTGGGCAACTGCCCGCAGAATCCGGTCTCCCGCTTCGTGTCCCAGCCGGTCGTTGATGGCCTTAAAGTTGTCCAGGTCGATCAGAAAAACTCCCAGGGAACCTTCTCCCCGAGTCAGTTTCTTCCGGACATCGCGAAGGTAGGAAACGATCGCGCGACGGTTCGGAAGCCCGGTCAGGGCGTCGTGTTCCGCCTTATGAGTGATGGCTGCCTCCCGCTTCCGCTGCTTGGTCAAGTCGGAGATGCTCACGAAAAAGCCCTTCTCTCCCCGGAAGTCCCATTCTTCCATCAAAAGGTCGGCTTGACGGACCCGGCCGCGTTCGTCCGTCCACTCGATTTCGGTCGAGTTGCCTGGGGACGCCGTTTTCAGTGCATATCTTAAGCGGTTCCATAAAAGGCTTGTCTCGAGGTGTTCTTTATCGGATCCTGCAAGATCCAGGAAGGAGGGGTTGGTGTACCGGATCGATTCCCGATTTGCGTCTGTTATCAGGATTCCGGCTCTGGACAAATTCGCGAGTGTCAGAAACTGTTCGTAGTTTTTCTCCAGCATCTCCTGCCGTTGTTTTTCTTCGGTGATGTCCAGGATGACCCCGTCGAGGAAAAGGGCTCCATTCCCGTCCTGAACCGCCATGCCCCTGTCCAGCACCCACCGGATGGTTCCGTCCCGGCGCAGGATGCGGTAGGTACTGGAAAAAGTGTCGCCGGCCCGGAGGGTTTCCACGGAAGATGCGACTTTGGGGAAATCCTCGGGAAAGACGAGATCCTGAAAGCTGCGCAAGGGCTGGCCATTCGTTCCCTCCAGGAAATCCGAAACCGGGAATCCGGTCAATTCTTCCATGTTTTGGGAAACGAATTCCTTGGTCCATCTCCGGTCGATCCGGCTTCGGTACACCGTTCCCGGTACAGACTGTACCAGGGCTTTGTAGCGCTGTTCGTTCTGGCACATGACCTGTTCGGATTTGAGCTTTTGGCGAAAATCGTTCAGGATGACGACTTGAAACCCTGCTCCAGGGCCGCGCAGGATTTTGGAGATTATGGCCTGAACGGGGATGATTTCTCCGGGCGAGGACAACACTTCGGCTCGTCCTGACCAGCTTTTCTCCGTTTCGGGGCAGAGCTTTCCGGGAAGGACGGGAATTCCTTCCACCCGGAGAAACGAGGTCGCAAGCAGCCCCGGGAGTTCTTCTTGAGGAAGTCCGACCAGGTCTCCCATGGCAGGGTTGGCGAACTGGATTTCCCCTTTTGCGTCGCAGATGAAAACGGACTCTGAAATGCTTCGGATCGCATTGCCAAGAAGTGCAAGGTTCCGGTTTTTGAGCCGTCCTTGCAGGGCTTTCTGGATTGTTGCCGGAAGCAGGTCCAGGTAACGTCGCTCGTTGTCCTTGACAAAGTAGTCATAGGCTCCGAGTCTCATGGCCTGAAGGGCAAGTTCCACGATTTCCAGCTTCGCGGTAAAAATCACGGGGATTTCTCCATCCGGGAAGGTTTCCTTCATTTTCTGGATAAGGTCGAGCCCGGTGCCGTCTTCGAGTTTGTAATCGGTGACCAAAGCGTGAAACTCACGACTTTTCAATTGTTCCAAGGCTCCTTTGACCGATCCTGCGATAACCCAGCTGAATTCCTGGAGTTTCCCCATTTGTCGTGCAAAGGCCTCGCGATCAAACTCGTCGACATCAGCAAGCAGCACACGGATCTTGTCCATCGAATGATCAGCCCCCACCTAGCGCTTGTGCCATGATGTATCTTACTCCCCAAGGTGACCCTCTGGCACCGTCCAGGATTGGTCGTTTCCCCGGGATTGAAGGGGGCCGGATCGGGCCCTCCTTTCTTTTTGTCCCTGGTTTTCCGAAGGCAGGATCGAGTTGTTTGGAAGAAGCCCGCCCCATAACCTTACCCATAGGACGCGGGCTTTTGGACCATGGACAAAGGAGGAGGAAGAGGCGAATGAGGAACCTTTCGATCAAGGCGAAGTTTATTCTGCTTTCCGTTGGGGTTGTCGCCATTCTGGCGGTCATGGTGGGGATTGGTTTCTTCGAGAACCGGAAGATCACCGAGGATCAGATCAATTCCATGGGGATCGATACGGCGAAGAATGCCGCGGAAGAGGTCGACCTATACTTTGACCGGCTGGATGCAATCGTGACCAACGTCGGAGTCGCGGCGGGACGGCTGGTGGAGGATCACGGCCTGAACACCAAGGCACTGCTGGAGCCCGCCATGGTTCGTTTCCTGGAAGAGAACAAGGGGGCCGGCGTCCAGGATGTCTTTTTCGCTTTTCATGGGAGTGGGACATTGGCAGATGGAACCCGCTGGGTCCCCCCCGCCGATTACGACCCCCGGAAGCGCTCCTGGTATACGTCCGCCGTGGCCTCGGGAAAGCCGATCCTGACGGACCCTTACGTGGACGGAATCACCAAAAAGCTGATTATCAGCGTGGCCACTCCTGTCCGCGGAAAGAATGGCTCCCTGATTGGGGTCGCGGGCGTGGATGTTGACCTGGAAGCCCTGTCGAAACGAGTGACCGGGTACCAGCTGTACGGCAAGGGATACGGGTTCCTGACGAACTCAAAGGGAACCATCCTTGCCCATCCCAAGTCGGAAATCATCCTGAAGGACAACATTTCGGTGAAGGGTGGTCTAATCACGTCCGAGTTGGCCGAGAAGGTGGGAACAAGGGCGGTCTCGGGTGAAACGGGTCTCGGGGATTATTCCTTCGAGGGGGACGCTCGGAGAGCCTTCTTTGCTCCGAGCCGCTGGGGGTTCCGTTTCGGCCTGGTCTTCCCCATGGAAGCCATGCATGCTCTTTTGAGGGCTGCGGTGCTGAAACAGGTCCTTATGGCATTCGTCGTCCTGGTCTTTTTGGCCGTTGTCCTCTTCGTTCTTGGGCGGAGCATCATCCGACCGGTTCTCGGCATTTCGGAGATCCTGAAAAGGCTGGCACAACTGGACCTTTCCCGGGACAGTTCCCTGGATTGGCTCCGTCCGATGGCGCAGGACAAGACGGAGATCGGGGCGATGATCCGCTCGGCTGCCGAGTTGCAGGACGCGCTCGTGGAGTTCGTGAAGGGAATCCGCGGAGAGGCCGAGCGGACGGCAGCCACAGCGGAATCCCTGGCCGCTCTTTCTGAAGAATCGGTGGCTTCCATGGAAGAGATCAAGGCGTCGGTCGAACAGGTGGCCTCGCTCTCGGAGTCGAACTCTGCGGCCCTCGAGGAAACGAACGCGGGTATCGAGGAAGTCAGCGCAGGGGCGGCCTCGGCGGCCCATTCCGCTGCGGATGGGGCGAAGGCCGCCGAACAGACGAAGGCCCTCGCCAGGCAGGCCGTTTCGAGGGTCGAGGACGTGGTCGGAGAACTGGGAGACGTCGTCGAGAAGTCCCGCCTGACGGGTGAACAGATCAGCCAGGTGGCCGGAGCGGTGGAAGAGATTTCCGGCTTCGTTTCGACGATCCAGAACATTGCCGATCAGACGAACCTGCTGGCCCTCAATGCCGCAATCGAGGCAGCCAGGGCGGGCGATGCGGGGCGGGGGTTTGCGGTGGTGGCCGACGAGGTTCGTAAATTGGCCGAGAATTCGAGGCAGGCTTCGAAGGAAATCGAGCGCCTGATCGCCACGCTCGAGTCCAGCACCAAAGGAGCGCTTTCAGTCACGGAAGGGGCTCGCGGTGCCCTCCTGGCCACCGTGACCAAGGCGAAGGACGCCACGGCGGGACTGGGCGAAGGTCTTGCCGCGATCGCCCAGGTGACCGACGCCATGCAGAACATCGCTGCCACGGTTCAGGAGCAGGCTGCATCCAGCGGAGAAATGGCCTCGGCGATCGACCAGGTGACGAAAGCGACGATCCAGCTGGTCGAAACCCTGGAGACGATCCGACGCTCGACGGACGAAAGCACGAGGGCTTCCGAGCAGGTGGCGAACGAATCGCAGAAACTGACGGGAGGAGTCCAGACGCTTCGGGAGGTCGTCGGGCGGTTCAAGCTGGATTAGGCTCTTCGGGCCCTTTCTTCGGAAAGAAATGCCCCCGCATCAAGATGCGGGGGCATTTCTTTCCGTCTTCAACAACCTTTCAGGAAGCTTTCTTTACTAGGAAATCCCACGCCAGTGCCGCCAGGAGCGCGCTTCCCTTCGGCAGGATTTCGTCGTCCACGTCGTACTCGGGATGGTGCTGGGGGTTGACGATGCCCTTGGCCTCGTTTTTCGT
>Ga0067045_1029257_pt1 | contig 22474 bp, 21 predicted proteins | sample TerdegcTABiofilm_FD_59184 | JGI IMG/M metagenome (GOLD analysis project Ga0067045, IMG submission 59184) | Combined Assembly of (Gp0054472, Gp0054536) Wastewater bioreactor microbial communities from Singapore -Terephthalate degrading...
CTGACTCCGTTTCTCCAGGCGGCTCCAGCATATCCGCGCTGACAAACCGTAGGCAAGTACCATTGGACACCGGACTTATGCCTTGAAAATCCCGGGCCGAAGGCCCGCGCACCCTTCAGTCGGATGAACCTGATTTCCCGACCGGGCCTCAGCGGCGGGCCGACAACCGATCGTCGATCTCGTCGGCAGCTTTCATGCCCTCGGCGATCGCCTGCACGGCGGTGGTGCCGCCGTTGACCAGGTCGCCGCCGGCGAAGACGCCTTCCATCGACGTGGCCTGGGAACCGGGACGTGTGGCCACCAGCCCATGGCGCGTGAATGCAAGCTCTTCCAAGGCCCGCTGCAGGCCATCGGGCAGGGCCTGCCCGATGGCCTCAACGACCATCGCGACGGGCAAGATGTATTCGCTTCCCGCCACGTTGCGGGGCGCACGCCTCCCTGAGGCATCGGGTTCGCCGAGTTCCGTCCTGACCACGCGGACGCCGGCCACCTTCCCCTGTTCGTCGGCCTCGTACCCGAGCGGCTGCGTGAGAATCAGGAGATGGCATCCGGCCTTGCGGAGGCGTTTCTGCTCCTCCGGCCAGGCAGGCATTTCGGCTGCCGAACGGCGATAGACGACGAAGACGTCGGGCGCGCCGAGCTGCTTCGCGGTGACGGCCGCGTCGACGGCCGTGTTGCCGCCGCCCAGCACGGCGACCCGTCCGGAGAGGGAAGTGATCTTGCCCCGCTTCACGTCGCGGAGGAAGCCGAGGGCATCGACCACGCCCCCGGCCGCGGTCAACGAGATCGACTGTTCGAGTCCGAGGCCCAGGAAGACCGCGTCGAAGTGCGACTGCAACTCGCGGAGGGAGAGGTCGCGGCCCAGGGCCGCCCCGAGCCGGACGACCAACCGCCCGGAATCCCGCGCGGGCTTGAGAATTGCGTCGATCTCTTCGGCGGCCGTCTCGAATCGGGAGCAGGGGATGAGAGAATCGGGCGTCCCGCCGACCCGCTCGCCTTGTTCGAAGATCGTGGCCTCGTGGCCGCGTTCCAACAACCGGATCGCGCAGGCCAATCCGGCCGGCCCGCCGCCAACCACGGCGACGCGGAACCCGCTCGGCTCCGCCGGCAATCGCACGCCGGTCATTCCGGCCTGGCGGGCCAGGCGGCACACCGCGCCCTGGACGTCGCGGATCGGCAAGGCATGCTCCGCGAAGATCTGCTCCAGGCATCCCCCTTCGCACTGGACCTCCGAAGGGCAGACGTAGGCGCACATCTCCGGCAGCACGTTCGAGCGACGAAGCACGTCGTAGGCCTCTTGGATGCGGCCGTCGGCGAACTCGCGGAGGAAGGCGGGAACGTCGACGCGGGCGGGGCAATTCGCGGTGCAGGTGGGGAACTCACAGTCACGGCATCGCCGCGCCGCCTCCCGGAGCCGGTCGACTGCAAAACGCCGCCCCAGCTTGTATTGCTCGCCGTAGATGTCGCGGTCGCGGACCACGCAGCCGGTCATCGTGCCGTCGCGCATGATCTGCGAGCAGCCCGAGCACGTGATGCACGTCTTGGCCGGATCCATACGGCCTTCCCGGAGGATGTCGCGGGCCGCATCGGGGTAGGCGAACGCGCTTCGGCCCTGGCCGACCAGCGCGGCCCATCCCTCGCGCACCACTCCGGCGGCCAGGTAGGGCATCAGGTGCCGGAGCCAACTGTATCCCGTGGCCACCACCGGCAGATCGGGAAACGCCTGCTGCACCTCCCGGACCAAGTCCACGAGCCGCGCCACGCCTTCCAGCGGGTGCTCCTCGGGCACCTCAACCCCGGCGATGGGCCGATCGTAGGGCCGGCCGAAGTGCGGGTTGAAATAGGGATTCCCGGCCGTCACATTCACCAGCGGGATCCCCGCGTGCTTCAGCGATCGGATGACCTCGATCGGTTCGGCCAGATCGGGTTTCGCGCGGTCGTCGCGGCTCACGCCGAATCCGTAGGGATACGGAATCGCGTCGTACACGTTGATCCGAGTGGTCACGAAGAGGTTCGGCACCGTCGCGGCGATCTTCTCCACCGTCTCGCGGAGGAAGCGGGAGCGGTTGGCGAGCGTGCCCCCGTACTTGCCCTCGCGCGTGTGCGAGGCCAGCAGCTCGGAGACCAGGTAGCGGTGACACGCCTTGACGTCGACCCCGTCGAAGCCGGCCTGCGCTGCCAGCTTGGCCGCCGCAACGTAGGTCTCCTGGAGGCGGTCGAGGTACTCGTCGGAGACCAAGGGATAGTCGGGCGGGAGTTGGTGCTTGGGATCGAGTACGGCGCTGTGATGGGCGATGATCGGCTTGGGAATGCCCTTCGGCTTGCTGTAGCGGCCCGAGTGCGTCAACTGGAGAATCGCGACGATCTCGTGGCCGAACGCCTCCCGGGCAGCCTGACGCGTGGCGGCCACGAGCCGTGCAAATGTTGCCACGCTCCCTTCGTGCAGGACGAACTGGTGGGGATTCGAGCGGGCCTCGTGCAGGATCGCGGTGGCCTCGAACCAGAGCAGCCCGGAGCCGCCCCGGGCGTAGCGCAAGTAGCGGCGGAAGCTCAACGGGCCCGGCGAGCCGTCGGGCGTCGAATCGAACCCCTCCATGGGCTGAACGGCCAGCCGGTTGGGCGTCCGCAGCCCGGCCAGCGCGACGGGGTCGCCCAGCACTCCCAGGTCTTCGGCAATGGGCAGCGCAAGCCCGAGCGCGGCGAGCTCCGCCCGCAACGCGTCCAGGTCGCGAAGATGAAATCGCTTGTGCATCCGCTCAGTTCGGCCTGTCACCGGACCGCTCACGTCCGCGGCGGTCGTGCCCGCCGCGCGAGCGGTTCCCGGATCGCCGGTCGGGGTTCTTGGCGCGGGACTCCAAGTTGGCCGAGATCACCACGTTGACCGCGTCGAACCAGGAGGGGATCGCCCGGTGGATCGATTTCTCGCCTCGATCTCCTGCCTCGGCGGGCAGTTCCTCGTCGAGGAGGTCGTCCTGGAAGTCGTCTTCCGGGGTCGCGGGCTCGGGGTCCTCGCGGTCGGAGCGTCTCGAAGGCGGGCTGTCGTCGCGACGGGCGTCGTCGCCCGCCGACGGCTCACGCCTCGAAGAGCCCCCACGCCGGCGCCGCCGACGCTTTCCCCTGCGCGCGCCCTCTTCTCGCTCTCCGGAGGCGGACGGCGCGGAGGTAGGCTCTGGCGCTTCGGTGTCGAGTTCCTCGGGTTCTTCTCCGTCGGTCGCAGGCAATCCCCAGTCCCGGGTCGCAGGCGACTCGACCGTCGCCTCTGCCGTTTCCTGGTCAAGACCTCCGGAGGGACGTCGCCTCCTGCGGCGCTTTCGGCCGCGGCGTTCTTCGTCGCGCGCCGGACGGCCTGCGGAGCGAGGCGACTCGTCCGACTCGTCCTCGTCGGTGTGCGTTGCCGAGGCCCGACCCAATGCCGGTTCCCCCGCGGCGTCCCGAGTATCGTGTTCCACAACCGTCGAGGCCGGGACCGATTCCTTGTGGGCCGGTTCCGGGGCCTCAAGCTCAGGTGGCACCTCAACCCCCAGCTCCTGCGCCAGAAGACCCCAATCGCCGGCAGGCCGTCGAGGCGGCGCGGGCCGGGGCGGCAAGGGGGCAGCAACCGCCGGACGAGCAGAGGGTCCGGGAGTGACCTCCGCGCACGGAGGCGATGCCGTTCCTTGAGGAGGAAGATCCTCCGCCTTCGCAGTCACCTCTTCTTCCTCAGGCACCTCGGCGCCGAGTTCTGCTGCCAGGAGTTGCCAGTGATTGACCTTCTCGTTTTCTGCCATGCCTGATGCAACCATCTCGGGAAAATGCGAAACCCCTGGCGGCGCGGGGGCCGACTGGGTCTGGTGGACAACCCACCCACCACCAATATAGGAGTTGTTGGGCATGTTGAGAAGGCGACCGGAGCGCCATCCGCTTGACTACACTCGTATCTTTCTGACGACGCCTTCGATGCAGCCGCCGGATCCACTGTCCTCCAAGCCGGAGTCGGCAACGTGCCGTATCCCCTTGTCTTGTTGAGAGTTATGGCTGCACCTGGACGACATCGCACATGGATCGCGAAACGGTATAATGGTTGCATCATCGACGTCCCGGAAGCGACTGTCATCCCAGTTGGGTGAGAAAGGGAGGCTACGATGTACGTCCGACAACGACTTTTCGCTCGCGGAGGACCGTCGCTGGCTCTCGGCGTCGGACTGGTTGGATGGATCTGGTTGACCGGCGATGCGCTGGCACGCGGCGCACATTCCGGCCGGTCGATCGGCGGCCAGCGATCGGCGGCCAGTTCGTCCGGTTCTGCGCGATCGTCTCACAGCACGTCCTCGGTGTTGTCCCGGCAGCGGTCGAGTCTGTCCGCGGCTCCGTCCGCGAGCTTTCGGACCGCACCGCAGACAGATTCTTCGGCAGCGCGGTCGCGGAGTGTCTCGCCGCGCGAGGCTGGTATCTCTCGGTCCGGCACGGGTTCCCTGGAGCCCCGCTCCCCAACCCGGCTCTCCTCCCCGCCGGTTCGTATCGGCGCAGGAAGTGTCGGGGTTGAAAAGTCCGGGGGCACGGACCGGTCATCGCGCACTCAAGTTTCCCATGGCGCAGGTGGTTCCAGGCAGCCGAGTATGGCCGAGATCCGGCGCCGAATTCCTGACGCGGCCGGCAACCGAGTCGGAGCGACCCTGACCGGAGAGAACCGGCTCGCGGCCGGGGCCCCGGGCAAACGCGTCTCCGATTCCGCCCCCGGCCGCAACCCGGCGACCGGCGACCGGCCCACCACCTCGGATCTCCGCAAACGGATCCCGGATCTTTCATCGCGTCAGCCCGACAGCGCGGACGTACGGCAGCGGACGGCTGCCGCAGGTCCCAAGGGGGATCGCGGAGGCAAGTCCGATACCGGCAAGCCGGACGTGCGAAAGACAGATTCGGGCAAGCCGGACGTGCGCAGGACAGATTCGGACAGGCGGGATCCTGGCAAGTCGGACGTGCGAAAGCCGGATTCTGCGAAGACGTCTTCCGATCGTCCTAGCATCACCGAGATCCGGAAGCGAATTCCCGACGCGTCGGCCGGCAAGACGAAGCTGCCCGACGGGCGCGGGAAGGTGGACCACGACAGGACGACCACTCACAGCGTGAACCCCGTGGACAGGACGAAGGCGGGGGACCTCGGCGGCAAGACCGGGCGGCGAGGGCCTCCGGACCTGAAGTCCGAAACGAAAGGCGCAGGGCACGGCACGAAGATCCACCCGCCCGATGGGCCTGGCAAGGAAAGGGGGCATGGTGCGCCCGATGCCCTCGCCAACGCTCGTTTCCCCGACCGGGTGAAGAAGGGGGAGTTCGACGCTCTAGCCAAAGGGGCGGCCGGCCAGAAGATCAAACTGGCTGACCAGTACCGGCTGGCACAGCAGGGCGACGTGGCCCGGCGTCTCGGGCTGCACGGTCCGGGAGGAAACGTGACCCATGTCCACAACGTCGCCAAGGTGACGAACTTGACGCATGTGAACCACGCCGTCCATTCCCACCCGGGTTTCGGCTATCGCGGTTGGATCAGCCCCTATTATCACCGGCATGCGTTCGAGTACCGGTGCCACTTCGGGCCGGCGTGGTACCCGAGGACCTGGTGGTATCCGCGTTGGTCGCCGTGGGTCCACTGGAGCTGGCATCACCGGTGCCGACCGTATTGGGATCCTCGCCCGCTGTGGTGCCGGCCGGTCGCCTATGTGGTAGTGGCCCGGCCCTGGGTGTATTGGGATTCCCCGGTGTGGACGCCGCTCCCGGTGGTGTCGAGCGGCACGTGGGTCGAAGTGAACCGGCCGGTCGTGCCCGAGGCGCAGTACGATCTGCAAGTGCTGGCGGTGCGTTTCGTGGATCCCGGCCATCCGGACGAGAAGCTCGGACCTCGCTACCGGGTCTGGTTCCGCAACAACAGCGCGCAGGCGATCACGCAGGGGTTCGACGTGCGGCTGTTCGCCACGCCCGACGCGACCTTGACGCAAAACGCGGTGCAGGCGGGTGTGCGCGTCACCGCGATCGAGGCTGGGGATACGCAGTCGGTCGACATCCGCTTGCCGTTCGACGTGGCCCAAGCCCCCGCCGATGCCCAGGGCAAAGCCCCGTTCCAGTTCCTGCACGCGATCGTCGATGCTGCCCGCGAGATCCGCGACGTGGATCAGGCCAACAACGGGGCCGCGGTCCCGGCGGCCGACGTCCTGCCGGTCGATCCGGCGGCGTTCGAGGCCGATCCGGCCACGCTGACCGCAGGCGGCGAGTTGATCGTGGCCGGCGAAGGCCTGGGACCGGAGCCGGGCCGCGTCCTCGTGCACCTGGGCACCCTCGAGCTGGAGGCAGAAGTACTCGGTTGGTACGACCTGGGGGTGCGGGTGAAGATGCCCGATCTGCCGCTGGCCGAGGCGACGAAGGCTGACGTGGTGGTCGTGCGCGGCGACGGGGCGGCGGCCAATCCGCTCACGGTGACCCTCCATCCGCCGCTGCGCGACGCCCCGGCCCCGGCGATGAACGCCCCGGCGCTGCCGCCGGTCCCCGCGCCTCCGCAGCCAGCACCGAACCCGTAGCCGATCCGACTTGCCTCGTTGCCCCCTCTCAAGCCCACGGGTTGCAACCCGTGGGCTTCTTTTTCGCTCTGGGCGATCTTCACAACGTCCTGGGCGAGCTGTTCGAGATTCCTCAGGCGGGCACCCGCCGGAAACCGCGACCGAAGCCCCAATCGTTCCCACCCCAAGAGGCCGTCACTTCCCCGCGGAGAAGAGCGGTGGCTGCTTGGCGGGGCCCGACTCCCCTTGCTTCGGATGGCTCGGGCCGGCCTGGAAGCGGGCCATCAGCTCGCGTCGGAGGGCCTCGATATCGGCGGGGACGTATCGCGGTTCGGCTTCGCTCAACTTTTCGGAGATGCGACTCATGGCAAATGGGGCTGAGTGTGCGGGTGGAAATCACGGACGTTTCCGCCACGTACTCATCGTCCGCGACGGCGGGAACCTTCGGGGGCTGCTCCTGAGGGCCACAAGGTCTATTCAGCATCCCCAGATTCCGGCTCCCGCCGGGAGTCTGAACGGATCGCCACGATCGTGCGGAGCGGCACCTTCCGTTCGACGTAGGACGGGTTTCCAACCCATCCCCATTCACGGACGGGTTGGAAACCCGTCCTACGGCCCATTGGGGCCAAGTTTGTTGTGGAACGCAACCACGCCTCGCGGCGCTATTCCAACGCCTGTGGACAGGACTCATACTGGAGGGCCTGAAGGCACGCGTATCCTGCGGTCAGCACACGGGAAAGGAGGGACCATGCATCGCAAGTCGAATCTCACGCGACGTTCGATCCTCAAGGGGCTGAGCACGGTGGCCTTTGCCGCGCCGCTGGCGGTCGGCAATTCTCGGGCCGGATCGCCCAGCGGCAAGTTGAACCTCGCCCTGATCGGATCCGGCGGGCGGGGGAGATATATTGCCATGGAGGCTGCGCAACTCGGCGCCCACCTCGTCGCCCTGTGTGACGTGGACCAGGCCCAACTCGACAGTGCCCGGAAGTTCCTCGCAGAGAAGACCCAGGGCGGCGCCGCGGCCATGGAGCGGATCAGACTCTACGGCGACTACCGCGAGCTGCTCGACAAGGAGAAATCGCTCGATGCCGTCATGATCGCCACCGGCTCCCGGTGGCACGCGCCGATCTCCGTGGCGTTCATGAAGGCCGGCAAGCACGTCTATTGCGAAAAGCCACCGGTCCGCAAGCTCGCCGAGGCCCGCGAGATCATCGAACTCGTGCCGAAGTGCAAGGTGGCCACGCAGACCGGCACGCAGGGGGCCGCTGGGAAGGCCGCTCGTCGGGCCGTGGAAGTCGTCCACGCCGGCCTCCTGGGGCAGATTCACCAAGCCTACCTCTGGTGCGACGGCTACGGCCCCAACCCGCCCAGCCATAACCGCCCGGACGGCGAGGACCCGGTGCCCGCCGGCTTGAACTGGGATTTCTGGCTCGGCCCCAGCCCGCTGCGGCCGTTCAAGAAGGATGTCTATCACCCCGGCTGCCTTCGGTTCCAGAACTGGATCGATCTGTGCAACGGCATGCTGGCAGGCCAGGGGGCGCACACGTTCGACTTGCCGGTGCGGGCGTTGAAGCTCGACTACCCGATCCACGTCGAGGCCGAGCGGCCCGAACCACTCCTGGAGACACTCCCCTCGAAGGGGATGTACCGCTTCAAGTTCGCCGCGCGCGGCAGCCTGGCCCCAGTGTCGCTCTGGTGGAGCGACGGCGGACGGTATCCGCCCGACGACGTGATGCAGGGGCTCAAGTTCGGGGGCCGCAAGATTCCGAAAATCGGCTGCCTGTTCGTGGGCGAGAAAGGCGAGATGTGCACCGGCGGCTGGGGCGAGGGGGTGATCATGCGTCTGGCCGGTGAGAAGACCTGGCGCGGCGTGCTCGATCACGAAGCCGCCAAGTCCCTTCCGAGGACCCTGCCCCGCGCCCCCGGCGACAACCACGTGCTGGAATGGCTCGAAGCGTGCAAGGGCGGCCCGGCCACGTTCACGGGCCTCGACGTCGGCGCCCACTCCGCAGAGGTCTACCTGCCCGGCATCGTCGCCCTGCGATTGGGCCGCGCGATCGAATGGGACGGCCACGCCATGAAGGCCAAGAACGCCCCCGAGGCCGACCCGCTGATCCAGAAATCCTACCGCATGAAGTGGCTGTCCTGACGATCGGATGTTGAGCGGCCGGACTTGTCCGGCGAGCCTCACTCTGCGAAATGCACCGATGCCAGGCGCCGGCGGATGGCGTGGTGGTAGTGGACGTCCGGGTAGCCAAGCGCCAAGGCCACTCCCACCTTATTCTCAGGGGGGATGCCGTACTTGGCCTTCAGGCGTTTGTCGTGGCTCAGGGCCACGGTGGTCCCGAGCATGCAGGAGCCCAGCCCCATCGTCTCCGCCGCCAACATCGCGTAGGTGGCTGCGATCGTGCAGTCGGTCACATCGGTCATCGGGCCGTAGTGGAAAAGCATGAGCGCGGGCGCGTCGTAGGTGAACTTGTCGCGTCCCTGCTTCCACATCTCGGGCAGGAGAAGCAGCAACGGCCGGATGAAGTCGCGGAATGCCTCGTATTGCGACTTGCCGATGAAGGGGCGCATGAGGCCCAGCACGATCGGGTTGAAGAACCTACCCGCCTTCTCAAAAGAAGCACATGCGTCTTCGGCAAAGGCCCGAACCTGCTCGCGCCGAGAGAAGACGACGACCCCCAAGTCGCTCGGCGGGATGCCCATCGGCGCGGTGGAGGCGATCCGGACCACCTGCTCCAGGAGTTCTCGGGGGACATCCTCCGGCTTGAACCGCCGCACGCTTCGCCGGGCAACGGCGAGGGCCTCGAACTGCTCGGGCGTTGCCTGCCGGTCGCGCGGCGGCAGCTCGATCCGGTCGTCGGGCCGGAGCCCCCGCCCGCTCACGGTGATGCCGCCTGTCGGACAGACGGCCATGCAATGCCCGCAGGCGATGCACCCCAGGAACGTGCCGGCCACTGCCCGCGGCTTTCCGTCGTCCATCACGAGAACTTCCTCGGGACACGTGCGGACGCACAAGCCGCAGCCCTTGCACGTCGCCGCATCGACGCTCGGGACGCCGGATTCGCGAAAGCTGTATCCCATGATGCACTCCGGAATGGACCAAAGGGGGTTTCACAGTCCTGGGAGGGCGAGGCTCCTGCCGAGCCTGCGGCCATCGCACGTCTTGAGGGGTACACGACGGCTCGGCAGGAGCCTCGCCCTCCCGGGATCATGCAAGGTCACCTGGCCTGGACGCCAGCCCAGGTGCCAAGGGTACGCCCCAAAAACGTACCGTCAAGTCCCATCGCCCGGAAACGCTTGCAGGCAAGGCGGCTGCGGGGTATGTTAGGTTCAAATGATACCCCTCTGCAGCGTCGGCGCAGTCCCGGCGCGGAATCGATGTCGAGTGTGAAGCTTCGCCGTCGGGTCGCATGGGAGGCGGCCCGGCTCATGTACACGCGCGAGGAGTCGGAGTACTTCCGCGCCAAGCTGAAGGCCGCCCGGCGGATCGCCGGCAGCGACTTCAAGCCGGGCGATCTGCCCAGCAACCGCGAAATCCGCGACGAAGTCCAGGTCATGGCGCGGATGTACGAGGGCGACGGCCGCGACCGGAACCTCCGGGAAATGCGGCTGGAGGCTCTCCGCCTGATGCGGCTCCTCTGGAGGTTCCGTCCGCGGCTCATCGGGAGCACCCTCACCGGACACGTGCGCAAAGGGTCCGACATCGACGTCCACCTCTTCTCCGATTCCCTGGAGCCGATCACCTCGCTCCTGGAATCCGAAGGTATCGTCTACGACGTGGAGCGGAAGCTCGTCCATAAGGCGGGCGAAGAACAACTCTATACGCACATCCACCTCCGCGACCGGTTCGATGTCGAGTTGACGGTCTATCCCTCGGACAAGGCCCACTACGTGTTCAAGAGTTCGATCACGGGCAAGGCGATTGAGCGGGCGAGCATCGCGGAACTGGAGCGACTGCTGCGGGAGGAGTATCCCGAAGCGGTCCTCGATCAGGCCGTCCTCGAAGCGGAAAGCCAGATCGACCGTTTCCAGATCTACCAGATGCTCCTCCTACCGCTGGAGCGAGTGAAAGAGAATCCGCGGCACCACCCGGAGGGCGATGCCCTCTACCACAGCCTCCAGGTGTTCGAACTGGCACGGGATGAACTCCCTTACGACGAGGAATTCCTTCTGGCGGCGCTGTTGCACGACGTGGGGAAGGCAATCGACCCGAAAGAACACGTCGCCGCCGGCTTACAGGCCCTGGAGGGGTTCATCACGCCCCGGACCTCGTGGCTTATCGAACATCACGCAGAGGCCCACGCACTGCGTGACGGCACGCTCGGGGTCCGAGCCCGGCGCCGGCTGGAATCCTCGGAGGATTATGAGGAGTTGAGACTTCTGGCGCGGTGCGATCAGGCAGGGCGGGTCCAAGGGGTGATGGTCGCCGACCTGGATGAGGCCCTCGAATATCTTCGTGAACTGGCCCGCACGTGCGGCGAATGACGATGCTATCTTACGGGATGGCCCGGAAAGGCCGCCTTTGGCGAAGCGCAAGCGCGCGAAGGGTGGAGCGATCGCGGCGGCCGCAGGCACCCCCTCCTAGTGTGGGGGTGCCGGAAAATCTGCCTAAGCCATCTGGTTTGTATTGAGGAGAACCTGGTACACTGGAGTCGGGGACGGCGCTCGGTCGTCCCCGGGGGCAGTTCTGCCCGCAGACGTTTACTCGCGGTCCGGTACCGCGTGGTGGCGAGTTAGGAGGCCCACGGCCATGACATCTCCGGGGAATGCAGTGCAGATGACTTGGGAATACCACAGCCTTACGCGAGTTTCCGAGGCCGCATTGGTCGAAGGTCTTAACGAGATTGGCCGGGAGGGCTGGGAACTGGTCAGCGCGGCCCAGTACCGCGACGTGCGGGGCATGCTCACATGGACGGCCATTCTGAAACGGCCCGTTTCCGGCCAGGCGGCAAGGCCCGTTCCGCGCGAGGCCGCCGCGGTACCCATGGCGGTGCCACCGTCGGCCAAGCCTTCTCAAGCCCCGAACGCTACCGGATCTGCCGGAGGCGATGCGGATTTTGACATGGACGCGTCTGCCCCTCCTCCATCCAAACGTCCCCTGCCTCCGCGCTCTCCGAGGCCGGCCCCGGCCAAGCCTCGCGTCGAGCTTTCCGACGATTTCGATTTCGAACTGGCCGAGACCGCGCCGGCCGCACAACTCCAGACGCGACAGACCAAGGCCAAGCCGAAGCAGGCCCCTGCGGAGGAGGATTTCGATTTCGAACTGGGCGATACGTTTCCCCAGAAGCTCCAGGTCGCCAAGCCGCCGGCCCCCGCGGCGAAGACCGCTGCCGACGACGACACGGACTTCGACCTCGGGTAGCGTGCTTCGCCGGACTCGCGGAAGGACGGGGACTGGCTGCGCCACGCGAAGTGGTGTAGCCTGAGTGGGAACGTAGCCGCCACGGTGGCCCTTTCCTTTGCCTGTCCCGGAGGCTCATTCGCCATGAAGACCGCAGTCGTCCATGCCCAACAGAAGTGGGAGCACGTGGCCATCTCGCGCAAGGGCGAGGTCATGTTGGTCGAGGAAATGAACGCCCTCGGAGAAGAAGGCTGGCAACTGGTGTCGGTCTTCTACTTCAAGGACCCGAAAGGCACGATGACCTGGATCGCCTTCCTCAAGCGGCCGAAGACCGGGCAAGCGGCCAAGACTCCGTCGACGGAGCCCGCTGCCGCCGCCGGGCACGAACCGGAGAAGGCCGAGGCCGCCTCCGCCGGACCGGGTGGCTTCGACCTCAGCGGCGAGATCTTCGAGATCAAGAAGGAAGAGGCCGCTAGCCCCGGGAGTTCTTCATCGCCGCCATGACGCGGTCGGTGATCGTCTGGATCAAGGCTTCCTGCTCCGGTGTGGCCGAGGTGGCAGTCGGCGGCGAGCCGGCCCCGTTGCCCGCACTGCTTCCCAGCCCACACATCGCCGGCGGCTCGAAGGCTTGCCGTTCCACGCCGCTCGCCTTCCAACTGCTGCGGAAGACGTCGTTGCCGCAGATGTCACAGTTCTTCATCTCGTTCCGCGGGTCCTGGAGGCCCCATTGCTGCTTCAGATCCAGCAGGGCCCGGGCCTCGGGTTCGGTGAAGTAGTTCACGCGGCCCAGTCCGCGTGCGAGCATCAACATGCGGCAATAGGAGTCGAGGATCTCGGTCCACCAGTAGGCCCGCTCGACCGTCTCGCCGTAGCTCACCGTGCCGTGGTTCGCCAGGATGATGACGTTCGTCTTGTGGACGAAGGGCAAGATGGTCGAGGCGAATTCCTGGCCGCCCGGCGTGGCGTACTTCGTGATCGGCACGTCGCCCAGAAAGACCTCCACCTCGGGCAACACGCACTGGGGCACCGGCTCCCGGGCGATCCCGAACGCCGTGGCGTGCGGCGGATGGCAGTGGACCACCGACTTCACCTCCGGCCGCTCCTTCATGATGGCGATGTGGAGCTTGATTTCGCTCGTGCGCTTGCGGCGGCCGGCGATCTGGTTCCCCTCCATGTCGACCACGCACAGATCGTCGGGCTTCATGAAGCCCTTGCAAATCTGCGTCGGCGTGCAGACCACTTCCTTCTCGCTCACGCGGAAGCTGATGTTGCCGTCGTTGGCCGCGGCGAAACCCTTCTTATAGATCCGGTCGCCGATTTCGCAGATCTCTTGCTTGATTTTGTGGAGATTGACCATTTTCCTCACTTCTTTCGCGGCTGCTTCGCCCCTTGGCGCCTTCGCGCCTTTGCGTGAGATAGATTGCCTCACGCAAAGGCGCGAAGGGGCAAGGGCTTTCTGGTTGTTTCTCTTACTCGACTTCCACCTTGACGTTCACCGTATCCAGGATCGCCGCGCAGTAGGCGTCGATGGGTTTCACCTCGGGATGGAACGGTTGGGCGGCCTCGCGACCTTCGCTGAAGGCCACTCGGCAACCCACGCCCGCGCCCAGTTCGTCGTAGAGGGTCAGTTCCTCGGCCGGCTGGCCTCCTTGCCCGCTCAGGTCCGCCAGCGACAGGGGCACGACCAGTTTGAACCGTCCCCCGGTCAGGCTCGGGTGCGAGCGGTTGAGGGTCACGGTGCCGATCACTTCGCCGATGCGCATTGTAGTCGTTCTTTCTCTTGACCGTAGGACGGGTTTCCAACCCGTCCGCCTTCACGGACGGCTTGGAAAGCCGTCCTACAAACCTAAACGCTTCCGGAATACCTCGGGACATTCGCGTGGTCCCCCTTGGAGGAACCGACCTGCGATCTGCTTGACGGCGAAGAACCCCAATGAGGTGGGATCGACCACCAAGAGGTTCGCGCCCACGCTCCCCGCATCCCGTGCCACGGTGTCGGCCCCGGTGCCGTGGATCGCCCGGATCCCTGCGTGCCGGTTGGCCAGGCACAAGGCGGGTGCCGGATATGCCGTGAGGAGGATCGCCGTCGTTGTGCCCGAGGCCAGTTCCGCGGCCAATTCGTCGGTGGCCCGGATGAGGCAATCCGAACTCCGCGATTCCGCGGCAACCCCGTCGCGCTGCAAGGCGGCGGCAAGCGGGGCCGGATCGTAAACCGTGGCTGCCACCATGAGGATTGCACTCGACTTGCGTTGCGCCGCAACGACAGCCGTTGCTCCGACGACCAACTCGATCCGCTTCCTCCGCAGTTCGTCCCGCACGGAGGGCGTCACCACCGTGCCGGGCGGCACGATCACGCGGCGTGCGGCGGCGAACCGGTCCGGCAGGTCGGCCAGGGTCACCAGGCGGCGATTGAGGACCAGGCTGTCGTTTGCCTCTTCATTCTGGGGGGGCGGTCCCGAGGGTTGGGCGGGCGCAGCGGCGACGGTGTGCCCCAGACCGGCGAGCACCTCGCGCACCACGCGTTCGATCATCTCGGCCATCTCGCTCATGGATCCGCAATTCCGAGTACCGACCAGCGGACGGGCGTGGTCCGGCTTCCCAGGAGTTGCTGGGTGCCCTTGCCGTCGCTGGAAACGATCACGATATCCTCTATTCCGGCCCCGAGTACGTCGACGGCCAGGATCGGATCGCCGTCCGGCGTGTGCCCGTCCGGGCCGTAGGGCTGCACGACCAGCAGCTTCCAGCCTTCCATCGACGGGTGTTTCACCGTTGCCGTGGCGTTTCCGATCACTCGGCCGGTTTGCACGGGTCCTTTTCCTCTCCAACCATAACCATCTCCCCTGGAAAGCCGCGACCAGTGGTCGCGGCTTTGCCGGGTGCGCGACCGGTGGTCGCGGCTTTCCAAACCCCCGGGGCTACTTCCCCAGAATCCGCAGGCTGTCGATCATGGAGCACCGGCGCTCCCGGGTAAACGTGAGCGGGGTGGTGATACCCTCGCCCGTCGGCCCGGCGATCGAGAACGAGCAGTATCCCTCGCCGCCGAGCCCGAGTCCCGCCATGCTCGGGCCGTTCTTCACGAAGACCGTCGTGTCCAATGCCTTCCCCATCTTCGTCATGTTCACGACGTCGTGCGAGTGGATGATCGCCGTGTGCTTGAATCCGTGTTCACTCTTCCGGGCCATTTCGATCGCGGCATCCACGTTCCTGGCGCGGACGAACGGCAGGAAGGGCATCATCTGCTCGACGGGGACAAAGGGGTTCGACTCGTCGGTCTCGCCGAACACGACCTCCACATCAGGCGCGATGGTCTTGCCGATGCCCCGGGCCAGCACCGCGGCGTCTTTGCCGAGAAAGTCGCGGTGCGGCACGTCGTGCTTGTGGTCGCCCTCGCCGGCGGTGGTGATGGCGGCCTTCGTGAAGGCGTCGACCTCCCGGGCATTGAAACGCACGGCCCCCGCCCGCTCCATGGCGGCCATCATCTTGTCGAACACCTCGTCCACGACGAACACCTGCTTCTCGCCGATGCAGAGAAGGTTGTTGTCGTAGGCGCAGCCCGTGATGATGGAACGTGCGGCGCGGTCGAGGTCGGCGGTCTCGTCGACGACCACGGGCGGGTTGCCCGGCCCGGCCACGATCGCCCGCTTCGACTGCTGCATGGCGGCGCGGGCCACGCCGGGGCCGCCCGTCACGCAGATCAGGGCAATGTCGCGGTGCTTGAAGATGCGGTCGGCAGTCTCCAGGGTCGGTTCGACGATGAGGCACATCAGGTTGTCGATGCCCAGATCGCGGTAGATCGCCTCGTTGAAGCGGCGGAGCCCCTCGGCCGCGACCCGCTTGCCGCTCGGGTGCGGATTGAAGACCACCGTGTTTCCCGAGGCGATCATGCTCACGGCGTTTCCGGTAATCGTGGGCAGCGAGTGCGTCACCGGCGTGACGGCTCCGATCACGCCGAACGGGGCGTGCTCGATCACGGCCAGGCCGTGGTCGCCGCTGAAGACCTCGCTCCGCATGAACTCCACGCCCGGGGCCCGCTCGCCTAGCGTGCGGAGCTTGTCGATCTTGTGCGCCAGGCGGCCGATCTTGGTCTCTTCCATCTCCATCGTGCCAAGCTCGACGCACTGCTCGATGGCGATCCGCCGGATGTGGGCGATGATCCGCCGGCGGTCTTCGATCGTCCGGCGCGAGAGCTGCTCGTAAGCCTCCTTCGCAGCGGCCACCGCCTCGTCGGGGTCGGTGAAAAGGCCGAAGCGTCCGGTTCTCGTTCCCTGAGGGGGAACCGCGGGGCCCGATCCGTTCGCGCCCATCCGGTGGAGGACTTCTTCCACAACGCTGCGAATCAAGGTCTCGTTGACTTGCATGGCTTGAATGCCCTTAACGGTTTCTTGGTGATTGAGGCGCACGGTCGCGCGGGCGGCCGGTTTGGCGGGGTGGCGTCGGAGGTGGTGTAACGCGCGGGACAAGTCCCGCCGCTAAACGGCTTGCATCGATCGATTCTCCGCTCTATTCTCTCCCTACTCCCTACTCCCTACTGCTTCTTCGCATACACGCACTGCTGGTCCACGTGGACCGAATCGACGATGCCGATGATAACCGTATCGACCGGCAAGTTCTTCGTTTCCGGCGTGAGCCGGGCACTGGAGCCCTGGGTGACCAGGACGAGTTCCCCTTCGCCGGCCCCGACGGTGTCGACGGCCACGAACGTCCGCCCGGCCGATTTCAGGCTGCGGCGGGTCTCCGGGTCGAGCCGGTAGGGCTCGACGATCAGGAGTTTGTGGCCCGTCATGGCGGCCGTCTTCTGCGTCGACACGAGCGAACCGGTCACTTTGGCGACGAACATGCCCCTAGCCCTCCAGGAGTCTCTTAGCCAGCCGGGCCACGATCAGCTCCTCGTTGGTCGGCACGACCCAGATCTGCACGCGGCTGGTGCGCGCGTGGACCGGCGACTCGACCCGCGTTGTCTCGTTCACCTTCGGATCCAGGACGATTCCCAGTTCCTCCAGGTTCTGGAGCACCATGGCGCGGAACGACGCCTGGTTCTCGCCGATGCCGCCGGTGAAGACGATCGCATCAGCCCCGCCCAGTTCGACGAGGTAAGCGCCCAGGTAGTGCCGCACGCTCGAGGCGAAGACTTCCAGGGCGAGCTTGGCCCGCTCATTGCCCTGGCCGGCCGCCTCGGTCAGGTCGCGCACGTCGCCGCTCACACCGCTGAGGCCCAACAGGCCGCACTGCGACGCGAGCATCGCGAGGACCTCGTCGAGCGACTTGCCGGTGTGCTTCATCACCATCGGTAAGATGAAGGGGTCGACGTCGCCCGACCGGTTGTTGTGCGGGATGCCCGACTGGGCGCTGGTGCCGAAGCTGTTGGCGACGCTCTCGCCGTTGCGGATCGCACAGAGCGAGCTCGATCCGCCGAGGTGGCAGGAGATCACTCGCAAGTCCCGGCGTTTGAGCAGCTCCGCGATTCGGGTGGCGATGTAGCGGTGGCTGGCACCGTGGTATCCCCAACGGCGTACCAGGGCCTCGTCGGCCCACGCCCGCGGCACCGCGTAGAGCCGGTTCCGCTCGGGAATGGTGCGATGGAAATCGGTCTCGAACGCGGCCACGAGCGGAATCTGCGGGAGCTTCTCGCTCAACAGCCGCATGGCCCGAATGTACGGAGGATTATGCGCCGGGGCGGCCCACGCCACTTCCTCCATCGCTTCGAGCACCTCGGGCGTGACCCGGCGGACGCCGTCCACGCGTCCCCCGAACACTGCCTTAAACCCGATGGCCGACACCTCCGCGGCGTCCCGGAGGCAGCCGGTTTGCGGGTCGGTCAACTGGGCCAGGCACTGGCGCACGGCCTCCGCATGGTCGGGCACGGAAAGCGTCTTCTCGTGCCGCTGGTCGCCGATCGTAACGACGCACCGGCTCTCCGGCGAGCCGATCCGCTCGATGCCGCCGCGCGCAAGCTGCCGCTCGCCCTCCATGTCGAGGAGCTGATACTTGAAGCTCGTCGACCCGAGATTCGCTACGAGGATCTTCATCGCTTCCTTCTCCTTGCGGACCGCGCGTGGTTCCTTCCTTCGGCAGTGGGTCAGCTCAGGTAGGCGGCGATCACGCCTTCGGCCGGCCGGGGGATGATGTGGCTGGCCATCAGTTCGCCGACCTGGGACGCGGCCTGCGCGCCCGCCTCGACGGCGGCGCGGACGCTCCCCACGTCGCCGCGGACGACCGTGGTCACCAGTCCGCCGCCGATCTGGATACGCTTCACGATGTCGACCTTGGCGGCCTTGGCCATCGCGTCGGTGGCCTGGACCAAAGCGACCAGCCCCTTGGTTTCCAAAAGTCCAATGGCGTCTTGCATTGCAGGGATTTCCCTTCTTCGTGGTGTTTTCGTCGAATTGGTTTTTCGTGGTGACATGCCCGTAGGTCAGGCTTCTAGCCTGACATATCAGGATCGTCAGGCTGGAAGCCTGACCTACATCGTCAGGCTGGAAGCCTGACCTACATCGTCAGGCTGGAAGCCTGACCTACAGTTCTCAGCCGGCTTTGCCGGTGGGGGGCAGGACGCAGCCGATGTCTTCGTGCGGTCTCGGGATCACTTGCACCGAGACGACCTCGCCGATGCGCCCGCCCGCCGCGGCGCCCGCGTCGGTCGCCGCCTTGACCGCGGCCACGTCGCCGGTCAGGAAAACGCTCACCAGGCCGCTGCCCACCTTGTCCCAACCGAGGAACTGGACGTTGGCCGCCTTCAACGCCGCGTCGGTCGCTTCGACCAGGGTCACGAAACCCTTGGTCTCAATCATGCCCAACGCTTCCATCGCTTTTGCCATGGTTCGAATCTCCAAGAAACTCCAGAAAGGGGAAGCTACGGTTTGAATAGCTCAACACTCGATGCTCGGTCGATGTCCGCCGCGTTGCCCTCATCGGTATCGAGGTGGACTTCGAGCTTGATCTTCTCTTCCGCCCGGACCAGGACGTCTTCAAACGTCGTCGTGCACGAAGAGACGACGCGGAGACACATCCGGTCGCCGGTCTTCACGCCGTAGAAGGCGGCGTCGGCCGGGCTCATGTGGGCGTGCCGCTCCGCGCGGATCACGCCTTCCTTCAATTCCACAACCCCCGCCGGCCCGACCAGCACGCAGCCCGGCGTGCCGTCGATCTTACCGCTCAGCCGCACCGGGAGGTCGATGCCCAGCGAGATCCCGTCGGTGAAGGCCAGTTCGACCTGGCTCCGCGGGCGTGTGGGCCCCAGGACCCGCACCGTGGGGAGCATGCGGCGCCGGCCCGGCCCGACGACCATCACCGTCTCCTCCGCGGCGAAGAAGCCGTCCTGGAAAAGCTCCTTCGCCGGCGTGAGCTTGCGGCCGGGCCCGAAGAGGGTCTCGACATGCTCGTCCGTCAGATGGACATGCCGGGCCGAGACGCTGACCACGAGTTCCGGTTTCCCCGGGGGGCCGTTCACCTGCTTCAACACAAGCTCGCGCACGATCTGCTCGATCGCGGCCCGATCAATCGCTGGCGCTATGCTCATTGTGCAACTCTCCCTGCGGCTCGACTCGTTCCCACGCCCTGCGTGGGAACGCACCTTGCGCCGCTCTGCGGCGCGAGCACGACGGGACGCAGAGCGTCCGCGGCGTGCGTTCCCACGCAGAGCGTGGGAACGAGATCCTCATCCACCTGCTCCCACAATTTGCACGTCACAATTTGCATTTCACGTTCTGAATTCTTCATTCTTCACTCCCGCCACCACCACCCGCACCCCCGCCTGCACCAGCGAGTCCTTCCAAGTTTCCGCGATTCCCGCGTCGACCACGACCCAGTTCGCCGCCCCGAGCCCGCACAAGTGCGTGAGGCTGCGGTGCCCGAACTTGGAACTGTCGGCCACGACGATCACCTCGTCGGCGGCCTGCATCATCGCCCGTTCCGTCTCGACCAGGCGAAGATCGTTGTTGAAAAACCCTTCGTGATTCACGGCCGCCACGCTCAGGATCGTCTTGCGGACCCGGATCGTGGCGAGCGTCTTGTCGGCATACGGTCCCAGCGCCACGCCCGTCCTCGGGCACACGTTGCCGCCGATCCAGACCAGGTCGCTCCGAGGGTCCGAGGCGAACAGGTTGGCCACCGGCAACGAATTCGTCACCACGTGAAGGGGCCGGCCGACCAGCAGCCTCGCCACTTCATAGGTCGTGCTCCCGCCGTCCAGCAGGATCGTGTCGCCGTCCTCGACCAGTTCCACGGCCTTCTGGGCAATGGCACGTTTTTGTTCCCATCGGGCCGGCTCTCGCGCCTCGAAGTGCGGGATGTTGGGCAACGTGCCCGTGTACAACACGCCCCCGTGGATGCGGCTGGCCGTCCCTTGGTCCTTCAGGAGGTCCACATCACGTCGAATGGTCGACTCGGAGACCGAGAGGGCCTCGGCCAACTCCGGGAGCGAGGCAAAACCCCGCACGCGGACCATCTCGACGATCTGCTGTCGCCTCTCTTGGGCCAACATGGAAATTTAGCTCGTCGGCGTAAGGTTTTCCATCCACGTCAAGTATGCCATGTCATTTGAAAGACTTCAATCATCCCCGTGCGAAGAAATGCAAGAAATCTTGCACGACACCCCTCTGGGTGGGAATCCGGCCGGTCAGCGGTCGGAACGGGGCGCTTGACTTGATACCTAGTGCTCCGTCTAGCATGCTGTGATGGATGAAGCGATGATCTCATGTGGCACAGCCGCCCTCGGCTGTGCACGGCATTTCGCACAGCCGAGGGCGGCTGTGCCACACATCAAAGCACGACTGACGGAGCACTCCAAAGTGGTTTTCGCACCCAGAACCGGAGGAGCCCAGCTTCCTAATACCCCAAAAGCCCCTCGCACGAGGGGATATGAGAGACTTCTCGAACAGCCTCTGGGTCGCCGACGTTCTGGAGCGGCTGCGGAAGTATGGTGCCTCTTCTCTGCTCCGCCGGCAGACAGTGCGGAAGCAGAGAAGAGGCACCATACTTCCTTTCCCGGAGGTTCGGCTCGGCCACCTCACCAAGCCGATCGCGTGTTCTCCTCACGCCCCCGCTTATTGCACAAGGAGACTATTGTATTACAATACGACGAACCATAAGGATTCTCGCGCGAAGCCAAGTCGCGTCGCGGTCCGGCGGGCTCAGATTCCAGTCCGAAACAGGAGACCAAGGGGATGAGCACGCAAGCCGACTACTGTCTGCTTCCGACGTCCGCCAAAGAAGCGATGCTGGCGAAGTTCGAGGAGCGAGTGAACCAGGCCCTGGCCGCAGCGCCGCCGAGCAAGGATTGGGTCAAGAAGGCCCTTCATCGGCAAGGCTCGGGCCGCTGCCCGGTCCGCATCAAGCGGCATTCCGTGGACGTCGTGCTCCGCTACGGCGACGCCCTGGCCGACCTGTTCTGCCAGTATCCCGACGACATCGTCTCGATCATCCCCTACGACATCTCGATCGGCTACCAACTCCCGGACAAGCAGCCGCGGATCAATCCCGTGGAGGTGCTCACGTTGGACGCCCAGTGGACCGACGAGTGGGGCACGCGTTGGGGCCACGCCTTCGGCGGCTGCGGGGCTACGCCGGTCGATTATCCGCTCAAGGATTGGGCCGGTCTCGACGAGTACCTTGCCCAACAGGTGCCCGATCCCCGGGCCCCGGGCCGGCTCGATCCGGCGGTTCGGCTGCTCGGACTCCATGCGGCGACGAAGTACTGCATGGGCATCGTCCACCTCGTCTTGTTCGAGCGTCTGCACGCGATCCGCGGCATGGAGAACGTCTTCACCGACTTCTACGAGTACGAGCCGGAAATGCGGCGACTGCTCGATGCGATTTCGTCCTACCTGCTCGAATTGCTCCGCTACTGGGGGGAGATCGGGGCCGACGCCGTCTTCCTGACCGACGACTGGGGCAGCCAGACCTCGCTGATGATCTCGCCGGTCATGTGGCGCAGGTTTTTCAAGCCCTACTACACGCGGATCTTCGCCGAGGCCCACCGCCTCGGCATGGACGTGATCTTCCATAGCTGCGGCAACGTGACGGCGATCGTCGACGACTTGATCGAGGCCGGCATGGATGTGCTCGACCCGGTCCAACCCGGGGCGATGGACATTGACGAAGTGGCCCGGCGGTTCGGCGGGCGCTGCTCGTTCGCCGCCGCGGTCGACGTGCAGCACCTTCTTTCCCACGGCTCACCCCAGGACGTGCGCGACGGCGTGCGGCGCGTGAAGGACACGTTGGGACGCCCCTTCGGCGGCGGCCTGCTCGTCGGGCCCGCCAACGTGATTACGCCCGAAATCCCTTTCGAGAACCTGCAAGCACTCTTCGAGGTGGCGCATGAAGGCTGACTTTCGCTGCATGCACGTGAAGAAATCGGCCGTAGGGAACGCCCTCTGTGGCGTTCCGGGAAGCGGCATTTCGGCATCCATGGCGATTCGCGGGACTTCGGTAACTCAACGGGAGTATGGTGCCTCTTCTCTGTTCCGACTTAGGACCGTGCAAGGAATAACTGGCGTCTTCGGCAGCTTGGGTGGCATGCCGTCACTCGGCGCAGCCGAGGGTCGGCATGGAAGCCGTCGTGGCGGCTTCCATGCTCACCCGACGCTTCGCGTCGTGAGAGCATGCCACC
>Ga0067045_1029259_pt1 | contig 22462 bp, 19 predicted proteins | sample TerdegcTABiofilm_FD_59184 | JGI IMG/M metagenome (GOLD analysis project Ga0067045, IMG submission 59184) | Combined Assembly of (Gp0054472, Gp0054536) Wastewater bioreactor microbial communities from Singapore -Terephthalate degrading...
TCGGAACATACCTTTTCGCGAAATCCTTGATCTTGATTTCCCAATACGAGGAGAAAAAACCATTAATCTCAAAAGTATTATCTGATGTCAGCGTAAAGATGTGTGAAGGTGAAATCAGGCAGATTTCCGCCTCCTTTGATATCGACCAAGTTACCAAAGATTATTTTTACAGAGTTAAAAGCAAAACGGCGCAACTAATCATGGCAAGTGTGCAACTCGGGGCGGTGGCCTGCGGGGCGGACAGAAAAACCTACCTGACCCTTCGCCGTTACGGGAATAATATCGGTATGGCTTTTCAAATAACTGATGATATTCTGGACATGGTGGCTGATCAGGGTAAACTAGGCAAGCCTGTCGGAGGCGATCTTCGCCAGGGCATTATCACTTTGCCGGTTATATATGCTCTTGCTGAGTCCGGGAAAAAGGAACGTTTGGCGGAATTGGCGGTAAAAATGGAAAAAAGTGAGGATGAAGTCCAGGAAGCCATTGAAATAATCAGAAGCTGTGGGGCTATCGACTATTCATTTGAAGTGACAAATAAATATTTGAGTAAGGCTAAAGAAGAATTAATGGCTTTGCCTGATTTGCCTGCGAGAAAAAACCTGGCTGTGATTGCTGATTTTATTAGGAACAGGAATTTTTAACAAATTTCAGCGATGTTGTGTTATAAACCAATTCACATACCCGGAGGGTATTTGATGGGACATTATTTGATATCTCTTGACTTGAGTGGGAAATTATGTCTGGTTGTTGGCGGCGGGCGGGTTGCTGAGCGAAAAGTACGCTCCTTGCTTGAGTGCGGCGCTTCCGTTCGTGTTGTCGGCCCGGACTTAACCCGCGGCCTCAAGGCAATGGCGGAGTCGGGACGTATTTTTTACAGGCGGGGGCAGTATCACCCGGCTGATTTGAAAGATGCTTTTCTGGTCATCAGCGCTACGGATGATGAAGAGGTGAACCGGCAGGTTGCGGAGGACTGTTCCACCCGTAATCTGATTGTGAATATTGTAGACGACCCCGGGAAATGCAACTTTTTTGTTCCCGCCGTAGTCAGGCGGGGGTCGTTATCCATAGCGATATCAACCGGCGGTAAAAGCCCGTTGTTGGCCAGAAAAATCCGTGAGGAACTGGAGATGACTTACGGCCGGCAGTATGGAGAGTTCTTAGATTTGATCGCTGACTTACGTGAAGACATCATTCATAGTGTCTCCGACAATAAAACGAAAAAAGAAATTCTTGAGTATATGGTTAGCGATGAAATTATGAGCTATCTCAAAGATAGCCGAATGGATTTGGTAAAGGAGCGAATACTTGGTGCTTATCGCAGTAGTCGGGCTTAACCATAAAACGGCTCCGGTAGAGTTGAGGGAGAAGTTGTCATTTGGCGGTTGTTCTCTGAGGGAAGCGCTGAAGCAACTTAAATCCTATCCCACGATTCAAGGATGTGCCATATTATCGACGTGCAACCGGACCGAGGTTTACGCTGCCACGCTGGAGGTGGATGAGGGGCTTAACGCTATCCGGGATTTTTTATCCCACTGGTCAGGTGTGGATGTCTCTGAGATTAATAATATTACTTATTGCCATGCCCTTTATGACGCAGTCCGGCATCTTTTCAGGGTTACCGCCGGTCTGGACTCAATGCTGCTTGGTGAGACCGAAATACTTGGTCAGGTACGGGCGGCTTACCGGCTGGCTTGTGATTACACTGCGACAAACCGGATCATAAACACCTTGTTTCAGCAGGCTATTGCTGTCGGCAAGCGCGTGCGGACGGAAACCGGAATTGACCAAAACGCCGTATCAATAAGTTATGCCGCCGTTGAACTGGCGAGGAGCCGGCTGGGCAACTTGTCCAGTTGTTCAGCGCTCATTGTCGGCGCCGGCAAAATGAGCGAACTGGCTGCTAAACACTTGGTGGCAAATGGCGTTTCTGGTATTATTGTTTCAAACCGTTCCTTCGACCGTGCAGAAATGCTTGCGGCACAAATTGCAGGGAAAGCGGTCAATTTTAATGAGATATCTAAATACTTGGAAACAGTTGACATCGTAATCAGTTCTACCGCGGCTCCCCACTGTGTGATCAGAACTGCCGAAATTAGTAATATTATCGGGAAAAGATGCGGCCGGGAGATGATTATGATTGATTTGGCGGTACCAAGGGACATTGAAACTGAAGTAGGAAAGCTTGAAGGGGTTATCCTTTATGATGTTGATGACCTGGAAATGGTTGTAGACCATAATCTGGCCGCAAGAAAACAGGCAGCCATAAGAGCTGAAAAAATAATCGAAGAAGAACTGAGTAATTTTATGAAGTGGCTGGGTACACAGTTTGTCGTCCCTACTATCTCCGCCCTGAAGCAGTGGGGTGAAGATATTAAACGGCATGAGCTAAAACACGCGTTAAACCGTTTAGGCCAACTTTCCGAGCATGATAAAAAGGTAGTTTGCTCACTGGCAAATTCGATTGTCAACCAAATCTTGCATACGCCGGTAACTCAGTTGAAAAATTACGCTTTGACCAATGAAGGACATCTCTATACCGAGGTGTTGCAAAACCTTTTTTGTCTTGACGTTCCCGGTCAAAAATCCACAAAAAAAGCGACGGACGCTCATACGAAGAAAAAAACCGGTTTTGCTTAAAATAATCAGGAGTGCACATATGAACAGGGAAATCATTATCGGTACAAGGAAAAGCAGGCTGGCTCTCTGGCAGGCTAACTGGGTGAAGGGTTGCTTGCAAAAGTTAGAGCCGGCGTACAGTTACCGGATTGTGGGCATCAAGACCCTGGGTGATAAAAATCTCGACACAGCCCTTGCAAAAATCGGGGATAAGGGACTCTTTACCAAGGAACTGGAATTGGCCTTGCAGCGCGGTGAAGTCGACCTGGCTGTGCACAGTATGAAAGACCTGCCTACTGTACTGCCGGAGGGACTGGCGATAGGAGCTGTCTGCCGCAGGGAGAACCCCGGCGACGTGCTGGTATCTCGCAAGGGCGAAAAACTCAGAGACTTGCCCGCCGGCGCTTTAATCGGTACCAGCAGCCTCAGGCGCCGCGCCCAACTTCTTCACTACCGGAATGATTTCAAAATTGTCAACCTGCGTGGCAATTTAGACACCCGCCTGGGCAAGTTGGAAAGTGAACTGCTGGACGCTATCGTCCTCTCCTATGCGGGACTGCACCGTCTGGGCCTGGGTGACAGGATTAGCCAGTTGATTCCCCTTGAAGTTTGTTTACCGGCAGTAGGCCAGGGTTCCATAGGAGTGGAAATACGTGCCGGTGATAAAGAAATTGAAGAACTTACCGGCAAAATTGATCATTATGAGTCGCGCTCCGCTATTACCGCTGAAAGAGCGCTTTTGTGGAAACTCGAAGGTGGTTGTCAAATACCTGTCGGCGCTCTCGGTACTGTTGAAAACGGGCGCTTGTTGCTGGAAGGAGTAGTTGCGAGTCTTGACGGCGGGCAACTGGTGCGCTCGTCCCTGTCAGGCCCGGCGGAGGATGCCGCGGCAATCGGTGTTGAGCTTGCGGAAAAGCTGGTACAGATGGGCGCGGGAGAATTATTACGGAAAATGCGGCGGGAGAATTGTAAGCATGAGTGATGGCGTAGTATATTTAGTCGGCGCCGGACCCGGCGACCCGAAATTGATTACCGTGCGTGGTCTCGAATTGATCAAAAAGGCCGATACAATTATCTATGACCGTTTGGTAGCACACAGGCTGTTGTCTTTTGCCCGGCCTGGGGCTGAAATCATTTATGCAGGCAAGGAGCCCGGCTGCCACGTTTTTAAACAAGAGGAAATATGCCGCCTGATGGTGGAGAAAGCCCGCGCTGGTAAGGCTGTAATCCGGCTCAAAGGGGGAGATCCCTTCGTATTCGGTCGTGGCGGCGAGGAGGCTGAAGCTCTTTACGAAGCGGGAGTGCGTTTCGAAGTTATTCCCGGTGTAACCTCGGCCATAGCGGCGCCGGCATATGCCGGCATTCCGGCAACACACCGGGACTATGCTTCCACCTTGGCAATTATTACCGGAAACGAGGACCCGTTAAAAAAAGATTCCAGTATTGCCTGGGACAAAATCGCCACGGGTGCGGATACTTTGATTTTTTTAATGGGTATGGCAAACCTGCTGGAAATAACGCAGCGCCTAATAAAAGGCGGCCGTTCACCCCAAACGCCGGTGGCGCTGATCAGGTGGGGCACCAGGCCCGAGCAGCGCACCTTGACCGGAACTCTTGCGGACATATATGAAAAAGCCACGCGGTCTGGATTTACAAACCCGGTTGTAATCGTTGTGGGCGATATTATTTCGTTAAGGGAGAAGTTGAATTGGTTTGAAGACAAACCTTTATTCGGCAAGAAAATACTGGTAACCAGAACAAGAGAGCAAGCCGCCGCTCTGTCTGAGAAAATTGAAGCCCTTGGCGGCGAACCAATGGAATTTCCAACTATAAGTATTGCTGAGCCGGAAGATTATGCTCCTTTGGACAGGGCTATTATAGAGTTGAAAAATTTTAGCTGGGTTGTGTTTACCAGTGTGAACGGCGTTGTATCCTTTTTCAAGAGACTTCGCCATCACCGGAAAGATATTCGTGAGCTGTGTAACGCGAAACTATGTGCAATCGGACCCATGACAAGAGAGTCATTGGAAAAATACGGGCTTATTGTGGAATACATACCTGGCGAATACCGGGCCGAGGAGATTGCCGTAGGGTTGCGCGGCAAACTGGTGCGTGGAGAACGGGTGCTTTTACCAAGGGCGGCCGGCGCCCGTAAAACATTGCCGGAAGCATTAAGCGAAATGGGGGCTGTTGTGACCGAGGTGGCGGCTTATCGTACCATCCCGGCCGGTGGCAACAGCGCCGCATTAAAAGAAAAGCTTGCTCAAGGAGAAATAGATCTGGTTACATTTACCAGTTCATCAACGGTGCGCAACTTTGTGGAGATGGTCGGCAGCCCGTTCCTTAATGCTTTAAAAAGAAAATTTGCTGTCGCCTGTATCGGGCCGGTTACAGCCGGTACCGCTCGCGAATTGGGTCTACAAGTTGACATGGTGGCGGAGGAATACACCATTGAAGGATTGGTTGAGGCCATTCGAAAAAACGTTAAATTACAGGAGTCAGGAGTTAGAAGTCAGGAGTCAGAATAAGGAATGGTTTAAATCAAGTAAAAGATATTACCCGCGAAGGTGTGAAATAAGATGATCAGCGTAACTAAGCTACTGTGCGGCGACGACTACTTCGGTGACTCCTTGCGTTACAGCAGCGAAGCGAGAAGCCAGGCGCACGGCGCAACCGCCGGGCATGGGCCGGTGGTGGTATGGAATAGCACCCGGACCTGCAATCTAAAATGTATCCACTGTTATTCCAACTCAGAAGCAAAAAAATATGAGGGTGAACTGACTACTGGGGAATCGTTGCGTTTTATCGATCACCTGGCTGAGTTTAATGTACCTGTTTTGTTGTTTTCAGGAGGTGAGCCGCTATTGAGAAGTGATCTGACTGAACTGATTGCTTACGCGGCGAGCAAGGGTATCCGGGTCACTGTATCCTCCAACGGCACCTTGCTGAACCAGGAATGGGTAAAACACCTTAAAAAATTAGGGGTCAGTTATATCGGCATCAGCGTTGACGGAACCGGTGCGGTCAACGACCGCTTCCGAGGCTGCCGCGGCGCTTACGCGGCTGCTCTCAACGGCATTCGGAACTGCGTTGCCGCAGGGCAGCGGGTAGGATTGCGATTTACTATTAATAAGCATAATTATAAAAACCTGAATGAGATTTTCGACCTGATTGAAAAAGAAAATATACCCCGGGTTTGCTTCTACCACTTGGTTTACTCCGGCCGGGGAAACAAAATGGTTGAGGAGGATATATCCAAGGATGAAAAACGCGCGGCCATAGACCTGATTATGGAACGCACCGCGGACTTCCACAGGCGCGGCATTAACAAAGAAATACTGACAGTAGACAATCACGCCGACGGTGTTTATATATACCTGAAACTTAGGGAAACTGACCCTGATAGAGCGGAAAAGGTGCTCGCGTTGCTCCGGCTGAACGGGGGCAACCGCACCGGGATGGCAATCGGAGCGGTGGACTGGTACGGCAACGTACACCCCGACCAGTTCACTCAAAACCATACTTTCGGCAATGTACGGGAGAGAAAGTTCGGAGAAATCTGGACTGATTATTCCTTGCCGGTATTGGCCGGCCTAAAAAACCGGAAGCCTCTCCTGAAAGGACGCTGTTCAGCGTGTAAATGGCTGGATATCTGTAACGGCAACTTCCGTGCCCGCGCAGAAGCGGTAACCGGCGATTTCTGGGAAGCCGACCCGGCCTGTTACCTGACTGACGAAGAAATCGGACTATAATAGTAGTCAGGAGTCAGGAGTCAGAATTAGAAAAGACGTTTTATCGTACTGAAACATTCTGAATTCTGACTACTGACTCCTGACTACTTGAATTATGGAGGTTCTGTCTATGTCTTTCCCCGTGCAGCGTCCAAGGCGTTTGCGGTCGAGCGAAACTATCCGCCGGATGGTGCGCGAGACGGCTTTATCCGTGGACGACTTGATTTACCCTGTATTCGTTACTCACGGGAAGGGCATCGCCCGGCCTGTCGAGGCTATGCCCGGCATATACAACTACTCGATAGACAGGCTGCTGGAGGAACTGGCGGACGTAGCCGGGCTCAAAATACCCGGTGTTCTTCTTTTCGGCATCCCTGCCGTTAAAGACGAAGTCGGCTCGGAGGCTTACGCCTGCGACGGGATTGTTCAAAAGGCGATACGGGCAATAAAAAAAGAGTTTCCCGGTTTATTGGTTGTTACTGATATATGTCTCTGTGAATATACCAGTCACGGTCATTGCGGCGTGGTTAAGAACGGCTGTGTATTAAACGATCCTACTCTTGACTTGCTGGCCAGGACGGCCCTGTCCCATGCCGCGGCTGGGGCGGACATGGTTGCTCCTTCTGATATGATGGACGGCCGGGTGGGGGCGATTCGCGCGGCTCTGGATGCTGAAGGGCATGAAAATGTTATAATCATGTCTTACTCCGCCAAGTATGCCTCGGCCTTTTACGGACCTTTTCGCGAAGCGGCGGGCTCCGCTCCGCAATTTGGCGACCGCAAGACCTACCAGATGGACCCGGCTAACGCCGGTGAAGCGCTGCGGGAGGTGCGGCTGGATATAGAAGAGGGAGCCGACATCGTCATGGTCAAGCCGGCCCTGGCTTATTTGGACGTGATCCGGAGGGTCAAAGACGATACCGGTTTTCCAGTGGCGGCATACAACGTCAGCGGCGAATACAGCATGGTCAAGGCGGCGGCGCAAAAGGGCTGGATCGATGAGCGAAAGATTGTGATGGAGTTGCTTACCGGCATCAAAAGGGCCGGTGCGGACATTATTCTCACCTACCACGCTAAAGAAGCGGCAAAATGGCTGCGGGAAGGAGAGTAGCATGATTGTATCCTGGAATACTACCAACGCCTGCAACATGTACTGCCGGCACTGCTACCGCGATGCCGGGGAAAGGTCGATTGAGGAACTGGATACAAGAGAAGGACTGGCGCTGGTAGACCAGATAGCCGAAGCCGGTTTTAAGATCATGATTTTCAGCGGCGGGGAGCCGCTGATGCGCGACGACATTTATACACTGGTAGCACGGGCGAAGGAAAAAGGATTGAGACCTGTTTTCGGCACCAACGGCACTCTGATCAATGGGGAAGTAGCCCGGCGGCTCAAAGAATCCGGCGCTGCGGTGATGGGTATTAGTTTGGACAGCGTCGATCCGTCCAGCCATGACGAATTCAGGGCATCTCCGGGGGCGTGGCAGGGGGCGGTGGAAGGGATGCGCGCCTGCCGGGCAGCCGGTCTTCCTTTTCAGATCCATACCACCGTGATGGAATGGAATCTGCCGGAAATAGAGAAGCTGACCGACTTCGCGGTGGATATCGGCGCTGTCGGGCACCATATTTTTTTCCTGGTTCCGTCCGGCCGCGCTGTCAATATTGAGGCTGAATCATTACGGGCCGCCCAGTACGAAGCATTGTTACGCCGGATTATGCGCAAGCAGGCTGAAGTTAAGATCGAGTTGAAGCCGACATGCGCTCCTCAATTTATGCGGATTGCCGCCCAGTTGGGGGTAAAGACTCGCTTCAGCAAAGGCTGCCTGGCCGGGATATCTTACTGCATTATCAGTCCAAAAGGTATCGTCCAGCCCTGCGCCTACCTGAATATCCCGGCCGGCAATGTCCGTGAGGCGACTTTCGGTGAAATCTGGAACAACTCAAATATTTTTCATTCACTGAGACAAGGGGATTACAAAGGAAGCTGCGGCTCCTGTAAATACAAACAGATCTGTGGCGGCTGCCGGGCCCGCGCTTATTTCTACCATGGCGATTACCTCGCTGAAGAACCGTGGTGCCTTTACCGGGCTGAACACTAAAGTTACATGGAAAGGGTCATGGTTTTATGCATTTGGACAACATTGACCGTAGGCTATTGAATTTAGTCCAAGAGAATTTTCCTTTAGAGCCGGAACCATACCGGAAACTTGGGGGAATACTCGGGGTGGGCGAGGATGAAGTCCTGGCCAGGCTGAAGAGGCTGCAGGACGAAGGGGTAATCCGCCGCCTGGGTGCTGTTTTTGATTCCAGAAAACTTGGCTATAGCGGTACTCTGTGCGCTATGCATGTTGAACCGGATAGAGTGGACGAGGTGGCTGACGTAATTAATTCTTTCCCTGGTGTGACCCACAACTACCTGAGAGAACACCAGATTAACATGTGGTTTACCGTACTGGCCGAAAGCAGGGATAAGCTGGGCGAAATTTTAGGTCTGATCCGGGAGAGAACAGGTATCGAAGAAATAATGGAACTTCCTTCGGAAGAAGTTTTTAAAATAAGAGTGAATTTTGATACTGAAACATCCGCCTATTGATCTTTCATTTCCGTATGGAAAGGCAGTCTCAGTTGAACGAGGTGTGTAAAATCATAACCGAACAAGATAAGAAGATAATCCTCACTCTCCAAAACGGTATGCCGCTGGTAAGCCGTCCCTTTCAGGCAATAGCGGAAAAATTAAAGATGACCGAGGATGAGCTCATTAATAAAGTCAGAAGTTTTATCACCGACGGGAAAATCAGACGTTTTGGGGCGACAGTGCGGCATTTTGATCTGGGTTTCGCAGCAAACGCCATGGTGGTATGGGATGTGCCGGAAGAGAAAGTATCTGAAACAGGCCGGATAATGGCCGGGTTTAAAGAAGTTTCCCACTGTTACCGGCGTCCCCGGCACCCCGGTTGGCCCTATAACCTTTTTACGGTTATCCACGGGCAGAGCCGGGAATACTGTGCCGACATAGCAAAAAGGCTGTCCCGGGCCACTGGAATTAAAAACTATTCCTTGCTGTACAGCACCGCTGAGCTAAAAAAAAGCAGCATGCGTTACTTCGAATAGAAAGAAGGTTTAATACAGGTGACCAGGAGCTATACCAAGTCGGTTGATCTTTTTGAGAAAGCAAAAAAGGTTATCCCCGGCGGCGTTAACAGCCCGGTGCGCGCTTTCAAATCGGTGGGGTCAAACCCTCTTTTTATCACGCGGGGGGAAGGCCCATTAATATATGACGCTGACGGCAACGAATACATTGATTACGTGGGCTCATGGGGGCCGTTAATCCTGGGACACCGTCACCCGCGGGTGGTTGAGGCGTTGAAGCGCTGCCTTGATCAAACCGGGACCAGCTTTGGGGCGCCGACTGAATTGGAGACTGTTCTGGGCGGCATGATTGTGGATGCTGTGCCGTCCGTGGAAATGGTACGGCTGGTTAATTCCGGCACCGAAGCTGTCATGAGCGCCCTCCGGCTGGCCAGGGGATTTACGAATAGAAATAAAATCGTCAAGTTTGAGGGATGTTACCACGGACACGCCGATTTCCTGTTGATTAAAGCCGGTTCCGGAGCACTGACGCTGGGTGTGCCGACCAGTCCCGGGGTGACGGCCGGTTCGGCCGCCGACACCATTAACGCAGACTATAATGACCTGACTACCTTACAAGAAATATTTAAACAAGAGGGTGAAGACATCGCGGCGGTGATTGTGGAACCGGTCGCGGGAAATATGGGCGTCGTCCCTCCCGCCGCGGGTTTTTTGGAGGGGCTGCGCCGGTTGACCCGAAAATACGGCAGCCTGTTAATTTTTGACGAAGTGATAACCGGTTTTCGTGTGGCTTACGGCGGGGCGCAGCAGCTTTACGGGGTAACCCCGGACTTAACCTGCCTCGGCAAAGTAATTGGAGGAGGCCTTCCGGTAGGCGCTTATGGTGGCAGACGCGAGATTATGGAACAGGTGTCACCGTCAGGGCCGGTTTACCAGGCCGGAACATTGTCAGGGAATCCCCTGGCAGTGACGGCGGGTATAGTTACCTTGAAAATTCTGCGCCAGCCGGGTGTTTACGAAAGCCTTGAAGAAAAGTCGGCAAAACTGGCCGGCTGGCTCGCCGACGCAGCCGGGGAGGCCGGGGCGGAAGTTAGTTTCAACCGGGTCGGTTCGATGCTATGCGCCTTTTTTACCGGAGCAAAAGTTATGAATTATACGAGCGCGTGTTCATCAAATACGCTACGTTACGCCGCATTCTTCAAATCCATGCTGGAACAGGGAATTTACCTGGCCCCTTCCCAGTTTGAGACCGCGTTTATCTCTCTGGCACACGGTGATAATGAACTGGAAAGAACGGCGGAGGCGGCGCGGAGCGCTTTCCGGGCGGCAGCGACGGCTGCCGGGGCAACAGTTTAACAGCCGGGATTATTTCTTGGCTGAAACAGGCCGCAGGCATTAAGATGCTCGCCGCAGCAAGTTATAGCATTCTGCAGCCCGACCTTGCCGATTTCTTTTAAAAAATCTCCGATGTCAATTTCAGCCGGGATTTTTCTCTCCATGTCAAAATACTTGGGAATAAGGGCGGCGCAGCCCATTTTTTTCTCCTCCCTGCCGACAATTATGATGTAGAATCTGCAGTTCGCACATGTGTTTACCGCTTTTTGTCTGGATTCCGGTATAAAGAGCCGGTGACTTGAATACAGGTAATTTCTCCTGTAGTAATCCGTTGTGTTAGACACTGTCAGCACCCCCACCTGTTCTGAAACATTACGCTGACGCCGGTCAGGGACGTCGCTTTAAAGACCGCTGTTTCACCATGGCGGTCTTTGATTTTATCCAAAGCGCGCGTAAGCTTTCTCTTTTTTTCGGTGACGCCGAACAGATCCAACTGCTCTTCTGAATTTTTGATCAGGTGGGAAAGAGTGAGCCCCACCATTCTTACCGGCTTCCAGTCCGGCCAGTGCCGGTGCAGAAGCGCGACGGCGGTACCGTATATATCCTCCGACAGGTCGGAGAAATAACGCATGGACTGGGTCCGGTGCAGACACTGGAATTCTGTGTCCTTAAGGGTAAGTCCGACGGTTTTGCCGGTATAACCCCCGATACGCACCCGCCTGCCCACTATTTCCGAGAGTTCGTGAATGATCACTTGGATGTTTTCATGCCCGGTCAGATCTTTGGGGAGAGTAATTTGATGACCGGCTGACTTGACCACTTCCAGGTTCGCGGGGTTGACCGGGGAGTAGTCCACGCCGTTAGCCGAGTTTTTTAAGATTAACCCGATTAAACCAAACCGTTTTTTTAAAATGCCGGCCGGATAGTTGGCCAGGTCCCCGATGGAATGTATGTTAAGAAGCCTCAGGTTTTTTTCCATCCGGTGCCCCACCCCGAAAAGCTCTTTTACCGGCAGGGGCCAGAACACGCGGGGAACGTCCTTAAAATCCACTTTGGTAATTCCCAGTGGTTTTTTTATCTCCGCCGCCATTTTACTTATTATTTTGTTTGGCCCAACCCCGACAGAGGTGGGTATGCCTGTTTCTTCCAAGATTTCCTTTTGGAGACGCGCGGCTATTTCTTCTGAGGAATCCGTTTTGTGGAGGCGCTCCGTTCCTGTTAAATCAACCCAGCTTTCGTCGATGCTGAACGGCTCCACCAGGGGAGAATACCGGCGCTTAATTCTGAGAATCCGTGTCGAGAAGTCGACGTACAGGCTGTGCTGCGGGGAAACAATCACACCTTTGTTCCCCAGTTTCCGGCGCGCCTCCCGGATTGCCATGCCGGTTTTAATGCCGTATTCACGTTTTGCTATGTAGTTTGCCGCCAGACAGATCCCGTGGCGCTTCTTTTCCTCCCCGCCGACGACCACGGGAATACCGGCCAATTCAGGATTTAAAGCGATATGGCAGGAAGCGAAAAAAGAGTTTGCGTCAATGAGAAGGATAGGGCAGTCCAAAAATCCTCACCTCAAACAAGTGTTTGTATAAATATATTATTATAAAACACTTGTTCCTGGCAAATGGATAATTATGGGCCCCCATCGCAGGCGGGTCTTAACTCCGGCGATAACCTCATTGATTTTTCAATTCCCACAAATAATAAATGAAAGAGCTATCCTATTCTTAAAGAGATCTATTATTAATAAATACAAGGGTGTACACCTTCCGCATTTTTATAGAAACAGAGTAATAGCCCGGGAAAGTGGTAAGCCAACCCGTTTTTGTATAATACCGACCCGGCATTTGTGCCGCCGGGATTAGTTTATGCTTTTTGGGCCAGACCGACAACTTCGTTAATGTCTTTAATTCCGTTTTCATTAAGATAGTTCTTTATACCTTCAAGCACGTCCATGGTTGCCCGCGGGTTGATAAAGTTAGCGGTACCCACCGCCACAGCCGTGGCGCCGGCCAGGATAAACTCAATTGCATCTTCAGCAGTCATAATACCGCCCATGCCGATAATAGGCAACTTTAACTCACGGTATACCTGCCAGACCGCCCGCACTGCCACCGGTTTGATTGCCGGGCCGGAGAGTCCTCCCAGCACGTTGCCGAGCACCGGACGCCTTTTTCTTATGTCAATGGCCATACCTAAGAGGGTATTAATCATGGAAAGGGCGTCCGCCCCCGCTTTCGCCACTTTTTCAGCCACCGCAACGATGCTGGTCACATTAGGTGAAAGCTTTATAATCACCGGCAAGTCCGTACTCGCTTTTACCGCGCCGGTGACTTCCGCCGCCATGGCCGGGTCACTGCCGAACTGCATCCCGCCTTTTTTAACATTGGGGCAGGAAATATTCACTTCCAGGCCGGCCACACCTGGAGCACGGCTGAGTTTTTCAGCAATTAGGGCATAGTCGCTCACTGTGTCGCCGGCTATATTTACAATCACCGGCAGGTTGTAATTCGTCAGGAAGGGTAGTGCTTCTAAAATAAAACGGTCTACGCCGGGGTTTTGCAGGCCGATGGAATTCAGGATACCGGCCGGTGTCTCCGCCAGCCTGGGGGTAGGGTTACCGTCCCGCGGCAACAGAGTAATGCCTTTCACAACAATGGCACCTAGGCGGTTTAAATCCAGGTAGGGCGCGTATTCCGGCCCGAAGCCGAAAGTTCCCGAGGCGGTTGCGACCGGGTTTTTCATCCGGATGCCGCCGATGTTTACAGCCAGGCCCGGTCTTGTTTCCGCATTTTTTCCATAAATCGTGCCGCTCACTCCCATACCACCTCTTCAGCTGGAAAGACCGGTCCTTCCACGCAGACCCGCCGGTATCGCGCACCGTTTTCCCCGCTCCGGATTTTGCAGGCACAGGAGAGGCATGCTCCCACACCGCAGCCCATCCGTTCTTCCAGGGATACTTCGCCGGGGATACCAGCTGCAATAATAATATTTGTCAGCCGTTTTAACATTCCGTAAGGGCCGCAACCGTAAACCTCAACATCATTATTGCGCCGGATAACATCGCCACTTTGATTGGTTTTCTGAACATACTCACCGAATAAATCCGTAACTGTTCCATGGTAGCCGGCCGAACCGTCATCTGTGGAAAAAGCAACCCTGTGGCCCAAGTTCTTAATTTCTTTGTCAAAGAATAATTGTTTTTTTGTTGCTGCTCCCAGAAACACTTCCGCATAGATTCCAGAAGCAGCGATTTCCTGTAAAAAAAAGTAGAGCGGGGCAATCCCGATACCGCCGGCTACGACAAAAACCCGCGCGTATCTTTTTGGTATTGAAAAACCATGGCCAAGCGGCCCCAGCAGGCTGATCGTGTCACCCCTTTTATTTTCCGAGAGCAGGGCCGTACCCCTGCCGGCAACCCGGTAAAAAAGGATAACCTCGCCCTTCTCGCGCTCCACGGCATGGATGCTGACCGGCCGTCGCAACAGCGGGTCCAAGGTATGGCCGCAGCGTACGTGCAAGAACTGCCCCGGCCTTGCTATTTCAGCTATTTCCGGCGCAAACAGGTATAACCTGAAATGCCCCGGCGCAATCTTCTCTTGCTTTATAACTTTCGCGTCAGCAACCGGCGACAAATTTTCCCCTCCGTAATACAAACCATTTTCTAACCAACCACTAACCACCAACCACTATTATTGCAGGTATTCCTGTAGCGGAACCAGCCGGTTGTATTCCTTTTCCTTTTCTTCAATAAGCACGTCGAGAATCGCCCTGGTGGTATCCAGGGAAGTCAGGCAGGGGACGCCGTGTTCAACTGCCGCGCGGCGGATTTGGAAGCCGTCCCGCTCGGGCGCTTTGCCTTTGGTTAAAGTGTTGATCACCAGGTTAATTTTATTTGCCCGGATCAAGTCTACGATATGCGGCGAACCCTCATGAACTTTTTTCACTTGTTCCACCGGCAGGCCGGCCTTCCTGATTAGCGCCGCGGTCCCGGAAGTGGCCAGAACACGGTAGCCCAAGTCAACCAGGCTCCGGATGACCGGTAAGGCTTCTTCTTTATCCCGGTCGGCGATGGTGACCAGTACGGTTCCTTTTTTCGGAAACATGCTCCCGGCCGCGACCATTGCTTTGAACAGAGCTACTTTAAAGTCGCGGTCAACGCCCATGACCTCTCCGGTTGATTTCATTTCCGGACCGAGGGAAATATCCACCTGGAGCAGCTTGGCAAAGGAGAAAACGGGAGCCTTCACGCCGATGACATTACCTTCGGGATAGAGCCCGTTCCGGTAGCCCATTTCCTTCAGCGTTCTGCCCATAATAATTTTCGTGGCCAGGTTAATCATCGGGATGCCGGTAATTTTGCTCAGGTACGGTACAGTCCGGCTAGAGCGGGGGTTGACCTCCAGGACATAAATCATATCATCATGCAGCACGTACTGGATATTTATCAATCCTTTAACATTTAAAGCCCGCGCCAGCCTGGTGGTGTAATCCACTACTTGCTCTTTTATCTTTTGGCTTAATGATTGTGGCGGGTAAACCGCAATGCTGTCACCGGAATGAACTCCCGCCCGTTCAATATGCTCCATAATCCCCGGAATCAGAATGTCTGTTCCATCGGAGATGGCATCCACTTCAAGCTCCTTGCCGAAAAGGTACTTATCTACAAGCACCGGGTGCTCGGGTGTTACTTTAACGGCAGTGGCCATATAATTCAACAACTCGTCGTTGTTATAGACGATCTCCATGGCCCGGCCGCCCAGGACATAAGAAGGACGCACAAGCACCGGGAACCCGATCTCGGAAGCGATTACCAACGCTTCGTCCACTGAAAAAGCAGTGCGGCCGGGTGGCTTGGGTATACCCAACTCGATTAGCAGGCTGTCAAACCGCTCGCGGTCTTCGGCCCGGTCAATATCTTCCACAGAAGTTCCTAATATCCTGATCCCGGCGTTTTCAAGCGGTTTGGCCAGGTTGATCGCCGTTTGTCCACCGAACTGAACAATCACACCCTCGGGTTTTTCCCTGTCCAAAATGTTTAAAATATTTTCCGTCACCAAAGGCTCAAAATAAAGCCTGTCGGCGGTGTCAAAGTCAGTGCTTACAGTTTCGGGGTTATTATTGACAATGATTGCTTCAAATCCCTCTTCCTGCAGCGCCCAGACCGAGTGTACCGAGCAGTAGTCAAACTCAATACCCTGGCCGATCCGGATCGGGCCGGAGCCAAGCACCATAACCTTGCGCTGGGAGGTGGTTTGGGATTCATCTTCCTGGTCGTATGAAGAATAATAATAAGGTGTTTCAGCTTCGAATTCAGCGGCGCAGGTATCAACCATCTTAAATGTGGGCAAGATCCCGTTTTCTTTACGCCTGGCCCTTATCTCGGACTGATTCAGCCCGGTCAGCTTGGCCAAGTGAGTGTCGGAAAAGCCAAATTTCTTGGCTCGCATCAGTAGGTCAGGGGACAGACCGTTTTTCGCGTCGCGTCGGATTTCATCTTCAAGTTGAAGGATACCCTGAATCTTATCCAGGAAGAAGCGGTCTATCCTGGTAATTTCATGTAACCGCTCAACAGTCAGGCCCCGGCGCAGAGCTTCGGCGACAAGAAAAAGGCGCTCATCTTCAGCGCAGGCCAGTTTAGTTTCAAGTTCTTCGGTACTCAACGCCTCCGCTCCCGTCAAGGTCAGGTAGTCCAGTCCGATTTCCAAAGAGCGAATGGCTTTTAACAGCGCACCTTCAAAGGTACGGTTGATTGCCATGACCTCACCGGTAGCCTTCATTTGAGTACCCAGTTCCCGGTCGGCCAGGGCAAATTTGTCAAATGGCCAGCGCGGGTACTTAATGACTACATAGTCCAGCGAAGGTTCGAAGCAGGCATAAGTCTTCCCGGTAACAGCATTTTTAATCTCGTCCAGGGTAAGGCCCGCGGCGATTTTGGCCGCCACTTTGGCGATCGGGTAGCCGGTAGCCTTGGAAGCCAGCGCCGAGGAACGGGAAACCCTGGGATTGACCTCGATTACATAATACTGAAAACTAGCAGGGTCCAGGGCAAACTGGACGTTACAGCCGCCTTCGATACCCAGGGCGCGGATGATTTTTAGCGCAGCCGTTCTTAAAAGCTGGTATTCCTTGTCGCTTAATGTCTGGGAAGGAGCTACCACAATGCTGTCGCCGGTATGGATACCCATTGGGTCAATATTTTCCATGTTACAGATAGTAATGCAGTTGTTGGCGCTGTCGCGCATCACTTCGTACTCCAGCTCTTTCCAGCCGACTACGCAACGCTCGATCAACACCTGGTCAATAATGCTGTATTTTAAACCTCTGGTGGTAATATTACGCAGTTCATCCAAAGTATAAGCAATACCGCCGCCGGTGCCGCCGAGAGTGTATGCCGGGCGAACGATTAAGGGCAGACCGATTTGCAGGGCGAATTTCTCAGCTTCCTCCAGGGTGGAGACAATCACACTCTCAGGAATGGGCTCCCCGATAGTCTGCATCATTTCTTTAAATTGTTCCCGGTCTTCAGCGCGTTTAATCGCCTCCAGGGGGGTACCCAGAAGCTGTACTCCTTCCTCGGCCAGAATACCGGATTCCGCAAGTTGCAAGGCCAGGTTCAGACCCACTTGCCCGCCCAGGGTGGGGAGCAGTCCGTCCGGTTTTTCCTGCCGGATCACCCTTGCTACAAAGTCCGGCGTAAGGGGTTCTATATAAACCCGGTCTGCCATGTTGGCGTCTGTCATGATCGTGGCCGGGTTGGAGTTGATCAGGACGACCTCCAGACCTTCCTCACGCAAGGAGCGGCAGGCCTGGGTACCGGCGTAGTCGAACTCGGCAGCCTGGCCGATGATTATAGGGCCCGAACCGATAACTAATACTTTCTTTATATCTTTTTTGAGCGGCACGTTACCTCCCCTCCTTATCCATCATGTCCATGAACTGTTCAAAGATATATTCGGAATCCCTGGGCCCGGGTGAAGCTTCGGGATGATACTGCACCGAAAAGACCGGCAGAAATTTATGTTTCAAACCTTCCACCGTGCCGTCGTTCAAGTTGCGGTGGGAGACAAAAATGTCCAAACCTTTCATGGATTCCTCATCAACTGAAAAGCCGTGGTTATGAGAGGAGATGTAAACACGACCGGTTTCCAGATCCTTTACCGGGTGGTTGGCGCCACGGTGACCGAATTTCATTTTATATGTCCTTGCTCCCATGGCCAGACCCAGGATCTGGTGGCCGAGACAAATACCAAAGATAGGAATTTTCCCAATCAACTCACGAACCGTTTCAATAGCATAAGGCACATCGGTAGGATCCCCCGGGCCGTTGGACAGCATAATCCCGGCCGGGTCCAATGCCAGAATGTCTCCGGCTGTCGTATTTGGGGGTACAACTACCACTTCACAGCCCCGCTCCTGCAGGCAGCGAATGATGTTTAGCTTGGCGCCGAAATCCATTAGGACAACACGGTGACCGTCACCCGGCAGTGTGTAAACCTCAGCGGTGGCCACGGTAGGCACCAGATCCTGACCGGTAAGGTGAGGGCAGTTCCTTGCCTGCTCGACCAGCGCCTGCGCGTCGTCGACACAGGTGCTGATTACACCGCGCATGGTCCCGAAGCTGCGAAGGCGTCTGGTCAGAGCCCGGGTGTCAATACCCGCCAGGCCGATCACATTTTCTTTTTTTAGAAAGCTGTCAATGGTTTCAGAGAGCCTCCAGTTGCTGGGCCGATTACATTCCTCCCGCACCACGAAGCCGCGGACGTAAGATTTTTTTGACTCGAAGTCCTCTTTCATAATACCGTAATTGCCAATCAGGGGATAGGTCATTACCACAATTTGGCCGCAATAGGAAGGATCGGTGAGCACCTCCTGGTAGCCGGTCATCCCGGTATTGAAAACCACTTCTCCCCACCTTTGTCCTGTCGCGCCGAAAGCCTCGCCGGTAAACACGGTACCGTCTTCCAGGGCCAGCATTGCTTGCATAAAAACACCTCCGCTAAATTAGGAAAATCTATTTAAAAGAAAAATTATTTACCGATAAGTCAGTGGACATAGTTACATTGTTCACAACATAACAGAAAACAAATCGATTTAAAAACATATATCTTTCATCCATATAGCTCAAGGACCGGTACCGATGCTACCCTTAAGCATCACTACCCGTCCGCCAACTATCGTCATGTATGGCAGGCCCTTCAAGAGCCGCCCGGTGAAAGGGGAGTTCCGGCTTTTGCCGGCAAACTGCTCCGGGTCGACCGTCCAGGAAAGCGCCGGGTCAATGATTGTTATATCAGCGTCGGCGCCACTTACCAGTGTACCCTTGGATATCCCCAGCACCAAGGCCGGGTTTAAGGTCAGCTTTGTTATTGCCTGCAACGGCGAAAGCACACCGGTTGCAACAAGCTCGGTCCAGACCAGGCCTACAGCCGTCTCCAACCCGACCATGCCAAAAGGAGCCCGCTCATATTCCATATCTTTTTCCTCAACGGTGTGCGGAGCATGGTCGGTAGCGATAACATCAATCGTTCCGTCAGCCAATCCTTCCTTTACAGCGGCCACATCGGCGGCAGTGCGCAAGGGAGGGTTAACCTTGGTTGCTGTATCATAGCCGGCCACTGCCTGGTCAGTCAGGCTGAAGTGGTGCGGTGTGACCTCGGCTGTTACTTTGACGCCTCTGCTTTTAGCTTCGCGCACCAGCCGGACGGACCCGGCCGTGCTGACGTGGGCGATGTGCACCCTGCAGCCGGTTTCTTCAGCCAGCAGAATGTCCCGGGCCACCATCGCTTCTTCCGCCGAAGCCGGTATCCCTTTAAGTCCCAGCACCGTTGACATATATCCTTCGTGCATTGACCCGCCGGCAGAGAGATTCTTATCTTCACAGTGGGATATTATCGTCATGCCAAGCATTCCGGCATACTGCATGGCCCTGCGCATCAGTCCGGCGTTCATCACCGGCATCCCGTCGTCGGAGAACGCTACCGCACCGGCCTCTTTCATGTCGCCCATTTCAGCCAGTTCCTCACCTTTGCTTCCCTTGGTAATAGCTCCTATGGGATAAACATTTACCGCACCCTTCGCGCGGGCAGTGCTTTTTATATACGAAATAATTGCTGCGTTATCAGCCACAGGATTAGTATTAGGCATGCAGGCTATAGTAGTGAAGCCGCCCCGGGCCGCGGCGCGGGTACCGCTGAAAATGGTTTCTTTTGCTTCATATCCAGGTTCGCGCAAGTGCACATGTATATCAATCAAACCAGGCGCCACCAATTTGCCGCCGGCATCCAGTACTTCAGCGCCACCGGCGCTCAAATTCGCACCTGTTTTAGCGATCTTGCCGTCAGCAACCAGAATATCTTTTTCAGTAATTATACCGGCGCCCGGGTCTATCACTGTTCCGCCTTTAATGAGCAGTTTCATGGGTTACCACCTCCGGTCAGCAGGTATAGCAAGGCCATGCGCACCGCCACCCCGTTAGTTACTTGTTCATTAATAACAGACTGAACTCCGTCCGCCACATCCGGAGCAATTTCCACGCCACGGTTCATCGGACCCGGGTGCATTACCAGCGCGTCCGGCGCGGCTAGTTTAAGTCTTTCTTTGTTGATCCCGAAAAGCTGGCTGTATTCACGCAGTCCGGGGAATAATCCTTGCTGCTGCCTTTCCAACTGAATCCTGAGAATGTTGATTACGTCGGCGTCTGCCAGCGCCTCCTCAATGCAGGCGCAAACCCTGGCGCCCATTTTTTCCACTTCCGGGGGGAGCAGCGGGGCCGGTCCGGCCAGCCTTACCTCGGCTCCCATTTTGGTAAAACCCCAGATATCGGAGCGGGCTACCCGGCTGTGTAAAATATCACCAATGATTGCTACCTTCAGCCCGTCCAAGCGATTTTTCTTTTCTCTTACTGTAAACAGATCCAGCAAGGCCTGGGAAGGGTGCTCGTGGGCACCGTCCCCTGCATTAATTACAGGGGCTTCAATAGTACGGGCCAGCAATTCAGCCGCGCCGGCCATTGGATGACGAAGGACCACCACATCCGCCCCCATGGCAGCGATAGTACGGGCAGTATCCTTCAATCCTTCGCCCTTGCTTACACTGCTCGTATTTGCAGTAATACTTACAGTATCGGCGCTCAAGTACTTAGCCGCCAGTTCAAAGGAAACTCTTGTACGGGTGCTGGCTTCGTAGAAAACAGTAACTACTGAACGGCCACGCAGGGTAGGCACTTTCTTAATTTGTCTTTTAATAATCTCTTTCATCGGCGTGGCAGTATCCAGAATTAGTTTTATTTCCTTTGCCGGGACAAACTGCAGGCCGATTAGATCCTTTCCGCTGAGGCCCATCTATTCCCCCCCACTTAGCTTAAAAATAAAGACCCCTGTCTGGTTTAACTACCGGGCCGGGGCCTTAAAAGGGATGCTTTCCGGTACCAATTCCCTTTCCGGCCTCACGGGACCGTACTTTATTATAGGATGGAGCCGGATAAATCGTCAGTTACCGGTAACAACCGGAGAGAGTATCTGACGACTTGAATTTTTGTTTTAGTTAGGAGGTTCGAATATTATCACTTTGTCCTCACCGTCTATTTCAATCAAACGGACTAACACCGATTCCTTGCTGGAAGTAGGTACGTTTTTGCCGATATAATCAGCTCTAATCGGTAGTTCCCGGTGACCCCGATCAATAAGAACAGCCAATTGAATAACCTCGGGGCGTCCCAGGTCCATCACCGCGTCCATGGCGGCCCTTATGGTGCGGCCCGTATAGATGACATCATCCACCAGGACAACTTTTTTACCGGAAACAGGGAAGGGTATCTCCGTTGACCTTACCAGGGGTTGACGAGCCAGGGTAGTAAGGTCGTCACGGTATAAGGTTATGTCCAATATTCCTACTGGTATTGAAAAACCTTCAATCTCTCTGATCCGTTCGACAAGGCGTTCGGCCAGGGGAGCACCCCTGCGGCGAATACCGATCAAAACCAGGTTGTCTATACCCTTGTTACGTTCAATTATTTCATGGGCAATACGGGTTAATGATCGTCTGATCCCTTCTTTGTCCAGGATCTGCGCTTTCTCCTTGATCATACAAAACCCCCATCGCTTTCTGGTAAACAATTCGAACAAAGTCGCCTGCGGCGACCTGTGGGCAGTCATGCGCGGCTCATGTTCGCCCTTTAAATCGTTTGAGCTCATTCGCCCTCGGTCTCGGTCAAACTCGCTCGTTTCACCCGCTCAAACAGTTCCCTCGCTTATCCTCGTGCTCACTCGCTCTTTGAATAAAGGCTCAAAATCGCCGCTAACGTAAGCCCACAAGTCACTTATCCACAATTCTCGAAAAGCATAGTTTCCTAAATTACAAATAAAAAACCTGCTTACCACCGGTAAGCAGGCATAGTTGGCCTCGGTAAACCATTTCTATGAATCCTTACCGGCCTCACGGGACCGATTTCAAGGTTATTATCCTAACTAAGTTTATAGAAAAAAAAAGAAAGTGTCAATAGATATTTTTATTTTAGTAGCTACAAGCTTTTACTTGTATTAATTGCCATCATGCCGTCTCCATAGTTCTGCAGTTGCTTTTTAGTATATAGTGCTCGAAACGTTGATGTTTACAGCGTTCCGAGCATTTTTATTTTTAATTTTTATGCAAATAATTATAGCGTATTGTAGCGTATTATGATATAATTG
>Ga0067045_1029260_pt1 | contig 22461 bp, 21 predicted proteins | sample TerdegcTABiofilm_FD_59184 | JGI IMG/M metagenome (GOLD analysis project Ga0067045, IMG submission 59184) | Combined Assembly of (Gp0054472, Gp0054536) Wastewater bioreactor microbial communities from Singapore -Terephthalate degrading...
CGGGTTTCGTCTTTTCACGTCGGCCGGTTTGAGATGGGCATCCAAGGGCATCATGACGATGCCCTTTTTTTATGGTTCCGCTTCCCCGGCCCCCGAATCGGCCCGGACTACCCGCGTATGCCGGCAAGCCGCGCGGGGTGTTTTCGTCCAATGGACTGACGGCAAGGGGAGAATGTATTGGACACAGGGAGTTGGTTGTTTTAGATATGGCAGCATAAGGTCTCAGGTTTGAGGATGAAAATCGCCTCGCATTCGTCTCTTTGAAGGAGGGCTTGAGCATCGGGCCGGTTTTCGACCAGGATGTGTGTCCGTCCGTGCTGGATTCAGGTCTCCGGCATGAAAATACGCCGCATGTTGTCCTGCCGGGTTTATGCGCAACTTTCATTCATGCCTCTGGAGGGGAATATGGGCCTTCTCGATGTCCTGCGCAAGATCGGAGTCATTCGTTACGGGACGTATAAGGGGACGTATACCAGCGCCAGGGATATGCCGGACGAGCTTTTCATGGACAATGTGTATGATGCGAAAAAGGACTTAGTGCATTCATCTCAATCAACAAAAGCGGACACGGGAAAGATGGAGGGCGGTATGTTCTGTTCACAATGCGGGACGCAGATTCCAGAGGACGCCAAATATTGTCCGAAGTGCGGGGCGCAGACGTCACCGGGTCAACAAGCCGCCGCTCCCGGCGTGTCCGGGGGCATGGCCGCCGCCATGAACCCGAAAAAGAAGATGGCCCTATGGAAGAAACTGCTCCTTGGCACGGCGGCGTTTCTGGTCCTGGTCATCGGTTCGGCCCTGTATTTCACGAGCGATCTGCTGGTCCCCATCGATGCCCAGTTGGCGGCGCTGCGTTCCGGGGACGTGCGCGGGGCCTATGAACAGACCGCGTCGGCCTTCAAGCAGGCCACCAGCTACGAGCAGTTCGCCGCCTTTGTCGCGGCCTATCCGAGTCTGTCGAAAAACAAGGAGGCCAGCTTCAGCGAACGGTCCTGGGAAGGCAGTCAGGGACATGTGAAAGGCACCCTGACGGACGCATCCGGGGGCGTGCTGCCCGTGGAATTCCGGCTGGTCAAGGAAAACGACCAGTGGAAGATTCTGGGCATCAATCTGAAATGACGGGGTGACGGGGCGGGAACCATCCCGGCGCTGGGGATGACGGCCAAGAGAGGGGTCGGGTCGGAGGGCGCGAGTTCGAATGTAGTCCGTTTTTGTAGTCCGCAAAAAACAAGGGCCTGCGATTTCAACCGCAAGCCCTTGATTTTTTTGGTGGAGGCGATGGGGATTGAACCCACGACCTCGGCGTTGCGAACGCCGCGCTCTCCCAGCTGAGCTACGCCCCCGAAGGTGGAAAGGCCATGTAAACCCGATTCGGCCGTCGGTCAAGACGGATCGTGTCCTCCTGCTTACGTCACGGCCCGGCAAAGCTCAAGACGATTGAGGACCTCGGCCGCCCTGGTCCCATAGGTGTGCCGGGCCAGAATCTCCGCGCGCCAGGCCCGGGACAGGTCCCGGCCCAGACCGCGTTCGGCGAGCAGCCGGTTGGCCAGCGCCGGCGCCGCGTCCGGCCGGGAAAAGACCGTTTCCCGGCGCAGGTCCTCCGGGAACAGGGCCAGGCCCGGGGTGTCGTCGGACATCAGAAGCCCGCCGGCGGCCCAGACGTCGAAATGCCGCTGGGTCAGGCCGTGGGGCAGAAGCAACCCGGTCACGTTCAGGCTCACGCCCGAGGCCGCGTAGACCGCGGGAAGCGCGCCGTAGTAGTCCAGCGGTCCCCGGCAGTCCAGGCCCGGAAGCGCTTCGGCCCATCGATCGTCACCGAAGACCGTGAGCCGCCCTGTCCCGGACAGGCGGGACAGGACCGCGATCCTGTGGGCCCTTCCGGCCTCGTCGGCCCCGCAGCCGGCCGTGCGCACCTCGTTTCCCGGCCACAGGCCGGTGAGCCCGAGCCTGTCCACCCACCATCCGAAATGCGGCCGGCCGCCGGTTTCGATCATCTCCCCGGCCAGGGCCGCGAGATCGGCGGGAGGCTGGCAGCCGGCGAAAAAACCGCGTCTGCCCGGAAATTCACTGCGCCCCACGAAGACCACCCGGTCCGTAAGGCCGGAGGCGGCCTCGGGCAAAGGTTCCGGCCCGGGTTCGAAAAACCGCTGTCCCGCGGCCAGGGGCAGGTGCATGGCCCGCACCGCCCCGTGGCCGGCCAGGGGGGCGAGGAACCAGTCGTCGGTGACGAAAAGGGGCATGTCCTTCCAGAACGGCGCGCGCAGGCCGCTTACGAGATGGAAGGGGTTGTCCACGCACCACGCGGCCACGGCCACGCCGGCCGCGCGCAACAGGTGGTGGACCCGACCGTAGGCGTCGAGGCCCTGGAAATTGATGCTGAAGAAAAGATCCGGCCGGCCCTGGGATAAAAGCTCCGGGACTTCTTCCAGGGTCCGTGACGGGTCCATGACCGTGGCCGTGAAGCCGGCTTCGGTGAAGGCCCGGGCCAGTTCGGCCACCAGGAGCCCCCGGGGCGTCCCGGGCAGGATCACGCGTGCGGCGGACGCGGCGGAGGGGGGTATCCGGGGGGACCGGGACCTAAGGTCGTCCAGCCTGATTTTCGCCCACAGCGGCCCCCAGAACGAGGGGAAGTGCTTGAGCCCGGGCTCGTAGAAGAACACCGGGCCCGCCCAGCCGCGCTCAAGGACGTCCCGGGGCGGGACGGGCCGGAAATGCGCGGGTATGCCCTCGCGCCACCGCGCCGGCATCTGCGATTCGCAGGCCGGGCATTCCACATAGAAGCATTCGTCCCAGGCCTGGGCCAGGAAATCGGGGAGCCGCCAGGGGCATGGCCCAAGCCCCAGAAAAAGCGCCGGGCCGCGCCCCCCGCCCATGCGTGCGAAGGCTTCCCGGCAGGCGGCCAGGGATTGCGTCCGGCCCAGTTCGGTGTGTATCGAGATGCGCTCGGGTCTGGAGCCGCTGTCGGGCATGGGCGACTTTCCTTGGGCGGCGCCTTCTGGTACCAGGATGAAAACCGACGCCGCCATGAAAAAATACCGGGATTATTACTTCAAGAAAGCCAAGGCGGAGAATTATCCGGCCCGCTCGGTCTACAAGCTACAGGAAATCCAGAAACAATGCAGCATCCTGGGGCCGGGCCAGACCGTATTGGACCTTGGCGCGGCTCCCGGTTCGTGGACCTTGTTTTGCGCCGAGAAGGTCGGCGCCAACGGCCGGGTGCTGGCCGTGGACCTCAATCCGCCCGGGATTTCGTTTCCCCCGACGGTCACCTTCGTCGAGGACGACGCCTTTTCCCCGGGGCCGGAACTTCTGGCCGCCCTGGAGGACCACGCGCCCTTCGATGTGGTCGTAAGCGACATGGCCCCCAAGACCACGGGAGTGAAGTTCGCGGATCAGGCCAATTCCCTGGAATTGTGCCGGCGGGCCCTGGAGATGGCCAGGACCTGGCTCAAGCCCGGAGGGCGGCTGGTGGTCAAGATTTTCCAGGGGCCCGACGTCAAGGACTTCGAGACCGACATGCGGCGCAGTTTCGCCACGGTCAAGGCCGTGAAGCCGAAAAGCTCCCGCCCGGAGAGCAAGGAAATCTTTTTCGTGGGCCTGGGATTTCATCCCTGACCAGGCGTGCGCCGGGGCTCGGGCGGCCATGCGGCCCGGCCGGGCCGCGGCTTTTTCGGGATGGGCCGGATTGCCGGTTGAAAGAAGTTCCGGAAACGGTCACAAGACCGGCTCGCCGGATGGATTCACAAGCAACGGAAAATGACGGGACAGGGGGCACCCCGGGTCCGGTTTTTCGATACGGAGGAGACAATGGCCGGACACAGCAAATGGAAAAACATCCAGGCCCGCAAATCGGTGCAGGATGTCAAGAAGGGCAAGGTGTTCACCAAGGTGACCAAGGAACTGATGCTGGCCGCCAGGGCCGGGGGCGGGGACCCGAACATCAACGCCCGCCTCAAATCGGCCATTGCCGCGGCCAAGGCGGTCAATCTGCCCAAGGACAAGATCGACACGGCGATAAAGAAGGGGACGGGCGAACTGGCCGGAGAGAACTTCGACGAGGTCACCTACGAGGGCTACGGGCCAGGCGGGGTGGCCATCCTGGTCGAGGCCGCGACCGACAACCGCAACCGGACCGTGGCCGAGATCCGCCACATCATGAGCAAAAACGGCGGGTCCATGGGCGAGGCCGGATGCGTGGGCTGGATGTTCGTCAAAAAGGGCGTTTTGACCTTTGCCAAGGATGCCTATTCCGAGGATCAGGTCATGGAGGTGGGCCTTGAGCACGGCGCCGAAGAGGTGGCCGACGAGGGCGACGTGTGGGAGGTGCACACCTCCCCGGAGGCCTTCGAGACCGCCCGCCAGGGCTTCGAGGCCGCCGGCATGGCCTGCGGGGATGCCGAGATCTCCATGGTCCCGGCCAACACCGTGGCCGTGGACGCCGAGACCGGGGCGAGGATCATCCGGCTCATGGAGGCCCTTGAAGACAACGACGACGTGCAGAAGGTCCATTCCAATTTCGATCTGCCGGACGACGTCCTGGCGCAGATGGGCTAGGCCGTGACCTCCGGCGGCACCGTGGTCCTGGGACTTGATCCGGGTTCCCGATGCACCGGGTACGGTCTGGTCCTGGAGCTTTCGGGTCAGGTCTCCCTGATCGCGGCCGGAACCATCCGCACCGAGCGGGAATTGGAGCTCGGCGCCAGGCTGGGGTTGATTTATTCCGGGATTTCGGACCTGATCGAGCGCCACGGGCCGAGCGAGGCGGCCATCGAAAGCGTCTTCGTTTCGGCCAACCCGGCCTCGGCCCTGAAACTGGGCCAGGCCCGGGGCGCGGCCCTGGCCGCCTGCGGGACCCGGGGCGTCCCGGTCTTCGCCTACGAGCCGACGCTGGTCAAAAAAAGCCTCGTCGGCGTGGGCCGGGCCGAGAAATCGCAGATCGCCTTCATGGTGGGGAGGGTGCTCGGATGCCGCGAGGTCATGGCCAGAGACGCTTCCGACGCCCTGGCCGTGGCCGTGTGCCATCTCAATCGCAAACGGTTTCAGAAACTGTGCGGGGCGCTATGATCGGCTACGTGCGGGGCGAACTCCTTGTCCGGGGCGACCGGGGGGCCGTGGTGCTCACCCCGGGCGGGGTGGGCTACGAGCTGCGCCTGCCCGCGTCCGCCATCTCCGCGCTTCCGGCCCGGGGCGAACCGGTCGAGTTCTTCGTGCATACCGTGGTGCGCGAGGACGCCATCGAACTCTACGGCTTCGCCACCCTGGACGACCGGGAGGCCTTCGAAATCCTCATCGGCATCTCCAAGCTCGGCCCCAAGACCGCCCTGGCCATCCTCTCGGTCTACGACGCGGCGGCCCTGCGCGGCCTGGCCTCGGGAAACGATCCGGACCTTCTGGCCCGGGTGCCGGGCATCGGCAAAAAATCCGCCCAGCGCATCTTCGTGGAACTGAAATACAAGCTGGATATGGGGGCCGGGCCGGTGGCCATGCCTGTCGGCGCGGCGCCTTCGGTCTTTTCCGACGCCCTGGCCGGGCTGTGCAACCTGGGCTACGGCGAGGGGCAGGCCGGGGCCGCGCTTCGGGCCGCGCTCGACGCCGAACCCGACCTCGATGTGTCCCAGGCGTTACGCCAGGCCCTTAGGCGTCTGGCCAAGGAACGGGCGTGAGCGATCCCCGGAACATGCCTGACGATTCGGTCCGGCCGGGCAGGCTGTCCGAATTCATCGGCCAGGACGACCTGCGGGCCAACCTGGAGGTCTTTCTGCGCGCCGCCAGGGAGCGCGGACAGGCCCTGGACCACAGCCTGCTCTACGGAAATCCCGGCCTGGGCAAGACCACCCTGGCCCGGATCATGGCCGCGGAACTGGGGGTCAACCTGGTGACCACCTCCGGGCCGGTCCTGGAGCGCGGCGGGGATCTGGCGGCCATCCTGACCAACCTGCAGCGCCGGGACATCCTTTTCATCGACGAGATCCACCGCATGCCCCCGGCCGTGGAGGAGATCCTCTATCCGGCCATGGAGGATTTCAAGCTGGATCTGATCATCGGCCAGGGCCCGGGGGCGCGCACCGTGCGCATCGATGTGGAGCCCTTCACCCTGGTCGGGGCCACCACCCGTCTGGGGCTTCTGACCTCGCCGCTTCGCGACCGCTTCGGGGTCATCTTCCGCCTGGAGTTCTATTCCCCGCAGGAATTGGCCCGCATCGTGACCCGGGCGGCCGGGATCATGGGCGTGGAGCTGTCCGCCGAGGCGGCCCTGGTCATCGGGGAGCGCTCCCGGGGCACGCCGCGCATCGCCGGGCGGCTTCTGCGCCGGGTGCGCGATTTCGCCGAGGTGGCCGGAGCGCGTCTCCTGACCGGCGAGATCAGCCGCGAGGCCCTTTTGCGGATGGATGTGGACCCGCATGGCCTGGACCAGATGGACCGCACCATCCTGTCGGTGCTGATCGGCCATTTCGGCGGCGGACCGGTGGGGGTCAAGACCCTGGCCGTGGCCTGCTCCGAGGAGGTCCGCACCATCGAGGAGATCTATGAGCCCTATCTCATCCAGTGCGGGCTGATCAAACGCACCCCGCGCGGCCGCGTGGCCACGGCCAAGGCCTACCATCACCTGAAGATGAACCCGCTTGCCTAAGCGGTCCGGAGCCCCCGCGCATGCCCGCCACATCCCAGAACGTCCGTCTTTTGGCCGCGACCCCGAACGCCCTGGAACTGATCTACGCCGCCTTCCGCCAATGCTATCACGCCGGATACGTGGGGGACATGTGGGACAGGCTGGTGTCCGGGGATGTCCCCCGTGAGAAACAGGCCGAGTTCGTGGCCCGCATCCTGGCCTCGGGTCACGAAAGCCCTGTCGAGCATGTCGGCTTCACCTTCGCCGTCGAGGGCGTGTCCCGGACCCTGACCCATCAGCTGGTCAGGCACCGCATCGCCTCCTATTCCCAGCAGAGTCAGCGCTACGTGGACGCGAAGGACTTCGACTACGTCCTGCCGCCTTCCTTGGCCAAAATCCCCGAGGCCAAGGCCCGCTACGAGGCGTTCATGGCCGAGGCGGCGGCCTGCTACCGCGATCTGCAGGCCCTGCTCGCGGCGGGGGGCCGGGAGGCCCGGAAGTCCAACGAGGACGCCCGGTTCGTCCTGCCCGGCGGGGTGGAGACCAAGATCGTGGTGACCATGAACTGCCGTTCCCTGCTGCACTTTTTCGAACTTCGCTGCTGCATGCGCGCCCAGTGGGAGATCCGCGCCCTGGCTGGCCGCATGCTGGCCCTGTGCCGCGAGGCCCTGCCGGTGATCTTCGCCTCGGCCGGGGCCAAGTGCGAGCGTCTGGGCTATTGCCCGGAGGACCCGCGCTTTTCCTGCGGCAAGTATCCGACCAGACAAGAAAATCACCATAATCCCGCCTAACGGCTGATTTTCAGGTTCTTCGATACATTATCGAGAGTCTTTTTCCTCTTTTTGCATCTCCTGTTTTGTTGCAAAAGGATGGCTGTTTTTGTTCATTTCCATGAACTCATTGAAATTCAATGAGTTAATGGTTTGCGAAAAACGGCTGGAAAATGAAAAAATGTGGCAAAACCAAGGGCGATGGACCTCCGGGCATGTCAATACGGAAAAAGAGAAGGCAGTGGGTCACAAAAAAAATTATTAATGGTCCAAAAAATGGAAAAAATGAAAAACTACCCTGTGGAAAAATCTTTCACATGTGTGCACAAATCATGATCCTCACCCGGAACCCGCACCACGCCGGGACTTTGCCGGGGCCTCAAGAAGCCGTTGAGGCCTTGATCCGTGGGGAAGGCTTATAATTCAAGGAGGTTGTGTTGTAGAGAAACATGCCGCTTTCAGACCACAAGACATCCCTAATCCATTTTTGCCATGGGGGCCCGTCCGCGTATGGTGCCGCCCATGGAACAGCTCTGGACCCAAACCAAGCTCATTTTAGAAAAGACCGTCAGCCCGGGACTTTTTCATCTCTGGATCAAGCCCCTCACGGCCCGGGTGGCCGGCGAAACCCTTGAACTGACGGCGCCCAACGCCTTCGTGGCCGCCTGGGTCCGTGAACGTCTTGTGGACGCCATCACCGAGGCCGCCGCCTCCGTCATGGGCGTCAGGCCCAAGGTGGCGGTCGTCGAGGCCAGATCAGGTTCTCATGACCGGAAGGAGGAACGCGTCCCGGCGGGCGGTCCGGCGACGGCCATTCCTCTGGGATTGCCGCCGGCTATGCCGCTTCGCACCGTTCTCGAGGATCGTTTTCGGTTCTCCTTCGACGATTTCGTGGTCGGCCCGTCCAACGAACTGGCCTATGTAGCCTCCCGGGGCATCTGCGAACGCACCCTGGCCTCGGAACAACTGTTCATCAGTTCCGCCCCGGGACTGGGAAAGACCCATCTGCTCCAGGCCATCGGCCGTCAGTTGTGCCAGACAGGCGCCAAGGCCAAGCCCAGGGTGGTCTATCTGACGGCCGAGGAGTTCGCCGGGCGTCTGATCATGGCCATCAAGGCCCGCGACGTGGAGCGTTTCAAGACCTCCTTTCGCGAGAGCATGGACGTCCTGCTTCTCGAGGATATTCATTTTTTCAGGGACAAACCGCGCATCCAGGCCGAACTGCTCAATACCCTGAAGGCCCTGCGGTCCCGGGGCTGCCGCTTGGTGTTCACCAGTTCCTTTTTGCCCAAGGAGCTTTCCGGCGTGGACGAGCAGTTGGCCTCGCGGTTCTGCTCGGGGTTTTTGGCCGGCATCGAGCCTCCGGATCTGCCCACCCGGAAACGTATTCTCAAACGCAAGGCCGCCGTGCATCAGGTCCTTCTTCCCGAGGATGTCTCCGACCTTCTGGCCGAGCATTTGCGCGCCGACATCCGGCAGCTCGAAAGTTGCATCCAGAATCTGGCCCTCAAGGCCAGACTGCTGAACCGGGCCATCTCCCTGGAAATGGCCTGGGAGGTCCTTGGCAACTACAAGCTGGAAAACCCGACATTGTCCCTGGACGACATCGTGGGCTACGTCTGCGACGTTTACCGCATCTCGCCCGACCTGCTTTCCTCCAAATCCCGAAAACGCGAGCACGTCCTGGCCCGCAACACCGCTTTTCTTCTCGCCAGGCGGCATACCGGATTATCGTTGCAGGATATCGGCCAGCGTTTCAACCGCCGCCATTCCACCGTGGTCAAGGGCATCACCACACTGGAGCGGCACCTGAGCCTGGAAACCCCTCTTGGTCGCCAGGTCGGGAAAACCCTGGATCGCCTGGCGCACTAGGGCGCATTCGCGTCACGACAGGTTTTGCGGGCGAGTCTCATCGAGCGAAAAGACGTCTTGAAGAATTCGGAGACACCGGTTTCGGGGACACGACATGCGTCGGCGTCCTCGGCAACCGTCCGGCGGGGTCGATTCGGGGGAGGACGCCGGAGGGAAGGAAACGGCCGGTCCCGTCGCGGCGGGACCGGCCGTTTTTCGTGATGCGAGTTCTCGACCGGGGAAGAACCGCGGCCGTGTTGATGTGAGCAATCGTGTGGACACGCCTCGGGGTGTGTGGCGGCACGCCGCGCAGGGAAGAAGTGGAAAAGGCCCGCCGGCCTTAGACGTGGTTGCGCAGCATGAGTTCCTTGGGATGGGGCCGCAGGTACCATTGGTCCTTCAGATAGGCCACGTCGTATTTACGCACGTAGTGCGACAGAAGGGTCACGGGCACGATCAGGGGCGTAAGGCCCGCCCGGTAGTTTTCGAACAGCTCCAGGGCCTCGGCCTTTTCGTCAGGGGTGATGCGCTTTTTGAAATATCCCAGGATGTGCTGCAGGACGTTCACGTGCTTGGCCGGCGTGGCGTGAAGGGCCATGGCCGTCAGGAGCAGTTCCCGGTATTTCGGAAACAGTTCTCCGGGCGGGACCGAGGCCGCCCTGGCCACCAGCCTGCCCAGTTCCGTGGCGATTTTCGGGGAATGGGAGGCGATGAGATATTTGTGCGCGGCGTGGAAGGACACCAGCCCCGAGACCCTGGCCTTTCCGCCGAAGGCCCTTGGGGCGGCGTCTTTCGTTGCGGTTTCGTCCCATCCGGTTTCGGCCAGCAGATTGCGGAAGCGGCGCAGGGTGAAGACCCGCTCGATGAAATTCTCCCGCAGGACCGGGTTGTGCAGCCGGCCCTCGTCGTCCACGGGCAGGGAGGGAAAACGGTCCATGAAGGCCCGGGCGAAAAGTCCCACGCCGGCCATGCTCGGCGGGCCCCCCTCGCGAAAGACCTTGATCCGGGCCATGCCGCTCGACGGCGATTTGCTTTTGAAGATGTAGCCGCACAGGTCCTCCCCGGCCAGTTCCTCCACCCTCCGGGCGCAATAAGCCTGCATGCGTTCCGTGAGGTCCTCGCCGGTGTTGATGACTGTGAGGCGCGGGTCTTTCGGGTCGCCGGTCAGCCGCATGGCCGGGCGCGGCACGCCAAGCCCGCATTCCACCTCGGGACAGACCGGGACGAATTCAAAGAAGCGTCCCAGGGTGTCGGTGACATAGGCGTCGCGTTTGTGGCCGCCGTCATAGCGGACAGGATGTCCCAGAAGGCAGGAGCTTACACCCATGCGGATGGGCCGGTTCATGCGGTTCGTCCTTGCGGCGCGGGTGTGGCCGTTGCGGGCCGGGGAAACGGCGACACCGCCCGGGGTGGCTTGCGGGGCGCGGGCAAAGGGGATACGATTTACACCTCGCAGGAACGTGTACGTTTTTCGGAAGAAAAATCAAATCGTGGGTGTTTCTTCTTCCGGAGCCGCTCGTGGGGGGCTTTGGGGACGATCGGCTGTGCCCGAGGGGAAGCATCGGCGACGTCGCCGGGAACGGCAATGGTCGGAAAAGACCGGAAGGGGAGAGAATTCGGATATGACGGGTTGTGCGGCGAAGGCGGTTTTTTTCGATTTCGGAGGGGTGGTGGCCGAAGAGGGTTTCATGACCTGGCTGGCCGATCTGGCCGAGGCCCGGGGACTTGCCCCCGGGGCCATGGTCCAGGCCGGGATGTCGGCCATGTGGGCCTCGGGCTTCGTGCTCGGCAGGGGCGGCGAGCCCGATTTTCTGCGCGAGTTCCGGGCCGCCACGGGGATATCCCTGACGGTCGGGGAGGTTCGCCATGAGGTTTTCCGACGGTTCGTGGTCCGGCCCTTCATGCTGGCCTGCGCCGACCGTCTGCGGGCCGCCGGGATCGGCGCCGCCATTTTGAGCGACCAGACCTTCTGGCTCGATGAACTTGACCGGGAACAGCCCTTTTTCAGGCATTTCGACATGGTCTTCAACAGCTATCACCACGGCATCTCCAAGCAGGATACGGCCTTTTTCGAACTGGCCATGGACCGCATGGGGGTCTCTCCCGCGCAGTCCATCTTCATCGACGACAACCCGGACAACGTGTCCCGTGCCGCGTCCTTGGGTATCGCGGCCGTCCACTACACGGGACGGGACCGCTTCCGGGAGGATATGGCCCGGCTGTGCCCCGCGGCCCTGGAGGACAACTGATGCGCGGCGTGTATTCCCCCTTCGGCCTGGCCCTGGACGGCCTGCCCATCATCGGCGTGCTGGCCCTGGCGGCCTTGGTCGCGGCCCTTTTGCGCTGGCCCTATGCCTCGGTGTTCTTCCTTTTGTGCACGGCGTTTTGCGTGCAGTTCTTCCGCGACCCGGAGCGGGTGGTTCCGGACGGTCCCGGGCTCGTCGTTTCGCCCGCCGACGGTCGGGTGGTCCGGCTGGGCCGGGCTCCGGACCCGCTTACCGGCGAGATGAAGGACGTGGTATGCATCTTCATGAACGTCTTCAATGTCCACGTGAACCGGGTGCCCGTGGCCGGGACCATCGAGCGCATCGAATATTTTCCGGGGAAGTTCATAAACGCCGAGTTGGACAAGGCCTCCACGGACAACGAGCGAAACGTCATCGTGGTCACCGACGCCGAGGGCCGGTCCTTCACCGTGGTGCAGATCGCGGGACTGATCGCCCGGCGCATCGTGTGCCGGGTCAAGCCCGGCGATACCCTGGAGCGGGGCGAGCGCTACGGCATGATCAAGTTCGGCTCCAGGCTTGACGTCTATCTGCCTCGCGGTTATCATCAATTTGTGACAATGGATCAGAAGGTCGTGGCGGGACAGACCGTTATCGCCCGCAAAGAGCCGTAACCGCGAGATCATGAAAGACGAAGCCCCTCGGACCGCCCGCAAGGGCGTCTACATCCTGCCCAACCTGCTCACCACGGCAAGCCTTTTTTGCGGCTTCATGGGCATGTTGTGGGCCATCGAGGGGCGCTTCGAACTGACCTCCCTGGCGATCCTGGCCAGCTGCCTCTTCGACGGCCTGGACGGCAAGGTGGCCCGCCTGACGGGTACCTCCAGCGATTTCGGCGTCCAGTTCGATTCCCTGTGCGACCTGGTGGCCTTCGGCGTGGCCCCGGCCGTCATGATCTACCAGTGGCAGCTGCACGCTTTCGGCCGGCTGGGAATCATGGCCTCCTTTCTCATGGTGGCCTGCGGGGCCTTGCGTCTGGCCCGGTTCAACGTCCAGTCCTCCACCGGCAGCAAGAAATTTTTCGTGGGCCTGCCCATCCCGGCGGCCGGGTGCGTGGTGGCCACCCTGTTCATGTTCGCCCCCTACATGCCCGAGGACCTGGCCCAGGCCGTCATGCCCAAGGCCTGTCTGGTCCTGGCCTACGTCCTGTCTTTCCTCATGGTCAGCCGGGTGCGCTACGCCTCCTTCAAGGAGTTCGGATTGATCAAGGCCCATCCTTTCCGGGCCATGGTCACGGCCATCCTGCTTTTCGTCCTGGTCGCCTCCGAACCCAAGCTTCTGGGGTTCCTTTTCTTTTTCGGATACCTGGTCTCCGGACCGGTCTATACCTTCCTCATTCTACCCCGTCGGTCCCGTCTGCTACGGGAGTCCCTCCAGGAACTCTCGTAACAACGTCTCGCCCGCATACCGGCAATCTCCGTATTGTCAGATTCAAGGCCCTCGGCTAGGGTCATCCCTCGCCGTTTCACGCACGCCTCATGCCATCCGCGTCCGCGGATGCCCCAAGGAGTCGGCCATGTCCGAACGCGTGTATATTTTCGATACCACCCTGCGCGACGGGGAGCAGTCCCCGGGCGCCACCATGACCCCCCAGGAAAAGGTCCGCATGGCCCGCCAGCTCGAAACCCTGGGCGTGGACATCATCGAGGCCGGGTTCCCGGCCGCCAGCGACGGCGATTTCGAGTCCGTGCGCATGATCGCCGCCGCAGTCAAGAACGTCCAGGTGGCCGCCCTGTGCCGGGCCCTGACCTCGGACATCGATCGCGGCTTCGCGGCCATAAAGGACGCCGCCAATCCGCGCATCCACACGTTTATCGCCACCTCCGAGCTGCATATGAAACACAAGCTCGGCAAGTCCCCGGCCGAGGTCATGGACATGGCCCGGGCCGCCGTGTCCCACGCCGCGTCCCTGACCAAAAACGTGGAGTTCTCGGCCGAGGACGCCTCCCGCTCCGAGCCGGAATTTTTGGCCGCCATGTGCGAATTGGCCATCGACGCCGGGGCCACCACCGTGAACATCCCCGACACCGTGGGCTACGCCCAGCCCGCCGAGTTCGCCGAACTGATCCGTTTCCTCCTCGGCCGGGTCAAAAACAGCCGCATGGCCGTCTTCGCCGTGCACTGCCACAACGACCTGGGCCTGGCCGCGGCCAACACCCTGGCCGCCCTGGCCGCCGGCGCCCGGCAGGCCGAGGTCACCCTGTCCGGCATCGGCGAACGGGCCGGAAACGCCTCCCTGGAACAGGTGGTCATGGCCCTTCGGACCAGGCCCAACTACTACAACCTGGAGACGGGCATCGACTCGGAGCAGATCTATCCTTCCTGCCGCCTGCTCTCACGCATCATCGGCATGCCCATCCCGCCGTATCAGGCCATCATCGGCCGCAACGCCTTCGCCCACGAGTCCGGCATCCACCAGCACGGCATGCTCAAGGACCGCCGCACCTACGAGATCATGACCCCCCAGTCCATCGGACGGGCCGGCACCGAGATGGTGCTCGGCAAGCACTCCGGACGCCACGCGCTCAAGGCCAAGATCGAACAGCTCAACTACCGCCTTGCCGACGACCAGATCGACGCCGTGTTCGAGGCCGTCAAGGAGCTGGCCGACCGCAAGAAACAGATCTACGACGAGGACGTGGAGTCGCTGATCCTGGAAAAGATCTTCCGCATCCCGGACAAGTACCGGCTCAAGTACTTGACCGTGCTCTCCGGCAACATCGAGATGTCCCCCTCGGCCGCCGTGCTCATGGAGATCGATGGCGTCGAGGTCAAGACCTCGGCCTTTGGGGTCGGCCCCGTGGACGCCGCCTTCCACGCCATAAGCGAGTTGACCGGGAAGAAGCCCGAGCTCGATTCCTACATGGTCAACGCCATCACCGGCGGCGCCGACGCCCAGGGCGAGGTCACGGTGCGCATCCGCGACGGCCAGAAGACCTCGGTCGGACGCGGCTCCCATGACGACATCATCGTGGCCAGCGCCCTGGCCTACTTGAACGCCCTCAACCGGATGGCCAAAAAAGAGGAGGAACGTGAATGCGCCGCACTTTAGCCGAAAAGATCCTCGCCGAAAAAAGCGGCGAGGAGGACGTCACCCCGGGGCGCATCGTGCGTTGCCCCCTGTCCCTGGTCCTGGCCAACGACATCACCGCCCCCCTGGCCATCAAGGCCATGGCCAAGATGGGCGCGGACGCGGTCTTCGACCGGGAAAAGGTGGTCATCGTCTGCGACCACTTCACCCCCAACAAGGACATCGACTCCGCCGAGCAGGTCAAATTCTGCCGCGAGTTCGCCCGCAAGATGGGCCTGGTCAACTACTTCGAGGGCGGGGACGTGGGCGTGGAGCACGCGCTTCTGCCGGAACTGGGCCTGGTCGGCCCCGGCGACGTGGTGGTCGGCGGCGATTCCCACACCTGTACCTACGGCGGCCTGGGGGCCTTCGCCACCGGCCTTGGGTCCACGGACATCGGCGCGGCCATGGCCCTGGGCGAGACCTGGTTCAAGGTCCCGCCCACCATCAAGGTCGTCCTGACCGGCAAACCGGCCCCCTTCGTCGGGGGCAAGGACCTGATGCTCAGGCTCATCGGCCTGATCGGCGTCTCCGGGGCCCTGTACAAGGCCCTGGAATTCACCGGCCCCCTGGCCGCCTCCCTTTCCGTTGAAGGCCGCATGACCATGGCCAACATGGCCATCGAGGCCGGCGGCAAGGTCGGACTCTTCGCCGCCGACGACACCACCGCCGTCTACGCCTCGGCCCACGGCCGCCAGAACGCCCCGCTCCTCGCCGCCGACCCCGGCGCGACCTACGAACGCGAGGTGGTCATCGACGCCACGAATCTCTCCCCCCAGGTGGCCTGCCCCCACCTGCCGGACAACGTCAGGCCCGTGGAGGAACTGTCCTCCATCACCATCGATCAGGCCGTCATCGGCTCCTGCACCAACGGCCGCATCGAGGACCTGCGCGTGGCCGCCGACATCCTCAAGGGCAGAAAGGTCGCCAAAAACGTGCGCCTGATCGTCCTCCCGGCCACGCCCGGCATCTGGAAGGAGGCCCTGCGCGAAGGGCTTCTGGAGATATTCATGGACGCCGGGGCCATCGTCGGGCCGCCCACCTGCGGCCCCTGCCTCGGCGGACATATGGGCATCCTGGCCGGCGGGGAACGGGCCATCGCCACCACCAACCGCAACTTCAAGGGACGCATGGGCAGCCTCGAAAGCGAGGTCTACCTGGCCAGCCCCGCCGTGGCCGCCGCCAGCGCGTTGACCGGAGTCATTACGCATCCGTCGGCCATTTAACACCACCGAGGCGACCTCGTTTCGCATCGCAAAGGAGATATCCATGTTCCACGGAAAGGCGCACAAGGTCGGGGCGCACATCGACACCGACGCGATCATACCGGCCAGGTTTCTGGTCACCACGGACCCTGTGGAGTTGGGCGCGAACTGCATGTCCGGCCTGGAGCCGGGCTGGGTGGAAAAGGTGAAAAAGGGCGATATCCTGGTGGCCGGAGAGAACTTCGGCTGCGGGTCGTCACGGGAGCACGCCCCGGTGGCGATTCTGGGCGCGGGTATTCCCGTTGTCGCCGCGCACAGTTTCGCGAGGATATTCTACAGGAATGGGTTCAATATGGGGCTGACGCTTCTTGAGATCGGTGACGGGGTGGAGAAGATCAAAGACGGCGACGAGTTGCGTGTGGACGCGGATGCCGGGGCGATCGAAAACGTGACCACGGGCGAGACGATTCCGTGCGCGCCGGTGCCGGCGTTCATGCGCGAGATTCTGGAGAAGGGCGGTCTGGCCGGATACGTCAAGGACGCAATCGCGAAGCGGGCCTAGCCGCGCGGAGGAGAGTTTTCATGAAATTCGATATTTGCGTGTTGCCGGGAGACGGCATCGGCCCCGAGATCGTGGCCCAGGCCGTGCGGGTCCTGGACCGGGTGGGCGAGGTGTTTGGGCACGAATTTGCCTGTGGAACGCACCTGATCGGCGGCGCGGCCATCGACGCCACGGGCGGGCCGCTGCCGGACGAGACCCTGGCGGCGGCCAGGGCGGCGGATGCGGTGCTCCTGGGTGCCGTCGGCGGTCCCAAGTGGGACACGATCGACAAGGCCGTGCGTCCCGAGAAGGGCCTTTTGGGCATACGGAAGGAACTGGGGCTTTTCGCCAACCTGCGTCCGGCAAAGCTTTTTGACGTCCTGAAGGCCTCGTGCTGCCTGCGTCCGGATATCGTGGGCCAGGGGCTGGACGTCATGGTGGTCCGGGAACTCACGGGCGGGGCCTATTTCGGCCAGCCCCGGGGCGAGGAGACGCGTGGCGGCGAGCGCGTGGCCTTGAACACCATGATCTATTCCGAGTCCGAGATCCGCCGCATCGCCAGGGTGGGCTTCGAGACCGCCCGGAAGCGCAAAAAGAAACTGTGCTCCGTGGACAAGGCCAATGTGCTCGAGGTCTCCCAGTTGTGGCGCGAGGTGGTCGTTGACGAGGCCCGGAACTATCCGGACGTGGAACTTTCCCACATGTACGTGGACAACGCGGCCATGCAGCTCGTGCGCGCCCCGTCCCAGTTCGACGTCATCGTCACCGAGAACCTCTTCGGGGACATCCTGTCCGACGAGGCGGCGGTGATCACCGGGTCCATCGGCATGCTGCCCTCGGCCTCCCTTGGCGCGTCCGGCCCCGGGCTCTACGAGCCCATCCACGGCTCGGCCCCGGACATCGCGGGGAAGGACCTGGCCAACCCCCTGGCCACCATCCTGTCCGTGGCCATGATGTTCACCTATTCCCTGGGCCTGCCGGACGCGGCCGCCTCGGTGGAGCGGGCCGTGGCCGAGGTCCTGGAACAGCGATGGCGCACGGGCGACATCATGAGTCCCGGCGGGACGCTGGTTGGCTGCGCGCGGATGGGGGCACTGGCGGCTGAACGCATCCGGGCATAGGGTGGAGCGCAAGACAATCGGTCAGGACCGCCGTCCGTGTGTGAGCGGGCGGCGGTCTTTTGTCCGGGAAGCGGGAGTGACGGAAATGCGGCGATCGCGAATTCGATGTGCGGCGCGTCTTGATCCCCTTTCCCCGGCGACCGGGGGGGTGGTTCATGCGGGTTAGTGATCCGCCGGCGGCCTCGGCCGGGGACTTCGCCGGCTTTCTGGACAGGATGAGCGGTCTTCTGGGCATGATGGGCCGCGTGATCATGGAGGACCATCGGTCTTTCGCGACGGGAGGGGAGTTGGCATCCCAGTCGTTTCTCGGCGAAGGCTACGAGTGCCGATTGGCCTGCCTTGGCGGCGGGGCGCGGCCGTTTTGGGCGTTCGTGGAAAAACCCTGGCGGCATAGGATATGCCTGGGGCGTTTGGACAAGGACGGCAAGGTCCGGATTTCCTCCCACGGCATACGGCAGTTGTATGATTTTCTGGCCGAGATCGAGATGCTCGGCCGTTTTTTTCGTGATCTGGAAAGGGCCTTGATGCATTTGTCGGAAGATCAAAATCCGCAAGACAGGGATGGGCATCCCTGGCGCGGGGGGGCTTCCGATCCCGGCGGCAGACCGCAGTGAGGGGCGGGACGGAGTGTCGGGGGGAAGATCAGGGGGGCGGTTGGTTCCTTCCGCCTTGCAAGCGGGCCAAGGCGGCGTTTATCCTGGAGATGACCTCCGGAGGGACGCACCGGCCGCACATGAGGTAACGCGGGACCTCCGGCGGGATGTCCCGGAGGGCGACGAATGTGGTGTCGGTTTGGAACTCCTTGTGCCGGGAGACCAGCCAGGCGTACTCCTCGGGATCGATCAGGGTGTAGTCGATGCGGTCGCGGGCGACCATTTCCAGAAGCTGTTCGTTTTCCGTCACCGACAGGTCGGTGACGCCCCGGTGCCCGGCCAGTCTGGCGTCCAACCATTCCCCGTAAGAAAACCCCCCGCGTAACCCCAGCCGCAGATTCTTTTGCATCAGGCCGGCGATGGTGGGTGGTTCGGGAAGCGTTTCAACCAGTTCCGGACGCATGGCGGCGCCCATGGGCTGGCCGACGTAGATGGGATCGCTGAACCGGGCGAAGCGTTCACGTTCTCCGGTCTTGAACCATCCGACGGAACAGGCGTATTCCTGGGTGGTTTCGATGATATTGAGAATGCGCTTTGGGGGTGCCTCCACGAAGGCGTGGGGAATGTCCGCCATGACAAGAGCCTTTCTGGTGATTTCAACGAGAATGCCCTCCGCGGGTCGGTTTTTTTCCAGGATGTAGTAGGGCGGTCGGTGAAAGGCCAGGATGGTCAGGGTTTTTTCCGAGGCGTGCGCGGGCGCGGCCGGGAGGACGGCCGGAAGCAGGGCGAGGAGGAAACGCGCGGCGGGGAACCAACGACGGGCGGTGGTCCATGCGTTCATGGTTGTCCTCCAAAGACGATCGATACCTTTCCGAAGTATCTACCCTTACGCTTTGCGCTGACGATGGCAATGAAAAAGATGGTCTGTGCCGGGCCGCTTCACGGAGTGCGGCAGGGGGGATGACCCGCCGCGTGATTTTCACATGCGTATTGCAACCTTGCCGTATGGTCAAAAATCACGGCGAAACCGGAAACCCCATCTTCCCGCTTTCAATCCTGGGAATGGCGTGCTAGCGTGGGAGCGCGGTCAGAAACCGGCCGAGCGTGGCCGGCCCCATCATCCATGTTCGGAGCTTTGCGACGATATGGCGCAGACCAACATTCTTCTCGAATCAGGCACGAACGAGCTTGAAATCGTCGAGTTCTTTTTGGACGAACGCCTGCCCTCGGGAGAGAAGTACACCGGCTATTACGGCGTCAATGTCGCCAAGGTTCTGGAAATCATACGCATGCCCAAGGTCACGGAGCTGCCGCAGACGCCGCATCCGAGCGTCATGGGCACCTTCAACCTGCGCAACAAGGTTGTGCCGCTTGTCGATTTGTGTACCTGGCTTGGCAAGGAAAGGTATCCGAGCGACGCGGACAAGGTTGTGGTCACGGAATTCAACAACGTGGTCAATGCCTTTTTGGTTTCCGGGGTCAACCGCATTCATCGATTGAGCTGGGAGCGCATCGATCCGCCCAACCGCCAGGTCAGCGTTTTTTCCGGCGAGAGCGTGACCGGCGTGGTGCGCATGGAGGACCGGGTCCTTTTCATTCTGGACATGGAGAAGATCATCGGGGATTTAAATCCCAGCCTGGCCCTGCGTGAACTGGACGAGGAGACGTTTATCGAGGAGCGCCGGGAGTTGCCGGACAAGGACATGGTCTTCAAGGTGCTGGTGGCCGACGATTCCGGCACCATCCGCAATATGATGGTCAAATCCCTGGAGCGGGCCGGATTCGAGGTGACGGCGGCCATCAACGGTCGCGAGGCCTGGGACATCCTGTGTCGCATCAGGGATACGGTCCAGGCCGGGGACAAACCCCTTCTCGATCTTTTGCACATCGTGATTTCCGACATTGAGATGCCGGCCATGGACGGGCACAGCCTGACCAAGCGCATCAAGGAGGATACGGTCCTGCGGCAGCTGCCGGTGATCCTTTTTTCTTCCCTGATTACGGACACGTTGCGGCATAAGGGCATCGCGGTGGGCGCGGACGAGCAGGTCTCCAAGCCGGACATGAAGATTCTGGCCGATCGGGCCAGGGAGCTGGCCTACAAGAATCTTGTCGCCCAGCATCAGTAGTTTTTTCGTTCCCCCTCGGGAGGTTCGGGGGGAATGATTCCCCCCGATGGTGGTGGGGTGCGGGGAGGAGGCGAAGCCTCCTCCCCGCGAAAGGTCATCCGCACCCTTCGCCGCCTCCCCCGCACCGGCAGGCCCCGGAGAGCCCCTTGCGCCGGGACTTGAGGCTCGCGAGGTCCCCGGTTCCGAAAATCTCCTCCACCCCGTCCTCCACCAGTCCCGCGCAGCCGTGGACCATGATCCCCCGATTCATGAGGATTTTGGCCGGCGTCTCGCCGTAGGCCGAGCACAGCACGGCCCGGCAGTCCTGAAGCGTCCGGGCCAGTTCCTCCCAGCGCCTTGGCCCGCCGCCGGGTTCGGGCGCGGGGCGCTCCTCGACGTAAAAAACACCGTCGTCGTTCCTGCCGTAGATCTGGAAGGTCCAGGCCTCGCCCAGGTGCAGGTTGATGAGCATGCCCTCGCGGGTGGCCACGGCCACATAGGGCCGGTTCTCCCCGGCCCCGGGGACGATGCGGGAGCAGGCCCGAAGCGTCTCGCCCAGTTCGCCGGAGAGGTCCGAGCACAAAAGCCCCACGGCGTCGGCCCGGCAGCGGCGGCAATGGGTCATCTGGGGCAGGTGGACCACAGATGCCCGGCGGGCGGCCTCGATCTGGTCCTTGCCGGGTTCGGGGATGTCCGCGAAGGGCGTATTGGCCGTGGGGAACATGGGGATGATGTTGTGGATGTCCGCGCCCAGGCCGGCCACGGTGGCGGCCACGCGGCCGATGTGATGGTCGTTTTTTCCGGGGATGAGGATGGTGTTGACCTTGACGGTGATGCCGCGTTCCTTGAGCCGGCGTACGGATTCGAGCTGGCGGCCGATGAGCAGCTCCGCGGCGTCGCGGCCGCGCAGGATCAGCTTGCCGTCGCGCGCCCAGCCGTAGATCTCCGCGCCCACCTCCGGGTCCACGGCGTTGATGGTCACGGTGACGTGGGTGGCCCCGACCTCGGCCAGTTCGTCCACGTGGTCGGGCAGGGCCAGGCCGTTGGTGGACAGACAGAAGAGCAGGTGCGGATAGTGCTCTTTGAGTAGTTCAAGGGTGTGGCGGGTCTCGGCCCAGTTGGCCATGGGGTCGCCGGGTCCGGCGATGCCGGCCACGGTGATGCGCGGCTCGCGCTCCAGGACTTCCTTCATATAGGCCAGGGCCTGGGGCGGGGTGAGCACGGCGCTGGATACCCCGGGGCGGGATTCGTTGACGCAGTCGTGCTTGCGGTCGCAGTAGTTGCAACGGATGTTGCACTTGGGGGCCACGGGCAGGTGCACCCGGCCGCAGTGCCCCGAGGCGGCCTTGTTGAAGCAGGGGTGGCGGGAGGCGTCCCGTTCGAGGTTCATCGCGCGCTCCTTTGCGTTGGTTACAGGTAGCCGTAGCCCACGGGACAGGCGTCCTGCGTGCGGGCAAGCACGGCGTTGACCACCCGGTCGAAGAGGGCCTGTGCCCCGCCGTAGGACAGGTGGCGCACGCGCTGGCCGCCGAAACGGTCGTGGATGGGGAAGCCCACGCGCACCAGGGGCACGTTCCACTGCCGGGCGTAGCGGTAGCCCTTGCTGTGGCCGACCAGGAGGTCCGGTTCGAGATTCGCGGCCTCGTTTGCGATATCGAAGAAGTCCACGCCCTCGCGCACGGACAGGGGGGCCGGGACCAGATCGCCGCAGGCCCGGGCCACGGCGGCGGTGAACCCCTTGTCCCTGCCGCCGGTGGCCACCAGGACCGGATGCACGCCGATCTCGGCCAGAAACGCGGTCAGGCCGACGACCAGGTCCTCCTCGCCGTAGACCACGGCCCGTTTGCGCGAGACGTACTTGTGGCCGTCGACCAGCGCATCCACGTAGCGGCCGCGTTCCCGGGCGTAGCGGGCCGGGGTGGGCCGGCCGGAGACGTCTTCGAGGGCCGCGAACAGGGCGTCGGTCTCGCGGATGCCCATGGGCAGGCCAAGTGATATCCGGGGCACGCCGAAGCGGCGCTTCAGGATGTGTCCGGCGCTTTCGGCCATGCCCAGGAGCCGGCCGAACTCCAACGTGGCCCTGGCCCCGGACATGGCCTTGATGGCGGGAAGGGGGGTGCCGCCGGAGGGGATTTTTTCGTAGTCCAGAAGCGCCGGGCCATCCATGGTCTCGGAGATGTCCGGCAGGACGGTCGCGGCCAGGCCGAAATCCTCAAGGATGTCCTTGATGTGCCGGATGTCCTCCGGGGAGACGAACCCCGGCAGGACGTTCACCCCGCCGTGCCGGACCGGCTCGGGATCGGCGAG
>Ga0067045_1029261_pt1 | contig 22453 bp, 14 predicted proteins | sample TerdegcTABiofilm_FD_59184 | JGI IMG/M metagenome (GOLD analysis project Ga0067045, IMG submission 59184) | Combined Assembly of (Gp0054472, Gp0054536) Wastewater bioreactor microbial communities from Singapore -Terephthalate degrading...
TGGGGAAGAAAAGGAGAGGGTTTCCATTCAGAATTGTGGGATCGGGGCACGGTTTCTTGCCTTTCCCATTTTTCCAGAGCTTTTCCTTTTCCCTTCCCCTATTCGCACTTCATTCCGCTGAATACTTACGAAAAAAGAGGGGACATCACTGGAGGAAAAAAAGGGGACATCACTGATATTGGCAAGTTGGAGAAGGATCATGAGTGATAGTGCCTTTTCCTCATCGAGACTCTCCCTTCATCGACTCGGCAAACTGCTGTGGCGCCTCCCGTAGAAGATCAACTGGAAGGACCGCGGCTCAAGCGTGACGGTCCGGTTCTCCAATTCGGAACCCTTCACGGTCTCTTTCGAGCCGCCGTAGATCTCAAGTTCGTAGTCTGCGGCGGGATCGATTCCGCCGAGTTGGAACGTCCGGGATTTCTCCGCGGCGGCGCCTCGCCGGAAGAAGACCGCGAATCCGGCTTTCAGATCCGGCCGGTCGCCCTGCCACGCGCACCAGACGTCGTCGCCGGCGCCGGTTTCGTCGGTCAACGGGTAGAAATCGCCCATATAGAACGGCCGCATGCGAGTGGCGACATGGAAGACCTTTTTGAACCAGGCCGTTTCGTCGTCGGTGATCTTGCGCCGAAGGATGCCGCCGTCGAAATCGGACGGCGTGATGACGGTTCCCGACGAGATGATGCTGAACGCCCCATAGTCGTCGCCGACAGGCACGCAGTTGAACTCGCTGCCCTGGAACGGCAAGTACGGCATGAGGTTGAGCGTCGAGTTCTGTCCGAGGATAAGCGCGGCGTCCTTCGGCTTGCGGCCGATAAAATAGTCGCTGCGGCAGTACGTGTGGGCGCGGGAAATCATCTCCATATCGATGCGCCGGCCGCCGGAGGCGCAGTTCTCCTGCAGGATGTCCGGGAACCGCGCCCGCATGTCATCGAGGAACTTGTACAACCCGGCGATGTGCTTGGCCTCGGCGATGCCCACGCGGTCGGCCGCATCCATGGAGCGCCAGACGGGGCCGGGGTCCATATTAAAATCCTCGCGGAACACGTCGATGCGGTGCTTGGCGATGATCCCGTAGATCGTATCCTGAATCCATCGGAGCGCCTCGGGATTGCCGTAATCGACGAGTTGTCCGTGCCGGTATTCCGGATGGGTCTTCAAGATCGGCGCGGAATCGGTCATGCGCTCCGGCTCGAACCAGAGCAGGAACTTCAGGCCCGCCTTGTGGACCGCGTCGGCGATCGGCAGGAGGTCGCCGGTCGGGTGCGTGGTCGTATTGACCCGCCAGTCCCCGACGTACTTCCACCAGTTCGGCCCGCAGTTGGAATACAACTCATCCTCGTGCGGCGCGCCGTACCAGCCGGCATCGACCCAATAGGTGTCGAAGGGCATCTTGTTGTCGACGCAGTATTGCAGGATGTCGGTCATCATTTTCGGCGTCTTGTTCCCGCCGCCCGACGCGACTGCGAGGATCGGCGGGATGATCTTGCCTTTGGAGTCGCGCGGGACCTTGTGGTCGAGCATGAATCGGTGGACGAGCGTCTTGAACTCCCGCCGCGTCCGGTTCTTGCGGACGAGAACGGCGATCGACGGCTGGCGGATCGTTTCGCCGGGCAGGAGCCGGAAGTTGCTCCGCTCCATGCCGATCTCGACGTCAACGGTCTTGCCCGTGTTCACGAACCGCGCCTTCCACGTGCCCGTCCAGCCGACTGCGAACAGATAGCCGTTCTTGTCGTTGAGATTCAGTTCGAGGAACGGAACGTAATCGTTCGACGACCGCCCGCAGGTCGTCGTCAGGACGTGTTCCTTTCCGGCTTCGATCGGGAAGGCTTCCGGAACGAAATCCGTCGCCTTGCAGGTCGAACCGCGCAGGACGTTCAAGATGACGGGGCTTGCCGGCTGGGGATTGTCGACCGAGAGACTCAGCGACCGGAAATTGTTGACAATCGCCGTCGGTTCCGTCTTGGACTGGTTCGTCAACCGGACGGAATACTCCTCGGCCGGCACGTTCTTGTAGGTTCTGCAATCCAGCCGGATCTGCAGCTTGCCGTCCTCGGCGGTGATCGTCCTCGACTCGCCGGTGTACTGCGCGGTATCGACTTGCGAGCCCGGCAAAACCGCCCACGGATGGGAGGCATCCGCCGGGGAGGCTTTTCCGCCGTAATTGAAGACGGGCGAGCAGGTCTGCCAAGGGCGGGCTTGCGTCTGGGCCCCGGCCTGGAGAACCGGTGTCGCCAGAAGAGTCAGCAGCAGCATGAATCGTTTCATAGAACCTCCTTTGCGTTCCAGAGGGCGTGACGTCCGGGGGACTTCGAATCGTCAAGACGCGGCGGGCGGGACCGCGGCGGGCAGTCCCCCGGGGCAAGCATTACTATCGTGCCTGACACGGAGGAAGGTCTCTCCCTCTGTTTCGCCGGAGTTTACATTTGGTTCGATTTTGTCTAAACTCTTGATTGGAGTCCGACAAGGTCGCCCGCCATGGAACAACACTCCCAGACCGAGTTTGAGTACCTGGCCAATTCGCCGGCATTCGTGGAGTTCAGTGCCAGTTTGCGCCGGCTCACCGGGCTGCCGATGTCGCTCAGTACGCCGGGGCTGACCGAGACCCGCGCGCCGCCCAGCGGCGGTCACTCGAATCCGTTGTGCAGGCTGATCCGCGCGACGCCGCTGGGAGAGTCCCGCTGTGAGGCATGCGACCGGCGGCATCAGGCCAAGGCGGCCGATACGGCAAAGGCCCAGCTCTACACGTGTCATGCGGGCTTCCTCGACATGGCCGTGCCGGTGATCGCCGACGGTCGCCACGCGGCCACGATTTCCTGCGGCCAGGTACTGCCCGAGGCGCCTTCCGCGGCGGCGGCCGAGCGACTGCGGCGCCGGCTGGCCTGGGTGCAGGTGAGCAAGCGGGCCTTCCTGGCGGCCTATCGCGGTGCGCCGTATTTGCCCCGCGCGCAACTGCGGGACGTCATCCGGTTGCTGGAGATCTTCGCCGGCCACCTCTGTGCCAGCGCCGGCCGGATTCGCCAGTTGGAGGCCCGGCTGGAACGGAAAGAGGTGCGTTCGGCCCGCGAGTACATCGAACGGAACTACGCGAACCCGCGGCTCTCGTTGGGGGACGTTGCGGGCGAGGTCGGCCTCTCGCGGGCGCATTTCTCGCTCGTGTTCCACAGGGCGGCGGGGATGACCTTCACGCGGTTCGTGCAGTCGTGCCGGGTCGCCGCGGCGCGCCGGCTCCTGGAGTCGTCGGATCGCGACATTACCGGCATCTGCTTCGGCTGTGGATTCAACAGCCTGACGCACTTCAATCGCGTCTTCCGCCAGTTCGAGCGATGCTCGCCCCGCGGCTACCGGACGCAATGGCGACACCCGGCCTATCGCTGAGTCGCCTGCCAGGCGGCTCTCTCCTGCTCGATGGTCGTCTTCCCCTCGCGAATCACGAAGCGGGGCGTCTGCTCAAACTCCCCCGCGACGGGGCGCGGCGATCACGCGGTTTGAGGTCACAAACTGGCACTTCAACCACGAAAGCTCCCCGGCGGCTCGATGTCTCCGGGGCCGGCGACGGTGAGGAATCCCGGGTGGACATTCCATTGCTGCCCGTCGTCGGTGGCGATACTGGCGGTCTTCTTGTTCAGCCGGACGATGACGCCCGTCTTCTGCTCGCCGGTGCTGCTCGGGAAGCTCACCCGGTCGCCTACGCTGAAACGAGACAGCATGGCCGTGCTGCGGGCCTGGCCGATGAGCTTGAGCCGCTCGACGATCAGGCGATTCAGAAAGCGGAGATCCTCTTCGCTCATCCGACGGATCGCCTCGGCCGCCCCTGCCCGGTCCATCAGTTCAAACCTCTCAACCGCCATACCCCGAGCCCTCCATGTTTGAGCGAATCGTCTTCTCCAGCTTCCGCGACTCGGCGAACTGCTCGTTCAACTGGGCGACGAGCCGTTGCATCTTTTCGCCGAAGGGCTCGTCGTCGTCTTCGATCTCTTCGGCCCCGACGTGGTGGCCGGGCGTGACGACGTGGCCGTGCCGGGCGATCTCGTCCGTGGTGACCGACTTGCAGAAGGCGGGAACGTCCTGACCCACCTCCCGGCCGGGCCGAGTCGGGGCAGCCGCAGGAAGGTAGATGGAGCCATCACGCCGGACACCCAGTACGGGGTAGTCTAACGGCTCCCGAGGGCCAATTCAACGGGGCACGACCTAGCGATCCTGCCAGACTGGGGAATCCGATTGGTTCGCGATCGTTGAGTCACTGTCCCCCAAGCGGCCAAGCAGAAGCGGTACATCGGTCATCCGTGACCATGGGTACCCGCGTGCCTCCCTCTGCTCCCTCGCTTCCCCTCTTCCATCGGGGGACCGCTGGCGACTTTTCGGTCCGATTGGTATGCTCCTTGGTTCGTGGCGGGGCGTTCCAGGAATCCAGCGAGTGACGGAGGTTCTTCGATGGCAATCACAAACGAGGCGATGCAGACTTGGTTGAGCCGATTGCTGGGGGCTGCCCCGGATGCCCCAAAACTGCCATTGAAGGGTTTCTTGGAGGGGATCGGGAAGCTGGAGTCGCTGGCCGACGTCGCCAGCGGCACGCCGGTCCTTGTGCGGGGCGACGTCGACAGCAAACCCGGCGAGAAGGTGGGCAAGGGCGACATCCGGCTGCGCTCCATGGCCGAGACCCTCAACTACGGTCGGGACAAGGGATGGATCCAGGTGGTGTTCGGCCACATTGGCCGTGATCCCAAGGGGTCGCTCGACAAGGTCGGTGTCCGGCTGGGGGAGATTCTGGGCTGCGAGGTGACCTTGATCGCCGACTGGCTCGATTCGCAGAGCCTCACCATCCTCGACGCGGTGCCGCAGGCCATTCGGGCCGCGGCGCCGGGCAGCGTCATCCTCCTGGAGAACACGCGGAAGTACGAGATCGAGACCGTGCTCTGGAAGGCCAAACCCCAGGCGATTCCAGAGTTGGCCTCGAAGCTTGCCAAGCTTGCCAACGAGTTCGCCGAAAAGGTCGCCCGGGTGTACGTCCACGAGGCCTTCTCGGCGGGCAGTCTCGACAGCTCTTCGACCGTGATTCCCGCGGCTATGGACCGTGTTGCCCTCGGGAGTTATGAGGCTGGGGAATTCACCGGTCCCCTGACGGACTGCCTCGACGCCCAATTGGTGGTCTCCAGCGGCCTGAAGATCGACAAGCTCGACGACCTTTCCGCCATGATCGACCGGGGCAAGATCCGTTGGGTGTTCACGGCCGGTTCGTTGGCGGTCGGGCTGAAGAAGGCCGAGGCCGAGTTGGATGGGCAGGAGTTCTGCGGAGGCGTGGCCGAGGCAGCGTCCCACAGCGACAAGCCGTACTTCATTCCGCGATCTCGGGTCGAACAGGCCAAGAACCTCATTGCCGAGGGGCGGGGCAAGGGCATCCGGTTCGTGATGCCGGTCGATTTCGTGCTCCAGGATGGGCGCGTCAGTCCGACGATTGGGCCGGACGACCAGCAACTCGACGTGGGCCCGGCGACCGGCGACTACTTCGAGGAGAAGATCGGGGAGTTCCTGGCCGAAGTCCAGGGGCGTCCTGGCCCAGCGGTCGCCTTCCACAACGGCGTGCTGGGCATGTTTGAGGACCCTAAGTTTGAGGGAGGCACCAAGCGATTCATCGCCCAACTCAAGCGAATGAAAGACGCCGGCGTGAAGGTTTACGTCGGTGGGGGCGAGGGGGGCAAGGCCCTCGAAAAGTATGGAAAGGCCGACTGGGTTACGCACAACTTCACCGCTGGCGGTACCGTCCTGAATGCGCTGGGCAGCGAGCCGGTCCCCTATCTTGTGGCCCTGTGGATGGCTGGAAATAGGGGATAGCCCCTCGCTTGCGCTTTGGGCTGGTGTTCAAGGGGGCGCAATCCGGTTAGGGTGAGGGCGGCGTGGCGCGACATTGACTGCCGTGCCCTCGCAGTCTTTGGGTACCCTCACCCCATCCCCTCTCCCAGAGGGAGACGGGAGATTCTTTGGGGCACGCTCTTGGGCAAGTTCGCGCTTGCGCGAACGCGATAGCTGCCGTGTGCCACGGCTGGACTCTCGAGGTAGCGGATCGGACGCCTGCGCTCTTGAGACGCACGAAATCTGCTCTTGCGGGTCACTTCTTGGCAATGCCCGGATCGTTTCCCGGTTTGGGGATTGACGGCGTTGTAAAAGTCTGCACAAAGTGAAGTATGGCCCTGCCATCAGGGACACTCCTCATTCAAACGGGGGGTGGCGCGCAGCTCGACGCGTCGGCCCCCGCAACGGAACAGTCGCTTTCGAGCCTTGGGAGATCCGCTATGCCGCGCATGCCTGCGCTCGGTCGGTTGTGGCGTTTGGTTTCGGGAGACCAACGATCGCGGCGGGGACGGATGCCCCATGGAGACAATCCCCGGGGGCGCCGGCCATTGCGGGTCGAGACGTTGGAGGATCGGCGGCTGTTGTCGATCCAGGCGGTGTCGGCGGCGGTGTCGACGCAGGTGGGCGATACGGCAGGGGGATTGAATCTGGGCGACTGGGCCTGGGTCAGCCAGAGCGGCCGCTACGTAGCCTTCACCAGCGACGCCCCGAACCTCGTGGCCAATCAGGTCGATGCCCAACGCGGAGCCTACGTCTGGAACCCCGAATGGAATTCCAACGCCGACGTCTTCCTCCGCGACACGCAAACGGGGACCACGACCCTCGTCAGCGCCCAGGCCGGCGCGGCCACGCCGACCACGGCCAACGGGATGTCGATTGCCCTTGGCATCAGCGACGACGGCCGGTTCGTGCTCTTCGGCAGCGCCGCCACGAACCTCGTCGGCTCCCAGACGGACTCCAACGACGCCTTCGATATCTTCCTCTACGACGCGAGCAACGGCAGCACCCAACTGGTAAGCCATTCCACGAGCGGGCTGACGAGGGCCGGCAACGGCGAGTCCTCCTCCGCCGCGCTCAGTGCCGACGGCAAGTTCGTGGCCTTCACCAGCGACTCCTCCAACCTGGCGTCGTCCGACACCAACTCCGCCTCCGACGTCTTCCTTTTCGAGCAGGCGACCGGGACGGTCACGCTCGTTAGCCGCAGCGGCGTGACGGGGGCCTCGGGCAACAAGGCGTCGAGTCTCCCGTCGATCTATTCCGGCGGCACGACCGTTGCCGTCGCCTTTGCCAGCGAGGCCACCAACCTGATCTCCGGCGTGACCGACGCCAATGGCAAGAGCGACGTGTTCCTGTTCGACTACACCGTCGCCACGGGAACCGGCACGACGTCGCTGGTCAGCCGCTCCGCGCTGTCGGCGACCAACACGGCCACGGGCGGCGCCTCCACGAACCCGGCGATCAGTGCCGCCGACGGCCTCTACGTGGCCTACGAAAGCGCGGCAACCAACCTCGTCGACATGCAGAGCGACTCCAACAACGCCTCCGACATCTTCCTTTTCAGCCGCAACGGCGGGGTGAGTGAGAACCGGCTCGTCAGCGCCGCCGGCGGCAGCGGCGCGACGACCGGTAGCGGCGCCTCGACGTCGCCCGTCATCAGCGGCGACGGCCGATACGTCGCCTTCCTCAGCCGGGCCGGCGACCTCGTCGCCGGCCAGGCGGAGGCCAACAGCGGAAACGACGTCTTCTTGTTCGACCGCGACAGCAGCGGCGGGGCGAGCCTTACGCTGGTGAGCCATGCGGCGGGCAGCGCGACGACCACCGCCGCCGGCGAGTCCTCGAGCCTTTCGATGAGCGACGACGGGAGTTCGATTGCCTTCGCCAGCCAGGCCTCCGACCTGGTCGCGTCCCTGGACGACGGCAACAACGGGACCGACGTGTTCGTCTACCATCGGGACCTGGGGACCTCGCAACTGGTCAGCCACGGAAGTGCCTCCTCGGCGGCCACCGGAAACGACAAGTCCCGCGTCCCGGCGATCAGCGGCGACGGCCTCTCCGTCGTCTACCTCAGCGACGCGACGGACCTGGTGGCGGGCAAGAAGGACTACAACGAGTTCCCCGACCTGGTGCGGGGCTCGCACGCCGGTGCCGCGGCCGCCTGGACGAACACGCTGGTGACCCTGCGGGATCCCGGCATGGCGCCGGCGACGGGCAACAGCCAGAGTTACGTGATGCCCGCGTCCGGCCAATCGGTTTCCAGCGCCGACGGCCGCTACGTGGTCTTCACCAGCAAGTCGTCGAATCTCGTCGCCGGGCAGGAGACGAACGCCCAGGAGAGCGTCTTCCTCCTCGACGCCGTGACCGGCGAGGTGCAACTGGTAAGCCATTCGTCGGGATCGGCCACGACGACGGGCAACGATTCGTCGGTCTCCCCGACCATCAGCGCCGACGGCCGCTACGTGGCCTTCGTCAGCAAGGCCGACGACCTCGTGGAGAACCAGAGCGACGCAAACGGGCTGGACGACGTCTTCCTTTTCGACCGGCTCACCGGCGAGATCCGGCTGGTCAGCGGCGCGGCCGGTTCCGCCGTCAATACGGGCAACGACGCCTCGGTGTCGCCGGCGATCAGCGCCGACGGCCGCTTCATCGCCTTCGTCAGCGACGCCACCAACCTGGTCTCCGGCATGACCCACACGACCGGAGAATACTACGTGCCCTTGAGCGACGTGTTCCTCTACGACGCGGCGGACGGGTCGATCCGGCTGCTCAGCGTCTCGAGCTCCGACCCTTCGGTGACGGCCAACGGCGACTCCACCGATCCGTCGATCAGCGCCGACGGGAGCCGGGTCGTGTTCCTCAGCACGGCCACCGACCTGGTCGGCGGGCAGGTCGACGGCGACTCGACCCGGGACGTCTTCCTCTTCGACAGCGCGGCGAGCGGATCGGCCGTGCAAATGGTCAGCCGGGTCCAGGGCACGACCGCCACGGCGGGCAACGGAGAGGCCGCCTCGCCGGTACTGAGCGCCGACGGGCGGTTCGTCGCCTTTGAAAGCCTCGCGACCAACCTCGTCGGCGACGCGTCGCACGACACCAACGGCGGCTCCGACGTCTTCCTCTACGACGTCTCCGGGCAGTCGCTTCAACTGGTCAGCCATGCGCGCGGAACGACGACCACCGCCGCCGACGGGGCGAGCACGAGCCCCTCGATCAGCGCCGACGGCAGCTACGTCGCCTTCGCCAGTTACGCGACGAACCTCTTCGACGGCCAGGACGACACGAACCACTCCGCCGACATCTTCCTCTACGACGGCAGCGCCGACACCGTCCAACTGGTAAGCCATACCGCCGGAACCGCGCAGACTTCCGCCAACGCGTACTCCGCGGCTCCCGTCCTCAGCGCCGACGGCCGGTTCCTGGCCTACCGGAGCATGGCGACGGACCTGGTGGCCGGCGTCGCCGACGCCAACCAGTCGTCCGACGTCTTCCGCTTCGACCGTCTCGCCGGGGAGAGCCAGCTCGTCAGCAGCACGGCCGCCTCGGCCACGACCGCGGGTGATTCCCGCTCTCTCTTGCCGTCGATCTCCGGCGACGGGCGCAGCGTCGTCTTCGAGAGCGACGCGACGAACCTTATCGCCGGCGACTTCAATCGCGCCATGGACGTGTTTCTCTTCCGCGACGGCGGGCTGGCCAACCAGGCCCCGTCGCTCAACACGAGCGTCGACACCGTGTTCGACCCAATCGTTCAAGACGCGGTGTCGAACCCCGGGACGGCCATCGACGACCTTGTCGGCACCGCGGGACTCTATTCCGATCCCGACGGCGGCCCGGTAACGGGCATTGCCGTCACCGGCCAGGACACGACCGGTTGCGCGGGGACGTGGTGGTACTCGACGGATGGCGGCGTGAACTGGACCGCGTTCACGTCCCCGGCCGCGACGTCGGCCACCCTCCTGGCCGCCGACGGCGCCGGACTGAACCGCATCCGCTTCGTGCCCGCCGCCGGCAAGAACGGCACGGCCAGCCTCTCGTTCCGGGCGTGGGACGGCAGCGACGGCAACCTCAACGGGACCACCGGCGTCGACGTCACGGTGGCCTCCACGGCCTACAGCAGCCAAACCGAGACCGCGACCATCACCGTCGATCCGCCGGACGATTCCGTCGCCCCGACCGCCTCGTTGACCGCCGCCAAGGTGAATGCCGCCAGCAACGCCACCGCCTATACGTTCACCGTGACGTACACCGACAACGTGGCGGTGAGCGTCTCGACGATCGGCGCCGGCGACGTCCTCGTCACGGGCGCCAACGGCTTCAGCCAGGCGGCCACGTTCGTCAGCGTGAACGTCGGCTCCGACGGCACGCCGCGAACGGCCACCTACCGAATCACTCCGCCCGGCGGCACGTGGGATTCCGCCGACACCGGCACCTACACCGTGACCATGCAGGCGGGCCAGGTCACCGACCTCAAGGGCAATCCGGTGGCGGCGGGCTCGCTGGGGACGTTCGCCGTCGACACCGTGGCGCCGACCGCCTCGTTGGCCGCCTCAAACGTCACCAACGCGGGCGTCACCTCCTATACCTTCACCGTGACCTACTCGGACAACGTCGCGGTGAAGATCTCGACGCTCTCCACCGGCGACGTCGTTGTTACCGGCCCGGGCAGTTTCAGCCAGGCGGCCACCCTGGTGAGCGTGAACGCCGGCTCCGACGGGACGCCGCGAACGGCCACGTATCGAATCACTCCGCCCGGCGGCACGTGGGATGCCGCCGATACCGGCACCTACACCGTAACCATGCAGGCCAACCAGGTCACCGACACCCACGGCAATGCGGTGGCGTCCGGCTCGCTGGGGACCTTCCAGGTCGACACCGTGGCGCCGACCGCCTCGCTGACCGCCTCGAATGTCACGGTCGCCGGCGGCACAGAATACGCTTTCACCGTGACGTACTCCGACAACGTCGCGGTGAAGTACTCGACGCTCACCAACGGCGATGTCCTGGTGACCGGCCCCAACGGCTTCAGCCAGGCGGCCACCTTGGCGAGCGTGAACGTGGGTTCCGACGGGACCCCGCGAACAGCCACCTACACCATCACGCCGCCGGGCGGCGTGTGGGATTCGCCCGACAAAGGGACGTACACCGTGACCATGCAGGCCAACGCGGTCACCGACACCCTCGGCAATGCGGTCACGGCCGGCTCGTTGGGCACCTTCACCGTCAGCCCCGCCGCCGACAAGACTTCGCCGACCGCAGCCCTCGATGCCAAGGACGTCCTGACCAACGGTGCTACCACGTACACCTTCACGGTCACGTATACCGATAACGTGGCGATCGACGTGGCCACCCTCGACAACTACGATGTCAAGGTCACCGGGCCCAACAAGTTCAGCCAGTTGGCCACCCTGGTCAGCGTCGACAGGAACTCGAACGGTTCGCCGCGAACGGCCACCTACTCCATTACGCCGTCGGGCGGGGCCTGGAGCCCGGCAAGCAACGGCGTCTACACCGTTTCGATGCAGTCCAACCAGGTCAAGGACACCAGCGGCAGGGCCGTCAAGTCGGGCAAGCTCGGGACGTTCACCGTCGATGCCGTCGATCCAACGGCCACCCTCGCCGCCTCCAACGTGACCAAGAACGGCGGCAAGACCTACACGTTCACGGTGACCTACTCGGACAACATCGCCGTCGACGTCTCGACCCTTGGAAGCTCCGACATCCTCGTGACCGGTCCCGGCGGCTTCAGCCAGCTTGCGAAGTACGTGAAGGCGAGTTCATCCAAGGACGGGACGCCTCGCAAGGTGACGTACCAGATCACCCCCTCGGGCGGTGCGTGGAGCGAGGCGAACAACGGAATCTACACGATCGCGCTGCTCAACGGCGAGGTCACCGACACGGCCGGTCATGCGGTGGCCTCGGGCGTGCTGGGTACGTTCACGGTCGACTCCGTGGTCCCCACCGCGACGCTCGCCGCGGAGAACGTCGCCACCGAAGGCGGCACGACCTATACCTTCACCGTCACCTACGCCGACAACCTCGGCATGAGCATCGCCACCTTGGACAATCGGGACATCAAGGTGACGGGCAAGGGCTTCAGTCAGTACGCCACGTTGGTGGGGGTCGATCTGAATTCGGACGGGACGCCCCGCACCGCGACCTACCAGATCACGCCGAAGGGTGGAGCATGGAACGCGAAGAACAATGGCACCTACACGGTGTCTATGCAGTCCAAGCAGGTCAAGGACCTTGGCGGCAATGTCGTCAAGTCGGGCAAGCTCGGCACATTCACCGTGGATACGGTCGCGCCGACAGCGGCCGCCCTGAGCGCTTCCAGGGTGACCAAGGCCGGTGGCATGAGCTACAGCTTCACGGTGACCTATAAGGACAACCTTGGGATCGACGTCTCGACGTTGGAAGGCCTCGGCGTCGTGGTGACGGACCCGAACGGCCTGAACGTGCCCGTGACGCTCTCGAAGTTGAGTTCCCGAACCAACGGGACGAGCCGGACCGCGACCTACCTCATCACGCCCCCGGGTGGCTCGTGGGATTCGGCCGACAACGGCACCTACACGGTGAGCGTGGTGGCCGATCAGACCATGGATCTGCTCCAGAACTCGGTGGCCGGAGGTCTCCTTGGAACGTTCACGGTAAGCGTGCCCGGGACCGCCGCGGCGAAGGCCACCACGATGGGCGCCAGTTCCACTGCGGCGACCTCCTTGAACAGTGCCACGCTTGCCGCCGCGACCGACGCGGCACTGGCTTCCGTCGGCCCCCAACGCGAGGACGCGGTGTCGACCACCGCGTGGGAGTCGCTTGGCGACTGGCTTTGGGCGTAGATTCTCCTGTCCAGCCCCTGGCGCCCGGCCTCGCCGCGTGGCGATCGACGCAAGCGGACTCCGGCCTCCGGGCGAACGACTCTGACGTCTGGGGTGACTTTGACGTCCGCCGTTCGGTGTGACGATGCCCGGATCTCTGCGAGTTCGATGAGAACCCCGGCTCGGACCCCCGCCCGCAGGTAGGGAATTCGTGCCTTCTCGGCGATACAAACGTCACGGACGGCAAAAGTGGGGGCGGGTTCTGAGAGATATGGTGCAACTGGGGTGACTGGCTAAAAGATCATCCAGCCGCCCGACGATAGTCTTCGTTAGATTGGAGGCAAAACCCCCGGTCACGCTAGACTGCGTCAGTATCCCACTCAGTTTTTCCTAACAAGGAGTGTCCCCTATGAACCGTCGTGTCCTGCTCCCGATGTTGGCCGTGGCTGCAATGCTGTTTGCGGTCAGTTCGGCCCAGGCTAGCCTGCTGAAGGGTGGCTGTTGCGCCCCCGCCGCTTGCGAAGCGGTCAAGGCGGCCCCCGCGACCTGCGCCCCGGCGACCTGCGCCCCGGCGTGCGTCAAGGAGAGGTGCTGCAAGGTCAAGTGCTGCAAAGAGCGCTGCCCGAAGGAGAAGTGCTGCAAGGTCAAGGTCTGCAAAGAGCGCTGCCCGAAGGAACGCTGCTGCAAGCCTTGCGCTCCGGCCACCTGCGCTCCGGCCAAGTGCGCCCCCTGCGCCCCGGCGTGCGTCAAGGAGAAGTGCTGCAAGGAGAAGTGCCGTAAGGTTCGCTGCTGCAAGGAAAAGGCCTGCGCCCCCTGCGCTCCGGCCACCTGCGCTCCGGCCAAGTGCGCCCCGGCGGCCTGCGCCCCGGTGAAGTGCGCTCCGGCGCCCTGCGCTCCGGCCTGCTGCGAAGCTCCGAAGTGCTGCAAAGAGAAGTGCTGCAAGGTTCGGTGCTGCAAAGAGCGCTGCCCGAAGGAGAAGTGCTGCAAGGTCAAGTGCTGCAAGGTGAAGAAGTGCCGCGCGAAGAAGTGCTGCGCCCCGGCTTGCGAAGCAAGCTGCACGGCGTGCGGTCCGGCGGCTGCCCCGACGGCCGCCCCGGCCAAGCCGGCTCCGAAGGCCAACTGAGCAGTAACCGCTTGGGCAACGGGTAGTCCAAGTCAGCGACAACCACCAAGCGGCCCGCGGGTTTTCCCCGGGGGCCGCTTGCTGCTTTTCTTGGCGGAGACGCGTCGGCGACGTTTTGGGGTGCGGACGGAGCGAAGTGACCAAGCGGCCCGCAAGGCCCTCACCGCATCGCGGCGAGGTATTTCCGCTCCCCGGCGCGCATCGTTGCACGCTCACGCGACGTGTGGTCGCGGTAGCCGGCCAGATGCAGGGTCCCGTGGATCACGTAGCGCAGGAGTTCTTCCGCCGGGGAGCAGCCGTAGCGAGGGGCGGCGGTTCGGGCCGTGTCGGCGCTGACGATCACCTCGCCCTCGAGCCAGGTCTCCGTCCGTTCCAGCACGAAGCTGAGGACGTCGGTCGGGTCGTCAAGTCCGAGGTACCGGCGGTGGAGGTCCCGGATGGTCGGGTCGTCGACGATGGCCAGGCTGACTTCCGCGTCAGCGATGCCCTCCCCCGTGAGGACGGCCCGGACCGCGCGGCGGAGCAACCGGCGGTCGACGGGGAGCGCTTGTTGCCGGTTGGAGATCTCGACGTGGATCACGCGGTCTTCTGATCGGGATACTTGACGCGGCCGTGGTAGTTGGCGATGAGCGACTTGCTGACGCTGTCTTCGATGGTCCGGAGTTCCCGCAGGGTGAGGCCGCTCTCGTCGAACTGGCCGTCGTCGAGCTTCCGCTCGGCGATCTCGCGCACCAGACTGGCGATCCGGGCCGGGGCGGGGTCGACGAGGCTGCGGCTGGCGCTCTCGACGGCGTCGGCCAGCATCAGGACGCCGGCCTCCTTGGTTTGCGGTTTCGGGCCGGGGTAGCGGTAGAGGTTTTCGTCGACGGCTGCGCCGTTCGGATCGGCCTGCTGCTGCTCGTGCGCCCGCCCGAAGAAATACTCCACCAGCGTGGTCCCGTGATGCTGCTCGATGAAGTCGATGATCGGCTGCGGCAGCCCGTGCTGGCGGGCGAGGTCCGCGCCGTCCTTGATGTGGGCGATGATCACCAGCGTGCTCATGGTGGGCACGAGGGTATCGTGCCGATTGCCCGCAGCCGACTGATTCTCGATGAAGTAGCCCGGCTTGAGCATCTTGCCGACGTCGTGGTAATACGCGCCGACGCGAACGAGCAGCCCCCGGGCACCGATCGCCTCGGCGGCCGCCTCGGCGATCGAGCCGACCGTGATCGAGTGGTTGTAGGTGGAGGGGGCCCGCTGGACGAGTTGCTGCAAGAGCGGGTGGGAAACGTCGCCCAGTTCCAGGAGGCTGATGTCGGTAAGCACGCCGAACGCCTTCTCCACGAACGGCAGCAGTCCGGTCATCAGGAACCCGGTCGCCCACGTCCACAGCATGTTGACGCCGGCGATCGTCCAAACGGCCTTGCCGAGCGGCTGGTTGTCGAGCACGGCCAGGCCGACCGTCAAAGGAAAGGCGACCACGCCGGCCAACCCGCCGACGTAAATCAACTTGCTCCGGCTGCGGATCCGCCCGAGCTGCACAACCGCCGTGATGGTCACGCCGATCAACAGCAGCAGGACCGCCAGCCCGTGGCCCACGGCCAACGCGAAGACCACGGCCGCGATGACCGTGATCATGAACGCCAGTTCCTGGCGGTAGGCAATGGCCAGCGTCTGACCCAGCAGCAGGATCGGGACGAGTTCCGCCCGCCACGGATCGGAGGCCGCCCAAGTGGCCAGGGCGACCGCGACGACAAGCATGGCCAACACGCCGCTCAGGTGTCCGAGGCTAAGGGTCAACTTCGGATCCCGGCGGACTACGTGGGCGCCGGCCAAAGCCAAGAGGGCGAGAATGAGGGCCACGACGGCCGAGGCCCGGCCGACCCGCTGGCTCCACGGGCGTTGGGCCATCGCCGCGTCGTATTCCATGCGGAGCAGGCGGACTTGATCCGCCGACAAGGGGACTCCCGCATCGGCAAGGGGATCTCCGGGGGCATAATTCACCACCACGTCGCCGACCGCCAGGGCCGCCTGATCCATCGCCTTCTTGGTGGCTTCCTCGTCCCGCACGAGGGTCGGGGTGAGCCGGCCATAAAGCCAATCGAACACCGGATCGGCAAGGTCGGCCGACTCGAGTTCGCTCCGAAGTGCAGCACGCAACGTGGCGCCCGTTCCCAGCACCACGTCCGAGAGTCGGACCACGCGAACCTGATCGGGGTGGCCCGACGGGTAAACCGCGATCTCCTCGTGCCGGTATCCGGTTGGCGTCTGCTTGGCCAGCAGGCCTCGCTCCGCAAACGGCGCCAAGGCATCGGCGATTGCCCTGTGGAACGCGGTCAGGCCGGGGTCCAGGGCCAGCGCCTGCTTGAACTTCTCAAACCGCTGGCGGGACTCGTCTCCCGAGAAGGCCGCCTCCCGATCGCCCGCCGGCGCGAAATCGGCCCAAACCCGGGGATCCACTTTCGCGTAGCTCTCGGCGGCGAGAATTTCGCCGACGGCGATCTCCAGCGCGGCGATCACGCGGTCCAAACGCCGCGGATCGTGCATGCAGATCCAGCGGGTCTGGCGGCGCGCCAGGTCCCGGGCCGAGTCCGTGGCCTCCCGATCCACCGTTTCGAACGGAACCCGGGCAACCATGTCGCGAAGCAGTACTTGCCCGGCACGGAATACGAACGGCGGATACCAACCGCGGATCACCACACAGAGCGCAACGGCCGTTGCCACGCACAGCCCAACCCGCAGCAAAACGTCGCCACGGTGCAGCCGGGCCCACGCCTGCTCCCACGGGCCCGGCGGCAAGTCCAGCGCGGCCACCCGCTCCCAACGCGTCCGTCGTTGAACGCCTGAAGCCATCGTCAGTGCCGCCTGCCGGGCTTCTGCTCGTAGGCCCGGACAATTTCCTGGACGATCGGATGGCGGACGATGTCCGCCTGAGTCAATTCCACCGCAGCGAACCCCCGGATGCCGCGCAGCCGCGTCAGCCCATCGACCAGGCCGCTCCTGGTATGCGCCGGCAGGTCGACCTGAGTGACGTCGCCGGAGGCCACGATCTTGGAGCCATTCCCCATTCGGGTGAGGAACATCTTCATCTGGGAGACTGTGGTGTTCTGCGCCTCGTCGAGGATGATGAACGCCTCATTCAGGGTCCGCCCTCGCATGTAGGCCAGGGGGATGACTTCAATCACGTCTTGTTCCGTGTACCGCTTGATCGTGTCGTGGTCCATCATCTCCCGCAACGCGTCGGTGAGCGGACGGAGATAGGGATTGATCTTGGCCTGCAAGTCGCCCGGCAGGTATCCGAGGCTCTCGCCTGCCTCGACCGCGGGCCGCACCAGAACGATCTTGCGGATCTGCTCCGCACGCAACGCCGTCACCGCGGCTGCCACGGCCAGGTACGTCTTTCCCGTACCCGCCGGACCGTAGCAGAAGACCACGTCGTGCTCGCGGATCGCCCCCAAGTATCGCCCCTGACCCGGCGACCGTGGCCGGATCTGCCGCCCGCCGTGGACCACCATCGGCGGCAGCCTGGCCTCGGCCTCCGGCCGGCCGGTGCCCGCCAGGAACCGCCCCACGTCTTCCGAAGTCACCACGCCCTGCATCTGGGCCTGCGATCGGATCTCCTCCAGGATTTGGGTGGCTTGGGCCACCGCCTCCTCGTCTCCCTCAATATGAATGGAGCCGTTTCGGCTCGAAATGCGAACCCCGAGCGCATCGCGGATCTTACGGAGGTGCTGGTCGCGCGCCCCAAAGACAACGAGTAGCGATTCAGGATCCGAGACCGAGATATCTGACTCAGCCATCCTACTCCGCGCCGGCACTCAGCCCCGCGCAAGCGACTGTTGCAACAGAACCCTCTTAACGCAGTCTAGTATACCCACGCCCTCGCGGGAAGCACCAGCGTGTTGAGTCGAAGGCACCCTAAGGGCCATCCAAATAACGATTTAAGGCGCGCAAACCGAGTCTGAAGAAAATCCACGTGGGCTCAGAGAAAGCCAACAGAACAAGACCTCTGTAGTAGACGAGAGGAATGTAATACCATCCGGAAGGACTATGCACGACCGACCTGGCCCGCCGGAGGAGTGTCGGCCCCGGACTGGTAGCCCGACGCACCTCGAGTGTCGCGTTGGCAAGGATCCCCTGTGGCACAGCCGCCCTCGGCTGTGCAGGGCATTTCGCACAGCCGAGGGCGGCTGTGCCACTCGCCGGAAACACTCCCTCGGGTGCCGACAGGAAACGCGGACTCCCGCCACGACGAACCGCCGGCCCTCACGCCTTGCGCTGCGACTCCTCTGCCGCCCCAGGGGACGCCAAGAAGTCCAGCTCGGACCTCTCGGAGACCGGCCGGCTGTCGGGCTGCGGAACCTTGACGGGCGCCTTGCAGACTGGGCAAAGCCCAAGCCGTCCTGCACACGCATCCTCCACCGTCAAGGGGTGTCCGTTGGGGCAAACTACCTGAATCGACATCGTACGTCCCTCCCCATGCCCCTCAAGAATTCCAGGACGCTTGCTTCGATGCCTTCTCCCCATCTCCGAGGGTACCTTGACCCCAAGCCCTGCCGCTGCGTTGAACGGTACATCCTTGCCAAACCAGTGCCTCGTCCATGAGCCCGCTCCTTGTTCCACATTCCACCACCATCATACCGCCCGATCGCCTTTCGGGACAGTTGAAACGCGCCCGTGCCAAGGGTGTTGGTTCCGAGAAGTCCCCCCTCTCCCTTTGGGAGAGGGTTTGGGGGTGAGAGGATAAGGAAGCTGCGTAGATGAGACAATCCTCTCGCCGCCGAACAACCCTCACCCAGCCCGGATTACTCATGGCCAAACACCAGCCCGAAGCGCAAGCGAGGGACTGCAAACGAGTTACCCTCGCTTGCGCTTCGGGCTAGCGTAACGCGGGGTGCGTCGGAATCTCCGAGGCGTGAATAGTCCAGGTTAGCCGACCAGATGCAGATACCAGCAGGACCACGCGACGGGCGACGCCAGGATGACGGAGTCGAGCATGTCGAGGGCCCCGCCGAGTCCTGGAATCCACGTGCTCGAATCCTTGCGGACCGCGTCGCGTTTGAGGAGCGACTCCGCGAGATCGCCGAGCATGCCGACCACGCCGAGGAGGAGACCAAAGGCAATCGGTCCCCCGAGCCTGCCAAGCATCCCCGCGGCGCGGATCGAATCGGGCTGCATCGCCGGGACGAGCCAATGGAAGACCGCCACGCTCGCCAACGAGGAGAAGAGGAGCGCGCCGACCGCTCCTTCGATCGTCTTGCCGGGGCTCAGGACAGGCGACATCCGGTGCCGGCCGAATGCCTTGCCGAAGAAGTAAGCGCCCGTGTCGCCCATCTTGACCACAATGACCAACGAGGCGAGTGCCGCGACACCCCACGTGAGGCGAAGCCGGGCCAAGAAGCTGAGCAAGAAGCCGAGATACGCGATCGAGAAGACCGCCGCGCTGAGGTCGGCCATAACCCGGCCCGGCTTCTCGAAGCGAAAGATCTCCCCCAGGAAGGCCAGGACGACCGCAAACGCGAAGGCACTCGATGTCCAGCCGTCCACGGCGTTGCATCCTCCGCCGAGCGAGCCAGAGGTCGCCCAGGGGCTCAACAGCACCAGCAGGGTCCCGACGTAGACTACGGGAGCCACGGGTTGCAGCCCCCGGGCCGCCAGCAGCGCGAGTAACTCCTGGGTCGCGAGGAGCACCAGAGCGACCAGCACGGGCGCAAGCCACAGCCCGGGCACCGCCGCACGATGGTCAAGCCAACTCAAGCCAACCAAGACGGCAATCAGCGAGGTCCCAAGGATCAGACGCGCTGGCAGCTTTCCCATTTCCCCCTTTCCTATACTCGCTTCCTTCCGTTGAGCACCCACCGCTTCACTTTTCCCCGCCGAGGCCGCCGAAGCGGCGGTCGCGCGCGGCATAATCGCGGATCGCCTGGCGAAGCTGGAGTTCATCGAATTCCGGCCAGCAGCGGTCGGTGACCCAGATCTCGGCGTAGCTGATCTGCCAGAGCAGGAAGTTGCTGACGCGCATCTCCCCGGCCGTGCGGATCAGGAGGTCCGGATCGCGCATTCCGGCGGTGTAGAGATGGTCGCTGAGGGTCTCCTCCCCGATGGCCTCGGGCTGGAGCTTGCCGGCCCGGACGAGGCCGGCGATGCGGCGCACAGCGTCGACGATCTCGCGCCGGCCGCCGTAGTTGATGGCCAGGCAGACCCGCAACCCGGTGTTCGCCGCGCTCATCGCCACCGACTTGTCGAGTTCCCGGAGCGCGCCGTCGGGGATGCCGTCGCGCCGGCCGATCACGGCGAGGCGGATGTTGTGCTTGAGAATCGTTCCCCGCTCCTCGATCATGTACTGCTGGAGCAGGTGCATGAGGAAGTCGAGTTCCGGCTGGGGCCGCTTCCAGTTTTCGCTGGAGAAGCAGTAGAGGGTGAGCTGCTCGATTCCCAGCCGGGTACACTCCTCGGTGACGCGGCGCACGGTGGCCACGCCGCGGCGGTGCCCCTCGACGCGCGGCAGCCCCTGCCTTCGCGCCCATCGCCCGTTGCCGTCCATGATCGCGGCGATGTGCCGCGGACGCCTCTCCTGCGGAACGTCGAACGAGTCGTCGCGGGAGAGGGTGGGCGGAACCTGGGACATGGCAAGGGCCCGGCGTGGTCAGTTCCCCGAGAAGATCGTCTGCTCCCGATCCGCCCCCACCGACACGATCTCGATCGGCCGGCCCACCAGGGCGGCGAGGCGGTCCAGGTACGCCCGGGCGTTGCGGGGGAGGTCCTCCTTGCGGCGCACGTCGCTGATTTCCTGCTGCCAGCCGGGAAGCGTCTCGTAAACCGGCACGACCTGGCGGAGGTCGTCGACGTGGGAGGGAAAGGTCGTGGTGCTCCGGCCGTGGAGCTCGTAGGCCACGCAGACCCGGATTTCCGGCAACTGGCTGAGCACGTCGAGGAGCATGACCGCCAGGGTGTCGACCCCGCTGAGCCTTGCCGTGTAGCGCGCGGCGACGGCGTCGAACCAGCCGCAGCGGCGGGGCCGGCGCGTGACGGTGCCGTATTCGTTGCCGCGCTCGCGGATGTGCTGGCCGGTGTCGTTATCCTGTTCGGTCGGGAAGGGGCCGCCGCCCACCCGCGTCGAGTAAGCCTTGACGATCCCGATCACCTTCGTCACGTACCGTCCTGGTACCCCGGAGCCGCACGACACGCCCACGCCCGAACTGTTGCTGGCCGTCACGAAGGGGAAGGTGCCATGGTCGATGTCCAGCAGCGAGCCCTGGGCGCCCTCAAACAGGATCTTCTTCTCGGCCTCGCAGGCGTCGAGCAACAGCGACGTGGTATCGCCTACAAACGGTTTCAGACGCTCGGCATCACGGAGGTAGTCGGCCGTGATGGCGGCCGCGTCCAACGTCACCGACGAGGCCGCCGGTCCGAACGCGCCGAGCATCTGCTGCTTGGTCTCGGTGATGGCCGCGATCCGGTCGCCGATCTCCTCACGGTAGAGGTCGCCCAAACGCACGGCGAACGACCGTCCGACCTTATCCCGATAGCACGGCCCGATCCCGCGCATGGTGGTACCGATGGCCTCCCCCCCGGTGCAGCGATCGTTGAGCAGGCGGTCCTCCTCGATATGCCACGGGAAGATCACGTGGGCCCGGTCGCTCACCATGAGGTTGGAGCCGACCTGGATGCCCCGGGCCCGGAGGCCGTCGATCTCCGCCAAGAGGCTGGCAGGATGAAGCACCACCCCGCTGGCCACGACGCACTGGACCTGCGGCCGGAAGATGCCGCTGGGAATGAGGGAGAGCTTGTACTTCTGCCCGCCGGCGACCACGGTATGCCCCGCGTTGGCCCCCCCCTGGTAGCGGACGACGAATTCGTGCTGCTCGGTCAGCAGGTCGACGACCTTCCCCTTCGCTTCGTCGCCCCATTGCAGTCCGATCACGGAAGTCGCAGGCACGAGCACCTCCCAATCGCAAGCTAGACCCTCGATCCCCCAACAAGCTGGCCCCAAACGCACCACTGTAGCACGGCCCCGACACGGGCGTCAAGAAGGCGGGCCGGGTGGCACGCCCTGAGGCTCGGCGAAGGGCGTGGTGAATCGCCAGCGGATCGGCCGTCTCGCTGCTGTGCCGGGGTTGCTACGTCGAACGCCTTGGTGTTTCACCACGCCCTTGTCAGGGCGTGCCACCCGGCCGTCAGGGGCGATAGAACGAGCCCAGCCGCCACGTTCTTTCGCCCCTTGCGGGGCTTGGCTGCCGGTGGAAGAGCCTTCCCATGGCTTGCGCCATGGGCTACGGTCTTACGTTGCTTCGGAGCTGAGAACCGGAAGCCATTCGCCATGGCGTTCTGGGTGCGATCCCGCGATCGCGTACGGAACAAGAACGGACTCCAAACACGGAAATGCGCGGCCCGCCGTTTCACCCTGCCAGATTCCGAGTCACGGGGCTGGATGATTCGGACAGCGTCGCGTGCCCCGAAGGGGCGAAATAAGAAAGCCGGTTCATCCGGCTGAAGCGTACCTGGGGGCGCTGCCCCCAGACCCCCGGGATTTTCGGAGGCATCAGTCCGGTGTCCAATGGTACTTGTTTGCCGTCCCCAATAATCCATATCCTGGAACTGCCCCGGAGAAACGGAGTCGGGCTCTGCTCACGACGCAAGTGAGACGAGGGATATCCAGGCTCCGGTGCGCCCATGGCCCGTCAGGCCCCTGACCGCC
>Ga0067045_1029262_pt1 | contig 22446 bp, 12 predicted proteins | sample TerdegcTABiofilm_FD_59184 | JGI IMG/M metagenome (GOLD analysis project Ga0067045, IMG submission 59184) | Combined Assembly of (Gp0054472, Gp0054536) Wastewater bioreactor microbial communities from Singapore -Terephthalate degrading...
GGGGATCCTTTCTCATCGGCACCGGTCACGGCCAGCCAGCGCCTGGCAGCGGCGCTGGACCATGCGCTGCTCCGGGCGAGCGAGTCCGCCGCGCGCAGAGGCTCACCGACGCCCTCCCGCAGCCGGCGCTGTCGCACGCGGCCTCGGACGCAGCGCTGGGGCAAAACTCTGCGTGCACAGCGAGCCCGAACGCAAAGGGGCTGAACCAAATGAGCTTGTCGCAGGTCACCCACTCCGCCAGCGCCTGCAGAATCCGCGTCGGCGCCCCGTGACCGCTGTTCGTACATTCCCCAGGACCGAACCCCGTCAGACCATCGGTAAAATGGTAGGGAGGTGACCAGGCAAGCCAAGGCCAGCCAGCGACATCATGCAGACTGCGACCTCCCGTCTGGGATGTACCATGACTGGGGACTTCCTAGTCGCCCAGATCCTCATGCGGGTTGCAGTGTCTACGCCAGGTAGCGGTCGCCGAGCAGCTTGCGAACACCCCGTAAGAAGAGTCTAAACGTTGCCGTCGATTCGCCATTGCCAGATCGCCTGCCGTCCGCTCCAGGATAGTTGTTGTCACCACGAGAAGTGATGGTGGTATCGTCGTATGCGGGTTCCAAGTACTATCGCGTTTCGTCAACGATTCCGGGATTCGGGTATTCCGCGTGCCATCTCCAGACTCCAAGCGTATCGACTGCCTCACGGAATGCCTCCCATTGTTGGCTGGTAGGATCAATCCACTCGGTTAGGCGGTTTGCGTATCTAGTGGCAAAGCTTTCATATCGCAACTTCCCCCCAACAGTTCAACGGAATACGATGGTCCCAGGAATCCTCCGATGCTGGACAGGAACCTCTGCGGGCGCGTCGGCATTTGATTCATTGGTCAACCCTCCGGTCAAGCGGCGGCACGAATCATCAGATGTCGGAATGTCTGCCAAGAAGAGACCGCACGTGGTGCACAAAGCTCCGAGAACGATACGACGCTTGTGTTGTACGCAGGACTGTACTTGCACATTGGACATGTTGCGATGGGATTGCCCGAACTCTCCGGCAGTCTCGGCTTCATGCCATCCTGCGGGCGGATCGCGATATCGAACATGGTTGCCGAGGGAGGTGGAAAGAGCCGGCCATTGCGGGAAAGGTGCCGGCCGATCTCTCTGGCGTGTCGAAGGAAGTCATCCGCCTCTTGCGAAAAACGATTGGATATGTGCACTCAGGCGATCTATTACGCATTTAGTCTTCATGGTCCGAGGAAACCGCAGAGCGGGGTCCGGCGAGGTCTGATTGACCAACGCTCTTGGCGTGGCGATTCAAGGTTCTTGTGACCGGTCTCACTGCAGGCGCACCACGGCGCATTCGAGGCCGGCCAATTCCAGCTCGACGCCGCGATCCACGGCCAGGGGGCGTTCCGCCTCGCCGTCGATGCGGACCGCCTCCGTGAACGGTCGCTGCGGCGTGCACAAGGCCCCCCGGACGGGCTTCGACGAGAGATTCATGGCAATCAGGATGGCGCCGCCGCCGGAAAGGTTCAGCAGCCCGGCGCGGACGCCCTCGGGGGCTTCGACCGGAGGGCGCACACCGGCGTCCGACAGGAGGTCGCGGACGATTTCGGCGGCGAGGTCGTCGCCGGCCGCGGCGCTGCCGGCGAGGCGCAGGTCGTCGCCCAAACTTGTGTCGGGCGCCCAACCCAGGCCGAGGTTCAGGCCGCTGATGACCGCGTAGCCGGCCTCCACACGGTGGCCGATCAGGGCCGGACGCCCGTCGGCGTAGGCGGCCAGGGTCTCCGCATCGGAGGCCGGGACCCACACCGCCTGGTGGTGGGACCCGCGCACCACCCCGCGGCGCCCGTCGTGCAGGACCAGGGGCACCTCTTTGGGGGCGCGGCCGATGTCCTCCTCCCGGCAGCCGAAGAGCGCGTCCAGACCGCGGCCCGGCACGCGGGTATCGAGTTCCTTGTGCGGGGTGAGGGCGCACAAATAGGGGTCCGAGAGCACCCAGCCCCCGGCGCGGACGTAGTCGACCAGGATGCGCTCCAAGCCAGGAGGCAGCGCCACCGGCAACGGGAGGATGAGGAGCTTGTAGCGGCCCAGGCCCGCGGCGGTGACCCGCTCCTCGTGCAGGATATCCACGGGGACATTGGCCCGCCACAGGAGGTGGTAGTACCCGGCCAGCGCCCCGATGCTGAGCTGGCAGGTGCGGTGTTCGGCCCAGTCCACCAGGTAACTCTGGTAGCTGAACAGGATCGCCGTCTGGGCGGGCTCGGGCGCGGCAGCCAGGAAGTCCTCCGCGTAGCGGTTGAGGGTACGGCCGACGGCGGCCGCCGCCCAGGCGTTGGGGGTGGGTTCGCCGCCGTAGTCGGTGAGGCCGTAGGCGCCCAGTTCGGAGCCTTGCCGTTCCTTGCGGAACTGCCAGTACAGCAGCCCCTTGGCGCCGTGGCGGATGGATTCCCAGCTCCACAGGGTCATCCAGGCCGCGGGCACGCGCCCCTGGCGGTCGAGGCCGCTGCCGTAGTCTCCGGCGCCGAGTTCGGCCTGCCAGAAGGGCTTTCCGGCGGCCGCGCTGCGGGTGCTGTCCATGCTGAGGCCGAGGGTGACGATCTGGGAGAGCCGCGAGGGGAAACCGCTGCAGCCCCACAGGTCCACGACGTCGGCCTGTTTCCAGTCGTCGAAGGCCATGGCGCCCAAGTGCGGACAGAGGGTCGTGCCGCCGCCCCAGGCATGGGCGATCACCGGTGCCGGGGAGAGGGCTCGGATGATCTCCGCCCGGCGGCGGACGTGCGCGACCACGTTTTCGGCGGTGAAGGTACGCCAGTCGCACCAGTCCGCGTACCCGAAGCGCCAGGTCGGTGGGCGCACGTCATCCCAGGACGAGAAGCGCCGGCCCCAGGCTTTGCCGAGGGCCTCGAGCGAGCCGTACCGGGCCTGCAGCCAGGAGCGGAAGGCGGCGCGGGTGGCCTCGCAGTAGCAGAAGACGCCGGGGGGCGTCTGTTCGAGATCGACCCACTGGTGCGGTTCGTTCATCGGTTCCCACCCGCACAGGGCAGGGTGCCGGCCCACCTGGCTGACCACGGCGCGCAGAAAGTTCTCCTCGAGGGTTTGGGTCGCCGCGTGGTCGGGGCACAGACCCGGCCAGCCGCCGCTCGGGGTGTTGGAGCGCGGCTGGGGCTCGAAAGGAAGGCCTCGTTTGTCCACGTACCAGCAGGCCCGGTGAGAGCGTACGGCCCACTCCGGGCACCCGTGCAGATGGAACAGCAAGATGACCTGCAGGGATCGGGCCTGGGCGAGGTCCATAAGCGTCTTGACGGGGCCGAGGTCGATCTCGCCGGGGCTGGGTTCGAGCACCCCCCAGACGAGCCACGCGCGCAGGTGAGTGAACCCGAGAACCTGCATGCGGGCCAGGTCCTGCTCCCAGTCCTCGGGGTGGGGGGTCAGCCCGCGCACATACTGGCTGCCGAACGGGAATACGGAGGGCATGGTGCAGCGCCTCGCCTGGTGGTGAGCTTCCGGCCGATCGGTCCCATGCCGCCGGCCACCGCGCTATGCTGGCTCTGATTCTAGCGCCGCGCACCGCCGAACGCCAGCGCGTGCCGCAGTGAGGACATCTCCCAGGTGCGCCAAGAAAGCAAGACCCAGCGGAGAGCGGGCTCAGCAGTTCCGGACGGTCAAGTCGACGGGGCTCTTGCCAGTCATCCGGCTCTTCCCGGTGATCGCCCTGACAACGGCCTTTATCCTTTCGGGCGAGGCGGAATAGGCGTTGATGCAGCAGTCGCAGGAATTGAAATACCAGTTGGCAAGATACGGCGAACCAAATGAGATCATCATGGACTTGCGACGTCCGAAACACAGAGCCGTCCACAGGGTGCCCGAGGCGTTCTGACCCAGGAAAAAGTCAACGATCGAAATGGGCGTGTGCACGGCGTAGAGGATCACGTCGTATTCTTCTTCCAGGCCGTCCACGTCGGCGATCCAGAGACCCGCGCTGACCGTCACGTCGAATCCTGCGTTCTCCAGCTCGCCCTTGAAATCCTCCCGAAGAACCTTGTAATCCTGGTCGCGGTAGGCCAGCGTGACCAGCAGGATCTTCTTCTCTCTTTCCGGGACAAGTGGGAGCATCTTCGTGCGGTCGCGAACGAGCGTGAGGCATTTCTCGGCCACCTCGATCTGTGCTCTCTTGGCGTATCCGCGCTCCTTCGTGGTCAGATTCACTGGAAGAGGACTGCGGTCGAAAAGGCCAAGTCTCTTCTTCATGGTCCATATGCGCTCGACCGCGTCGTCCAGACGGCGGCAGGACACGGCTCCCGATTGAATGGCGCGCTCGAGATTGTCGAACCAGTCGAGCCCCGGCCAGAGCATGACGTCGGTTCCGGCTTTGAAGCATTCGATTTCGCATTCTTGCCGCGTGTCGTACACCTTCCGTATCCCGCCCATGATCAGCGCGTCGGACACCACCACCCCGCGGAAGCACATCCTCCGTTTGAGCAGGTTTGTTATCAGCTCTTTGGAGAGCGTGGCAGGCAGGAATTCGCCCCGGATCGTCTTTCTCTGAAAGGCCGGGAGCGCGATGTGGCCGATCATGATGGCATACACGCCCGCGTCAATGACTCTCTGAAAAACCGCGCCGTGTTCCTTTCTCCAGACCGCTGCCGAGAGGGAGTTGACACTGGTCACCAGGTGCTGGTTGCGGAAATCCATGCCGTCGCCGGGGAAATGCTTGGCCGTGGCGGCAAGGCCATTCTCCTGCATGCCGCGGATCACCTCCGGAAGAAGGCGCATGGCAAGGTTCGCGTCGTCGGTGAGCGCGCGGGTGTTGGTGATCGGGTTCAGAGGGTTCTTGTTCAGATCGCTCACGGGTGCAAACGTCCAGTTGAGCCCTACCGATTTCGCGTCGAGGGCGGTCGCCTTTCCGTACTTGTAGGCCAGCGTCTTGGATCCCGTGGCGCCCAAGGACATCAGGCTCCCGAAATCCGTGAGGCCCAGCGCGACCTCTGCGCCTCCCGCTTCCATGTCGCCGCTGATGAGCAAAGGCACCCGGCTGGCCGACTGGTATTGGCGGACGACCTCGGCCAGCGCCTTTGGCTTCTCGCTCGCCGCGTGTATGATGTCTGCGCCGACCGTAAGGCTGCCGATGGGGTACTTTTCAAGGAAAGCCTTGATTCCGCCTGGGAACTCCATCTGCTGTTGGCGATTGGCCGTAATGTTGACGGTCTGGCCGATTCTTTCCCGCAGGGTCAAGTCTTTCCAGTCCATGAACGGCTCCTGAGGTTCTCGTGCTCCCCGGGGACGGCTCGTGCAGGCCGCTCGGGTCATTGTACCAGGCTTTACTCTGTCTCGTACGCCTGCAGAAACAGCACGTGGTCTCCCGTGTTCCGGACCTGCCCCGACACTTCCAGGGGAACCCCTACCCTGTAGGTCCCCGGCGGAATGACGGTCCCGGCCCACGAAAGCCCGCTCCAGACGCGGCGGTTGTGCCTTACCGGCAGAGAGATCTCGCGGCTGTCCTGGCTCGCGCGCAGGGAGAAGACCCGATCCATGGGTTGATCGCTGCTCACGCGATACGGTTGTCCTTCCGAGTTCTTGGCAAGGAGGAAGACCCGCAGCCCGTTGCCCTTCTCCGGAACCAGTGTCCCGCGTATCTCCGTGGAGCTCTTCAGCGAAATCGCGACTTGCAGGGCCGTCGTGCTGCGCGGTATGACAACGTCTTCCTCTTCGCCAAGATCGCAGGACGGATCCGCATAGTCGCCGTAACCGACCACGGCCATCTGCTCTGGCCCGAGCCGGATGGTGTCTTTGTCGAGCACCGGCGCACATCCGGAGTCGCGGAAAAGCACCCGTCCTCGTTCCAGGTGTGCCTGGTAGCGCGCGACCTGGGGCAGTTGCACCTCCACAGAACCCTGCGCCGGATTCACCACGGTGTATACAGCCCCGTTTCTGGTGACAGACGCGTATCCGTGCCATTGCTCGGCGCCGGGTATTCCGCCGATCAGATGCGTGCGACCCAAGGCCTGCAGGGGCAAGAAGAGGGACTGCGCCTTGGAAAACCAGGCGGCCATACTGTCGTCGATTTGGCCCAGGTCTCCGTAGTAGGTGTTGACGTATCCGCCACGGCAGAGCGAAAGAACGGCCATGCCTTTCCAGGCTTCGGCTCTGCGGTAATAGGAGGTGGAGCGTGAGGTGATCATGAATCCGGCGTTGTCGATCCGCTCGAGCGGGATGCCACTCTGGTGCCAGTGCCACACCGTGTGGTTGGAGTAGAGGTCCATGGAACGCCAGAAATTCGCGCAGGGAATATCGGAGAGGCGCGGATCGCCGGAAAACACCGAATCAAAGGCGTCGAGCCAGCGCGGGTCCACCGTCTTGCCGTAGCGCGAGGAGGTGCCGTTGTGGCGCCCGCCGAACCCGTTATAGGCGAGAAACAGCGTGTCCGGGTGCTTCTTGCGGAAGGCCGCCACCGCAAGACGGAAGGCGTCCACGTTCAGGCGATTGCGCTCTTCGGGGGTATGCAGGTGGGTCATACCCGGCCCGTACGCGTGCTGCAGGAAGAAATCGAGTTTGAAGACGCGCACGCCGCGGTCGTACCACAAATCCAGGGCCTTGAAGAAATCGGAGAGAAAGCAGCCGGCGTAACAGGAATAGGCATTGCTTCCCGTTTCGAGCGAATCGGCCCACGGAGGGTACACCGGGGCCTTGTCATAATGCGTGTTGCAGGCAAACCACAGGCCGGGCAGAATGCGATGCTCTGTGCACGCCGCCAAGAAACGATCGGGACCGTTGGGCCAGTGTTCAGGTCGCCATTCTCGGTAGCCTTTGCCGTAGGTGAACCACAGATCGTCGATCAAGAAAGCGTCCAGCCGCACGCCCATGCCTCTGAGCCGCAGGAAGTGGTCGAGCTGGTCCATGATCAACGATTCTGTGAGGGGCGGGCTATCGGCCTTGCTGTCATATGCGCCCCAGCTAATGTAGATGCAGGCAGGCTCGTTCATATAGGCTCCTCATACGAGTGGATATGCGCGAGTTCTTGAGATGACTATGTGGTCGGCTTCCTTTTCGAGGTCATCCTGCGCACGGCCACGGGACAGTTCAGCGCCGGTCTACATAGACTCCATCCACTCGTGCACCGCCGCTGCCCCCGGCCGCTGAACGGTTTCGTTCGGCGGTGTATGTGTGTAGGAATCGGAAAGACCTGTGTCAGGCACCGGCGTCGGGGGTGACAGGGCGAGACGTCGGGCGGTGTTCGCGGTTTCGGGGCCGGGCCGGTGGGGTTTGGCGGTGGCCGCGGTGCGACGATAGGTGGTGCGGCCGGGCAGGTCGATGAAGTGGCCGCAAGTTCCCGGGGCGCGCTCTGCTGCAGGATGCGAGCCGGCAGCGACAGTTTCATGGTCTCTCCGGGGGCAGGGTTGGCGGTGAGGCTGAAGGTGGCGAGACCGACACCAGCGGCGGGCCGACCCGCACGGATGCAGCCGACAAGACGGCCATCTCCCACCTGCGCCAACGCCACCAGACTAGCGCGATGGCGCCGGCCGCGATCAGCGTCAGGACACCCCAGACGGCCCAGTTGCTCGCCGGCACCCACTGGAGCGTCCACGGGCCGCGTCTGCCCTCCAGCAGATGCAGCAGCGGCGCGTACTCCCAGGCCCGATAGATCAGGTCGGCGCTGAACACGTCGAGGTCCTGCTGGATGCTGACCAGCCGGATCCGCGCTTGGAACGAGAACACCTCGCCGGTGACCAGGTAAAGCTGCTCGGCCACACAGCCGAAGGTCACGGCGCCGGAGATGGCCAGCCAGCGCCCCGGCCGACGCCGCAACCCGTCGGCCATCGGGTAGGCACAGGGGATGAGCATGAAGGGGAGCGCCATGACCAGGTAGCGAGGCCCCAGGCAGAACCCCCCGGACCAGTCGCTGCGCGCTGCCATGAACAGCACCCGGAACCCCACCATGGCCGCCAGCAACCAGGCCAGATCCCGGTCCTGCCGCCGCATGCACGGCCAGCTCGCCAGCCCCAGCACCACCGCGGGGCTGTACCACAGCAACCCCTTGCCGCCGCTCCACAGCAGCCCACCCAGGTTGCGCCAGGGCGCCACGAAGTGGCCGTAGGTCAGCGCCAGGCCGGGCACGGTTCGACCGGTCTCCCAGACGCTGCCGAAGCGCGCCAGGTTGTACCAGCCCAAGACGGCCAGCATGATTGCCAGTCCTGCGCCGACCGCCGCCACGGCCGGCCACGCGCGTCGCCAGCCGCCGTCGCGCACCGCAATCCACGCCACCCACACCAGCAGGAAGGGGGCGAACAGGGTTGCGCTCAGGTGCGTCAGGCAGCCGGCGCCGAGGGCCAGACCGGACAGCGCCAGCCGTCGCGACGAAGGCACCGGCCAGGTCCGCAAATGGCCGCCGGCAGCGGCCGCCGTCCGGCGGCCGATCAGTAGGCCGAAGGCGAGCAGACAGGCCAGGGTGGCCAGGGTCTCGCTGAAGTAGGTTCCGGCATAGGCCAGCGCCAGCGTGCCGAAGGCGTACAGGACGCCGACCGCAGCCGCGGCCGTGACCGACCCGGCCAGGCACTCCACCAGCAGGAACAAAGTCCCTACCGCCAGCGCCGCCAGCGCCGGGTTGAACCACGACAGCAGGAACCGCAGGGCATGGTCATGGCGGTCAGCGGCGGCCGGCGCGGTGCCGGTGAGGAAGGCGCGCAGGCCATCGCCGGTGTAGTGGCTCGGGTTGGGGGGCATGAAGCCCGCGCCGTACAGGCGCGTGCCTTGGAAGCCCTTGGCCAGGGCGACCAGGGGTGCCAGTGCCAGGGACTCTCCCGGCCCGAACAGGCTGTAAAGTCTGCCGTCGCGGCCGGGCGCCACGCCGAAGCCGCGCCAGGGCAGGTGGGTCCGCAGCGCGAAGCTGCCACGGTCGGCCAGGGCTTCGGCCGTCCGGAAGACGACCTCGCTGTCGGGAGAGCGGACCCCGCCGTAGGCCAGCAGCCACGAGACCACGAAGGTCCACAACATCAGGTGTGCCAGGAGCCGCCGTCGCCGGCACGCATCGACGCCGGCTGGCGCCGCGGCGCGGCTACCGGGGGCTGGCGCGGGCAGGGAGTCCCGGGCGCCGCTCACGACCGCAGGGCCTCCGGCCCGCCGGCAGACGGGGCGTCCGTGGCGGCAGGGTCGCGCTGCACGTCCCGGCCTCGGCACCACGGCAGCCCGCCGACCAGGGCGATCGCTACCAGCGCACCGAGTACCGGGCCGCGGGGGACGCTGGCGGGCGCGGAGACAGGTCCCCGCTGCGGTGCCCGCGTGCAGTGGGTCGCTGCCCTCACCGATCCGCACTCCATACGCACCTACCTTACCGCTGACCGAGCCACCGCGCGTCGCTCCGCCGCGCCCACCATCACAGCAGGAACTCGACGTCGGCTGCTGATTCAACCCGCCGTGGCCCCCTGCTCCCAGCGGTGTCTGGAGCCCCAATATACACCGACAGGCGCCGACAGCCTGACTGTTGCCCGCGAGGCTGGGTCGTGGAAGCGTGCCGCTCCTGGTTCACCCGCTGCCGCAAGTCGCTGGTCCACTGCGAGAAGACTCCGGAGTGAACCGCCCCGGGGTTGCCGCAGACTTCATTTCTTGAAAGGCTGGTGTCACCGATGGCGCGGTAGGGCTGCGTGCGTGGGCAGTGGCGGCACGGGCAGGCGTGGCTTGCCCGGCGTGGTTGCCGTGTGGCTTCCGGACAGGGAATCGGTACCCGAACTCGAGCTCTTGCTGCGGGGCGGCCGGGGCATGGGTGACCGGCTGATCGGGGGCCGGCTGAACCGGGGTGCCGAGACCGCCAGGTGATCGCCTCGCCCGCGTGCCGGCTGGCCGTGCGTCTGGGCCTCTTGCAGTGGGAACGGCACGCGTTCGCCGACTACGCCACGCCCCTGCCGGCTTGGCCAGCAACGTACGAACTAGGCCCCAGCCGATGCCTGCCCGAGCGCGCGGGCGCAGCCGGCGACTGCGGGTGCGGCGGGCACTCGGGGCCCGCCGAGCCGGGCCTTGGCGCCTAGCACCACGATCCGGTCGCAAGGCGTGTTGTCGCGCCCGGAGGGGTGGAAGTCCACGCTCAGGTCGACCGGGCCGTTGCGCGCCGGCTCGGCTTTCTCCACGAAAGACGGCGCCAGGTGCCGGCTTTGGTTGACCAGGTGCGTGGATGTGGTGCATGACTTCACCCGAACAGGATCACGCGCGCGGTCCACGGGGCGATGTCGCGCAGCGCCATGGCGAAGCCGCCCGGCTCCGGTTGGACAGCCAGCGGCGTCTCGCCCTCCGGTGTCGCCAGCCGCGCGCCTGTGGCCGCGGCGCGGATGTGGACGGTGGCCTGGGGGATAGGGTCGAGGCCGGCATTGAGCAGCGCGAGCGCGCCGCGCGACCGATCGGCCGACAGGCGGACCAGCGGCGTGAGCGGCACGGCCTCGTCGATGCGCGCCGGCAGCCGGCCGCGGGTGATCCAGTCGGCCACGTCCTGCAGTTGGGCGCGCTTGGCGGTCGAGTGGACGAACATCCATGGCGCATAGCCCATGACCACCACGCGCCCGCCCAGCGCGTTCTCGCAGGCCGTCATGCACGGCCCTAGCGGCCGCCGGAAGTAGTCTTCCATCACGGCCAGGACGCGGGTGCCAGGCGCGGCCGGCGCCAGGATGTCGGCCAAGCCTCTGGCGTCGCCCCAGAACTCCACCCGCGCGTCCCGCAGCGCGCCGGCCCGCGGCCCGTTGAGGGGATCGTCGGTGAAGCGTTCCATCGCGCCGTTGTCCGCCCGCCGCGCCAGGATCGCGCCGGTCAAGGCGCCGAACCCGCGCGCGTTCAGCACCTCCAGGGCGGTCGAATCCATCAGCACGCCGCCGGACAGCATGGCGCGCAGGGCGTCGTCGTCGAACACCTCGGCCACGCGCCCGAACAGCACGGTCGCGTCGCTCGGCCGGTCGACGCCCAGCGGCAGCCCGATCTCGGCCAGCACGTGGGCCCGGGTGAACTGGTAGCGCCGGTCGCCGGCGAACCAGTCTTCGCCGGCCTGCACCGTGCGACGCGCCATCAGCCGCGGCGTCCAGGCCACCCACAGCCCAGCGGTGGGCAGCCCGGCCGCGTGCGCGGCCAGCCGCTCCCACAGCGGGCGCATCGCGGCCGCGTGCGCGGCGATCGGCTCGAACTCCTCCAGCGAGGTATCCCACATACCCAGGGCGTTGAAGGCGATGCCGTTCAGCCCGGCCGCCAGGGCCATCAGGCACTCGTTCATCATCGAGCCGATCGACTTGAGCAACGGCTGGTAGGGGAAGTTCTCCAGCTCGTACTGGCAATCGGTCACGGTCGACGGGAGGCTGGCACGCTGGCGGCCCACTTCGAACGCCTTGTCGAGCAGCCCGTGGCGCGCCGCGTCGGAGTAGAAGCCGCCGCCCGGACGGGCCTTGGGAGCGCGGAGCGCAGCGAACCAGCGTGCGAAGGCCTGGCCGGTGTAGGTGCTCCAGCCGGGGCCGGCCGTCATCAGCCCGGTGGCGATGCCGGGATCGACGGCATGCACCGCCTGTTCGATGTCCGCCAGCAGCGATTCGATGGTCCGGACGTTCTGCTCCACCCACGCCTGGCGGATGGCGCCGCCGGCCGGGTCCCGGAGCGCGTCGACCAGCGCCTGACGGGTGAACGGCCGGCCGGCCGCCTCCGCGAACAGCGCCAGGCAGGTCGGGCAGAAACAGCCGAAGGCGACGCCGTGATGCTGCATGCGGATGTCGTCGTCGACCCAGATGAAGTCCGGTGCGGCCTGCGCCATCGCCCGGTACTTGGCGCGCACGTAAGCGCGGAGCTCGAGTGTATTGGGACAGGCGCAGCCGGTCGACACGGCCCCGTCGTGGCCGACCATGGCCTGGAACGGCAGGCGGGGCATGGTGTCCCAGGCCTCGTTGATGTGGCCGATCGTGGCGAGCACGTTGATGCCGGCGCTGGGCACGCCGGCTTCCCTGAGTGCGCGCAGCCGCCGGCCGAACAGCGCCGCCCGCCGCTCGATTTCGTCCAGCGGCACGTACAGGTGATGCGTGATCGAGTCGAACAGCGCGATCTCGTCCACCACGGCGCGGTGCTTGCGGACGAAGGCCAGCAGCCGCTGGAATGCGTCGTCGGTTTCGCACTTGGTCAGCCCGACCCGCCACGCCAGGCGGATGGGCGAGGGCCTCGGATCTGCTGTCATGAGATGCGACCTCCTGGGATCAACTCGATGTCGGCGCCATCCCGCTGCCTACTGCTCTGCGCCAACGGCCCGACGTTCTCCCTCATCCTGCAGAAGGCCTGGGCCAGCAAGCGGGCGGTGACGGTGTGGTTCGGGAAGCGTAGCGATGGCGGGCGTGCGCCATCCGCGCCCGCACTGAGAGCACCGCGATGCGCGCGAGCTCTGCGCGGTGCTCGCGGCGGATTTGGCGCTCCACTGAGGGTGCCGGGGCAGCGTACGATGGCCTTCTGATGGTTCCATCGGCAACTGACGATTCATGCGGGGATCGCCGCCTAGATACTCAGCCCGGCTCCACGGCCAAGAAAAGCAGGGACGACGTTTTCTGGTGGCTCGTAACGTTGGCACGTCTCGTAGCCAACCGCAAGCACACTGGTCCGTATGCGGTCTCCCATGCTGTCGATAATCAGCGTTGTGAAGACAAGATCGTGATCTCCCGATATCGTCCTGGCGACAGTCGACACTGCCTCCAATGGAGTCAATTGCGAACCACCGGCAACACTCACCATAAAGGTGTGCATCCCCCCCACCGGATAATTGGCCAATTGATCGAGCGCTCTCGATGCCGCCAAGATTGCGCGGCCTTCGCCGGATCCTTCTCCTACTACCATGAATCCAAACCTACCCCCAAGTAACAAGTTCCGAACATCCGCACGAGCGATATCTCGAAGAAGACCTGAGATGCATTGAATACCATCACATATCGTATCATCGGCCAAAAGGAAGGCATCGTGCAGACCATCCTCCTTGTCCTTCAGGGCCGCTAATAGGTGGTTGTTCGACAAGGTGACTGTACAATCCGCATGCTCCTGCAGCATCGCCAGACTCTTCTCGGCGATCTGCTTGCGGCGAATGTCCGCAAAAGAGAACGGCAGAGTTACAAGGGCAAGGGTCAAAGCCCCAATCTATCGCGAGATTCTCGCTGGCGGCGGCCGTGGAATCGCCGCTCGCGTTCGGCCCCTCCGGGTTGACATAGATGAGGCCCATGTGAGTGGCGCCGAAGGGTCCCAGATCCCGGTCGCCCGTGAAGCGCTTGTCGTCACCCAGCCAGGAGATTCCCGCACCCCAGTTTGCGTCCTCGTCCGGCTCCCACACGTCGGCGCGCTCCCACCGTCGAATGCCGAGGCCCGCCCGCGTCAGCACGATGCCTGCGAAACCGAGGAGCGGTACGGCTTGAGCGAGCGCGGCGAGGCGCAGAGCCAGAGGAAATTGTCCCGGGAACGCTCCGCCCATCGCGTATGCTCCCCACGGAGCACCGAGGACCAATCCCATCTGGAAGGCCATAGCCAAGATCGTGAGGGCTCCGTATACCATGGCTGCGCACCGTCCGACGTGCAAGCGGGGACCTCCGCTGTTCGATGGGGAATGTGTCGGCTGCCGCACGACGCCCTTCTCGCGCGGCTGCAGGCCATCGCGAGCAACGGGTCGTTAGCGTGACTGCCGTGCATCAATCCCCACTCTTGCCGCGGCTGGTGCGAGCGATGAGTCTGGCGCCAAGCCGTCCGAACCCACCGGCAGCGGCGATCTGGTCCAGCAGACGCGCTATCTCCGCCTGCCTGTCCGCTTCGGTGGGAATGCGGTCGTGGACAGGGAGACCCGCCTGCTGCGACAGCCATTGGGCCAGATAGCGCGGCTCGGTCGGGTCATGGACCGAACGCGCAATGCGGATTCTGTTGGACGTCTTGTCGGCGCGCACGAGCGGCGATGGCGCCAGCTCGATCGCGTGGAGATGATACCAGGCGTCGTTGTCGCTGTCGCGGGACTCCGTCAATTCCAACGCCTGCGCTTGACAGAGTTCCACCACGTCACCGGCGAACCGGCGTTGGTACACCAGTCTGCCGCGTTCGATCCGCCATTCATGCCGGCCCCGCAGCATCCAAAGCGTCTGGCGCGCCAGCCAGATACCCAACACGCTCAGCATCAGCGTCAGCACCCACAGATTCGGCTGGCTCAGGCCCGCGTGCACCAGCAGCACCAGGCCGGTCCACACGATACCGGTAACGATGGTGAGAACCACAGCCTGCTGGCGGCGGGTCTTCAGGTTAGGCACGAGCAACCGTTCAGCGCGCGGTCCGGTGGTTTCCTGCCAATCATCGGGCAACGCCGCCGGCGGTTCCGCGGGCGCGCCGTCGCCGGGCAAGCCCATCGCGGCACACAGTCGCCGCTGAGCTTCCCTTCGTTCCGCGGGCGTCCCGAGGTCGGTCAACTCCACGAGGTTCGACATCACTTGTGCCATCAAGGCTGCGTGGGCACGCTGGACGAACACACGGCGGATATCCTTCCTGGCAAGACTGCGGGCATAGACGAACGGGCCTCGCCTCCGCACGCGCCACAAGGAATCCCGGTCGAGCACCAGACGGTCCTCGGCCCACACCAGGCGCAAGAGCTGCTGCATCGCGATCACGCCGCCGACCGTCCAGACGGCAAGCCAGACCAAGAGGAATGCTCCGGCAGCCAGCGCCGGGCCTAGCCGCAGGGGTGCATCGCTGCCGGCCACCGGGCGGCCTGTCAGCAAGGCCCACGCTCCCACCCCAATGAAGACCAACGCAACCGGTTCGCCCACGGCCCAGAAGCACAACCACAGCAACAGAAACGCTGCACCGCCGAACCGCCCAGGGCCGTGGGGACGGAAGATGAGCTCGTCCGTGGCCGAATGCGTTGTTGCGATAGCCATCCTGGTTGGTCGCCGTTCAGGTTCGGTGCGCAGCCGCGGGCCGGACGGCTGTGGCTCCGAGCGCCTACTCTCGCGGGACCTCGTACGGATAGCAGCGAATGTCCACGTACGCAAATCCCGTCTTCGCCCGTTCCGCCTGCTCTTGGATCCACCGCTCCAACCCGATTTCCCGCATTCTCTGCCCGTCTGCTACCAATGTCGGGTACCCCTTCCCCAACCTGAGAACCCGCTCGCAGGGATACTCGGCGCAGAAGACGCACACATCGACTTCGTGTCTCCGAGCGCACTTTCTGATGCCGCAGAACGGCGGGCCGCCGCCCTGTCGGCACCCGGGGCAGTTCCTGTCCGGGTCCGACAGCCCTTCCAGGAAGCTCCAGAACTCCTTGAAGCCGGGGAGTTCGTCAGCCCAGAACTCGTATCCCTCTTTGCTCAGCAACTCCCGGAGTGCGGCAGCCTGGCGAGGAATCCGCCCGCGCTCGCTGCACAGTCCGCAGTGGAGGCCGCAGTATGTCACATGCGTGAGGTCCGTCATTTGCCACGCCTCGCTTTGATGAGGGAACACGGCGGCGAGCAGAATCGCGACTCCAGGGGGCAGCTCGCCGCGACCGTCTGCCGGCCTAACGCTGCGCCTCGACCTCGCTGCGCTTCGCGTCGTAGTCTTGCCGGCGCTTGTGTGCGCCCAGCATGGGCGCGTTGCCAGTAGGATGCAAGTCTCCCGTGGGAGGGCCGCTCATGGACAGACCGGACAACTGGGCGCTGACGCCAAGCCCGGAGACGTACCCAACCGGGGGAAAGAAGGCCGATGGTAACGGGCCGGCCGATGGACAAGGACGGGACGTACCGTCGCGTGCTGGCCCTCGATGACTGGGTCCGCAGCAGAGTACCGGCGGCACCACCCGAGGCAGTGGTCGCGGCGCGCTGCCGTTACCTGGGGGCGCTAGCCGCTGACCGTGCGACGATCCGCGTGGCCACGCGCCGTCGCCAGGGCCACTGGGGGATGCGCGCCTGCCGCATCGTCCAGGGGGGAACGAAGCCATCTGCGGTTCCCCTGGAACCGTGGCGGGGACTGGTGGTAGCTCCAGCCCACGCTCCACTGCGGGCCGCTTGCTCGCACCTGGCCCGACGACCACGCCGCCAACGGCGCTGCGGGACCGCCCGGTGCGGACCCGCAGCGCCGAGTGGTGTGCGGGAGCCGGGACTGGCCCTGTCTGGCCCTATGGGTCAGCTCTCGGCCACCGGATACGATGTTCAGTCGACTTGCGCGACGATTCGCGGAATTTCTCCCAGGGAATTGGTTTCGGAATCGGGCACGATCCCGGTGCTGTTCTGCCCCCTGTCTCACTTCAGTCAGACGGACACGGCACCGACCTGATTGGCGCCAGCTACGTCCGTCGCCAACGAGTCCCCCATATGGAGAGTTCGTGCGGCGCACATCCGCCCTGCCGGCAGGCAGTTCGCAACATGATGGCGGCCGGCGTGTCCGCTCCTACAGCCTGGGAGAAGACCGCGAAGTGGAAGCGTCCGGCCAGGCCGGAGCGCTCCCGATACCCATTCCCGGTGGGAAGCAGCCCCACGACGCAGCCCGAGCCCAAGGCATCCAGACACGGCAAGACATCCGGATACAGGGCGATGTCCTCGAAGCGATGCCCGAGGTACAGGGCGTTCAGGTGTGCGGCCAGCGCGTCGTCTGGGCATCCGCGTACCTCGAGTATCCGCCGGAACGCACGCAGGCGCAGTTGCTCCAGGTTCGTAGTCGTGCCCCCCGGTCTGCGTCCACCTCGTTGCGAATCGGGATTGTCGTCCACCGGGGCCTCAAGTACCCGGGGCGAGCACACTCGGCGTCGTAGTTCCTCCAGGGCAACCCCGAGCGCATGGCGCATGACCGTCCCGAACTCGCAGAGCGTCATGCCTCCGTCGAAGGAGATCCCTTGACCTGCCGGGGACTTTCAATGGTTCATGCCCATAACGCTCCGATTCAGCGGCAGGCCGCGCCTGTCTGCCGACAGGCAGGCAGCGGTCCGTCCGCTGCAACCGGTGTTAGACGCCCCTGTCACGCCGCCGCCCATTCTGCCGACAGCACCTCCGCCTGCTCCAGCACCGTCTGCGTGGCCTTCTCCTGCTTGTCTGGGGGGTAGCCGTGCTTCCGCAGAACGCGCTTGACCAGGACGCGCAGTTGCGCCCGCACGTTCTCGCGCAGCGTCCAGTCGATCGTGACGTTGTTGCGCACCGTCGCGACCAGCTCGCGCGCGATCCCGCGCAGCGTCTCGTCCCCGAGCACCTTCACCGCGCTGTCGTTCGTCTCCAGCGCGTCGTAGAACGCCAGCTCGTCCTCGCTCAATCCCAGCGCCTCGCCGCGGGCGTTGGCCTCGCGCATCTGCTTCGCAAGCCCGATCAGCTCCTCGATCACCTGCGCCGCTTCGATCGCCCGGTTCTGATAGCGACGGATCGTCTGCTCCAGCATCTCCGCAAACGAGCGGGCCTGGACGACGTTCTTCCGGCGTCGCGTGCCGATCTCCCCCTTGAGAAGCTTCTGCAGCAGCTCCACCGCGAGATTGCGCTGGGGCATTCCGCGAACCTCGTCCAGGAACTCATCGGAAAGGATCGAGATGTCGGGTTTCTGCAGGCCGGCGGCCGCGAAGATGTCCACGACGCCTTCGGGGGCCACCGCGCGCGAGATGATCTGGCGGACCGCGTGATCGAGTTCCTCCTCGGGGCGTGCCTCGCCCGGGGCGCGCTTGGCAAGCACCGCCTGTACCGCTTGGAAGAAGGCCACATCGTCGCGAATACGCAGGGCCTCCTCGTGTGGCACCGCGAGCGCGAAGGCCTGGGAGAGCTCGCGCACGGCCCGCAGGCAGCGGTCCTTGCCGTTCTCCTGCTTCAGAATGTGCTCCTGCGCGGCCGGCAGGAGGCTCAGGCGCTCCTGCGGTGTGCCCGCCGTCCAGCGCGATCTGTCGAAGCCGTGGAAGAGGCCGCAGCAGACTTCGTACTTCTCCAGCATCACCGCCACTGCCTCGTCCTGATCCAGCGCGGTGCGGCCGGTGCCCCCGCTCTCGGTATAGGTCGCGAGCGCGGCCTTCAGCTCGTGCGCCAGCCCGAGGTAGTCGACCACAAGCCCGCCGGGCTTGTCCTTGAACACCCGGTTCACGCGCGCGATGGCTTGCATGAGGCCATGCGCACGCATCGGCTTGTCCACGTACATCGTGTGCAGGCTCGGCGCGTCGAAGCCGGTGAGCCACATGTCGCGCACAATGACAATCTTAAACGGGTCATTCGGATCGCGGAAGCGCTTGGCCAGCGTCTCGCGCCGCGGCTTGTTGCGGATGTGGGGCTGCCAGTCCGTGGGATCGGAGGCGGATCCGGTCATCACGACCTTGATCGCGCCCTTGTCATCGTCGTCGTGCGCCCAGTCGGGACGGAGCTGGACCAGCACGCGGTAGAGCTCGACGCAGATGCGCCGGCTCATGCAGACGATCATCGCCTTGCCGTCCATCGCCTCGAGCCGCTTCTCGAAGTGCTCGACGATGTCCTCTGCGACGAGCCGCAGGCGCTTTTCCGCGCCCACGATGGCCTCGAGCTGCGCCCACTTGGTCTTGAGCTTTTCCTTCCTCTCGACCTCCTCGCCTTCGGTCGCCTCCTCGAAGTCCGGGTCGATCTTCGGGCGCTCCGCTTCGTCGAGCGCGAGCTTGGCGAGCCGGCTCTCGTAGTAGATGGGCACGGTCGCGCCATCTTGCACCGCGCGCTGGATGTCGTACACGCTGATGTAGTCGCCGAACACGGCCCGCGTGTTGGCGTCGGTCTTTTCGATCGGCGTGCCGGTGAAGCCGATGAACGAGGCGTGCGGCAGGGCGTCGCGCATGTGACGCGCGAAGCCGTCGATGAAGTCGTACTGACTCCTGTGCGCCTCGTCGGCGATGACGACGATGTTGCGCCGCTCGGAGAGGGTCGGGTGGCGGCCTGCCTGTCGCGCTCCGCTTGGCGCAGGCAGGTCGCCCTTCTCCTCGGGAAAGAACTTGTGGATGGTGGTGAAGACCACGCCGCCCGCGGCAACCGAGAGGAGCTGGCGCAGGTGCGCCCGGCTCTCGGCCTGCACCGGAGGTTGGCGCAGCAGGTCGCGGCAGCGCGAGAAGGTCCCAAAGAGCTGGTCGTCGAGGTCGTTGCGATCCGTGAGCACGACGATGGTCGGATTCTGCATCGCCGGTTCGCGGATGATGCGGCCGGCATAGAACGCCATCGTCAGGCTCTTGCCCGAGCCCTGCGTGTGCCAGACGACGCCCACGCGGCGATCACCGGGCTTGCCGCCGGGCTTAAGGCCCGTCTCGTAGCGTCCGGCCACCTCCGCGGCACGATCCGCGCGGACCAACTCGGTCGCGCGTAGCGTCTCCCTCACCGCCACCTGCACGGCGTGGAACTGGTGGTAGCCGGCCATCTTCTTGGTGAGCTTCCCGCCGCCTTCATCCTCAAAGACGATGAAGTCGCGCACCAGGCTCAGAAAGCGCCTCCTGTCGAAGATGCCCTTCAGCATGATCTCCAGTTGGGACGCCTTTTCATCCTCGATCGTCTTACCTGCAATGGTCCGCCAGGGTTTGAACCATTCGTGCCCGGCGGTGAGCGCGCCGAGCCGCGCTTCGAGACCGTCGGATATGACAAGCACCTCATTACAATTGAAAAGCGAAGGAATCTCGGCCTTGTACGTTTGGAGTTGCTGATAGGCCGTCCAGATCGTGGCGTTCTCGTCGGCAGCGTTTTTCAGTTCGATGATGACGAGCGGCAGGCCGTTCACAAACAGGACGACATCCGGCCGACGTGTGTGGCGGTTTTCCGCGACAGTGAACTGGTTCACCGCGAGCCAGTCGTTGTTCGCGGGATCGTCGAAGTCGATCACCCGCGCCTGAGCGCCGCGGATCGCGCCGTCGGCCGCGCGATGTTCCACAGTGACGCCATCCACCAGCAGACGATGCAGTGCGCGGTTGCGCTGCACAAGGTCTGCACCTTCAGGACAGGTGAGTTTGCGGAAGGCGTCCTCCAGCGCTTCAGCGGGCAGCACCGGGTTGAGTCGCGCGAGCGCGTCGCGCAAGCGCTGGGCCAGCACCACCTCCCCGTAGTCGCGCCGTTCGGCCGCAAGCATGTCTGGCGCGATGTCCGGGCCGTGGGCGATGCGCCAGCCGATGGACTCCAACCAGGCCAGGGCGGCTTCTTCGACGTCGGATTCGGTGAAGGTTGTATTCACTATGGAACTGGACCTCCAGGATTTCCCAAGACGAATCGCGCCCGCTCCCGCCGCAGCATATCGTAAGGCGTCATGAACTGAAGCCTCAACCCCATGCAGGCGTCGGGGATTTTGATGCGTTTGGTGGAGGTGGAGGGTACCTCGTGCGTCACCACGACGCATTGTCTCGCCAGGGCATGCGTCACCAGGTAATAATCCGCGCTCTGGAAGAACATGTTGATGGCCGCTGATTCGTAGCGCTGCGACGTGGCCCACCGGCTCACCAAACCAAGGCTCGCCGCCACGGCTTCATCCGTGGGAAGAAAGAGTTTGTTGCCCGGACCGCGCGCCCAGTGGGCCAATTCATCATTTCCTGCGTCAATTTCAGCCGCCCCTTTGTCAATGCTGAAGACCTGCCCTGTCGTGTTGTTCTGCAACAGCCAATCCCAGAACGCCGGACAGAAGTCGAACCCGTAATGCAGGTTCTTGGCCTGGATGAACACGTTGGCGTCCAGCAGGTAGCTCATGCCAGCACCCCCAGTTCGCGGGCGGCGGTGTAGAAGGTGGCAGTCTTGCGGACGCCCAGCAGCCGGAAAGCCTCTTGAAACAGCGTTTGTCCTTCCAAGGCGCTGGCTACCACCGCGCTGGCGAAACGCCAACCCGTCCGCACGCTCAGGGTGCGGTAAAAATCCCCGCCTCCGGTCCCCCGTCGATCCAATGTCCGCACTCGTTCCAGTTCCTGCCGATAGGCTTCCCACAGGCGTTGTTCGTCCAGGAAGCCGCCGTCGAACACCCGGCGCAAGATGACCAAGGTGCTTACCTTGTAGTAGCGAGCCAGCCGCTGGGTTTCATCGGCGAGGGGCGCGCCGGGCTTATACTGGGTGCGGAAGTCGGCCATTGGGACCAGCAGCTCCGCCGCGACCTCATTGCACCAGCGCTCAATCTGGTGGGATGGCTTGCGGCCCGCCTCGGGGTCCGATACGCCGCTTTCCCCCAGCCAAACGTGCGCCAGTTCGTGCGCCAGCGTGAACATCTGCGCGGCTTTGCTGTCGGCGGTGTTGAGGAAGACCAGCGGCGCCAGATTATCCACCAGCGCAAAGCCACGAAACTCCGCCACCTCCAGTTTGCGATGCGGGTTGTTGCCCACAATAGAACTGGCCATGACCAGGACGCCGGCCTCTTCGGCCTTGTCGGCGAGTTGACGCAGCGCGTCCGTCCAGGTCGGCAGTTGCTGCCGCTCGCGCGCAGAGAGGCCCAACGCTTCCCGCATGGCGGCGGCGACCCGGACCGGGTTGTCTTCCCGTCTGGCGGCGCCCACAAAAGGCACCGGCGGCAAACCGTGCCACTGCGCGTATTCGCGGAACCAGTCCTGCCGTTGCTGGCACAGGTAGAGCGTGTCGAGCAGCTCCGGGCTGGGCTGTGCCACCGGCAGGTGGGCTAGCGTGCGCAGGTCGGGCACGGGTAACGGCTCATCCGGCGGAGCCGGCAAGAACAGATAACCCACCGGCACATGAACCGCCCGCGCGAATTCTTCAATTTGCCGCAGGGTCGGCCACTGCTCGCCGCGTTCCCATGCGGCCAGCCGGGGGAAACGACGGGCCAGGTCTTCCGGCTCAAGGCCGGCCCGCTCGCGGGCCCACCGCAGCAGGGAAGGCTGGATCGAGACGCGCGTCATAATTCTCTCCCCTTCAAAAACCGCTCCGCGTCCTTCAGCCGCAGCTCGCCGGAGATGAGCTTGGGCAGCAGCGCATCACGCAGGGCGGCGAGGGTGCGGGATTCGCGCTGGTTGTTGACGACCTTGAGATACATCGGGCGGGAAACGCGATCAAAGGCATCCATGACTGGGGCCAAAGGCGCGACAAGGCGAAGGGCCCTGAAGCTGGACTTGCTGATCTCCAAGAACGTCGAGCCGTTGGCGTGACTCACGATCTCATCGTGGGCCGCACTGGCCCATCTCAGTAGGAAGAGGTTCGATGTGCCGGGACGCGGCTTCATTGCGATGAAGCCCTGGTTGACCGCTACGGGCACTTCGGCGATTGCCAGGTAGCCGATGGGCGCGCGCGAAGAAAGAAGAACCGTGCCCTTTGGGAGCAAACCGGAACTGATTTGCGCCAAGCCGGCGTCAGTGATCTTTCGCTCTGTGTCGAGCAGCACCGGTATCGAAAGCCTCGACAAGTCCTTCGGCGTGACCCAGTGATGAGTTCCACCCACCCAATACTCGGTCCGCTCCGTCTTCGGCGTGCTCCCGCCGACGACTTCTGCCAAGTCGCCAATGGACTTCACCTCCCACCCCCGCGGAATCTCCCCCAGCTCCGAGTCCTCGAAGGAATCCGGGAAGAGGTCGGCGAGGGGCATGGGCAGG